>Ga0310122_10001031_pt1 | contig 17798 bp, 15 predicted proteins | sample CB6_Bottom_1051__FD_203503 | JGI IMG/M metagenome (GOLD analysis project Ga0310122, IMG submission 203503) | Marine microbial communities from Western Arctic Ocean, Canada - CB6_Bottom_1051 | ecosystem: Environmental > Aquatic > Marine > Oceanic | place: Canada: Western Arctic Ocean | collected...
TCATAGGACATGCCAGCCATCAGCAGCTGGTAGCGGCCATCGCGATCGTCGAAATCGGCTTCCAGTACATGCTGTTTACCGCGAATCCAGTTTTCCAGCAGCAGCGAATCCTCGGCAAAAAGTTCTGCCGAAAAAATTACAAAATTCGCCAGGTAGCCCGGTGCCAATTGGCCCAACTGCTCAGACACACCTAGAATTGCAGCCGGGGTCTTGGTGATGGCATCGACAGCGGTTTGCGCCGGCAATCCACTGGTTACTGCCTGTCGCAGATTTTCCAAAAAATCATCGCCGCTGCCGGCGCTGGTAATCGCGAAGTCAATATCATGCGCGGCGAGGATGCCGGGATTGAACGGTGCCAGTTCCCAATGCTTCAGCTCCACCAGTGAAATGTCATCGGCGGCGATGGCGTCATCGACTTCTGGTGCCTCGGGAAAATTTATAGGAACGATCAGGGTGGCATTTGTCGCCTCGATCAGGTCCGCACGCTTATAGCTGTCGCCTGCACTCTTGAGTATGTATTGGACTTCAAGCTCGTCGCCCACCTTGTCGACGGTCAAAGCCTGTTGCCAGTTACTGACTTCCATTATCTGTGGCAATCCCTGGTAGCGATTCCAGGCTTCGAGTGACTCGTCCGTAAAAGGGCGTGGTGATTGCGCAGCAAACCAGGCTGCATCCAGGTAGGTCTGCCGCAGCAGGGCGAAAGAACCCATCAGGGACGAGGGCATAGATTGAGTCGAAGTGCCCTTGGAGAGTGAGTAGTGGGCGGCAGCATCTGGACTGATGATGGACTCACTCGCGCGCTCGTCACCGAGGGTAATCAGTGCCGAGGTGCCGCGGGCGATGCCGTCGGCACGCAGGCTCAAAACTGTCGAAAAGCCCTGCTGCCGAAATTTGTCCCTAGTCTCCGCAGTGGGCGAAAATACGGTACTGGCCCGGAAGCTGGCGCGAATTGCATCGTTGACGTTGAGAGCCAGGTCGCTGGAAAACAGGTTTTCCGCCGCACCGTTGACATCCTCTCGCTCCAACTCGGGAATACCATAGCCGGTGTAGATATCGATAAAGCCAGGGTAAATGTACCGCCCCCCCAGATCGATCTCAAAAAAACCGTCGCCTACCTCGCCACCCGCACGCACTTCTACCACCCTGCCATCGCGAATTAGCAGAGTGCCACCACGCAAAATCTCACCATCCCCCTGGTAAATATTGGCGTTGGTGAAGGCGAAGGCGTTTTGTCGATCATCGGCAATGCCATTCGGTGTCAAATTGTCCTGCGCCAACACCGAAGGCGCCGAAATAGTGGCTGCAAACACCAGCCCTGTAGCGGACAATCCTGCTCTTATTTTTCTCATTATGGATAAACTCCGGCTAACAATAACAGTCTGTATGCTTGTGCTTCGGTTTTTCGATTTTCGATGAGTTTACAGTCATATTCTGGCAATTATAAGAGCCGGAGCTTATCGGGTAGTTCAGTTCAGGTATACTCCCGAATCTGCCGAAGCGTTCGACCGTACTGGAGATCCAAAAATGTCGTCAAGCCTGAAATTTCTATTTGCAGCACTGTGTCTGGTGCTGCTGAGCTGTGGTGCCGAAGAAACACCATCCAGTCCTACCAGTAGCAACTCTGAGACGACGGCGAATGCAGTCTCATCGGCCAGCGGTACGCCTACAGGTCCTGAACTGGGAAGCTTCGGCATCGATCTAAGCCACCAGGATCCGAACACCCAACCCGGCGATGACTTCTTCAAATATACCAATGGACTTTGGCTTGACACATACGAGTTACCCGCCGACCGCAGTAATTACGGTTCCTTCGCAGTGCTGAGCGACAGATCGGACCAGAGAGTGCGCACAATAATCGATGACCTCACCGCTATCGAACCGAGTCCAGGTTCCATGGAGCAAAAGATCAGCGATTATTATCTTAGCTTCATGAATACAGAAATTCTCAATGAACTGGGTATTAGTCCACTGCTGCCCGGACTGGCTACCCTAGCAGAGATCGACACCAGGGACGAATTAATAGCCGCCTTCGGCCGCTCCCAGATCGACAATACTGCCAGCCCATTCGGATTTTATGTCGGTGCCGACCGCAGCGATCCGGACCGCCACCAACTGGTTCTCTCGCTTGGTGGTTTGGGCTTGCCTGACCGTGACTACTATCTACTGGATACGGAAAAATTTGTTGACGTTCGGGAAGAATACGTGGCGCATATCGCGCGCACACTCGATTTCGCAGGGATCGAGGACAGCAGGTTGAAGGCACAGGGCATCCTCGAATTGGAGACTCAGATTGCCGAGCATACCTGGCCTCGCGCCCAACGACGAAACCGAGATCTGACTTACAATCCCATGAGTTTTGATGAGTTCCTTGCCGCCTACCCGGGCTTCGACTGGACTGCCTATTTTTTAGCAGCGGGCATTCAAAGTCTGGAAGGCCTCAACGTAAATTACCCAAGTGCCATGTCGCCCATTATAGATCTGGTAAATGAGCTGGCGGTGGACGAGTGGAAGAATTACATGACTTATCGCTTCATTGCCGATAGTGCCGGCACGCTGTTTGAAGAGATCAATGAGGAATCCTTCCATTTTTATTCTACGGTCCTCCGTGGCGTGCCGGAGCAGCGGCAACGTTGGGAGAGAGGCGTGGCCAGGGTTGGCTCTCTCAACAGCCTCGGCGAAGCTCTGGGCCAGGTCTATGTCGACCGCCATTTTCCGGAAGCCGCCAAGCAGCAAATGGAAGCACTGGTGGAAAACCTGCGAACTGCGCTAGCGCAAAGCATCGAGGAGATAGACTGGATGGGTGCGGCCACCAAGGCGGAGGCCAACAAAAAGCTACAGTCTTTCCGACCCAAGATCGCCTACCCCGACGAGTGGCGCGATCTTTCTTCCATCGAAATTACCAGGGATGGTCTGTTCTCCAATGCGCAGAACGTACGTGAGTTTAATTACGAGGACGAGATAAGTCGGCTGGGGCAGGCCACCAACCGGGAAGAGTGGGGCATGACGCCACAGACTGTGAATGCCTATTATAATTCTTCTTTCAATGAAATTGTTTTCCCTGCTGGCATATTGCAGCCACCATTTTTCGATCCGGGGGCCGACCTAGCCGTTAATTACGGTGGCATCGCGGCGTTTATCGGACATGAGATGGGTCATGGTTTCGACGACCAGGGCTCGAAGTCGGACTCGATGGGAGTACAACGCAATTGGTGGACTGATGTGGATCGTGCCAATTTCGAAGTGCTGACCACGGCCTTGGCGTCACAATATAGCCGGTTCGAGCCGGTGCCGGGTTATTTCATTGACGGCAACTTTACTCTCGGCGAAAACATTGGCGACGTCGGTGGATTGTCACTGGCCTATCGTGCTTATCATATGGCACTTGGCGGGGAAGAGGCGCCCGTTATAGATGGCTTCACCGGTGACCAGCGCTTCTTCCTGTCCTGGGCACAGGTCTGGCAACGCAAGTATCGCGAGGATGCGCTGATTCAACGCCTGACCACAGACCCCCACTCTCCGGCTGAGTTTCGTGTTAACGGCGTGGTGAGAAATTTCAATGAATGGTATGAGGCCTTCGATGTGCAGCCGGACCATGCCTTGTATTTACCACCGGCTGAGCGCATTCGAATCTGGTAACACGGAGTCAATTATGAAGGAGGCCATTGTGAAAGGGACCCAAATTCTGCTGCTACTCAGTCTTGTAGTGTTCGGCAATGTCCTGGCGCAGGATAATTATGACGTCATCATCGCAGGCGGAAAGATTATCGATGGCTCGGGTAATCCCTGGTATGAAGCCGACGTGGGTATCATCGGAGAGCGGGTGACAGCGATCGGTAATCTCGGCGCAGACTCGGCAACAACGCTCATCGACGCCACCGGCTTGATTGTTGCCCCCGGTTTTATCGATCCCCATACCCATGCTATTCGCGGTATATTCGATGTACCCACGGCAGAGAGCGCCCTACTTCAGGGTGTGACGACCTTGACCGAAGGCAATGACGGCAGTTCGCCGTTTCCCATCGACGAGCACTATCAAGCCATCATAGAAAAACAGATCAGTCCAAACTGGGCCGTCTTCGTGGGTCAGGGCACGATCCGATCGATCGTCATCGGTAGCGACGACAGAGACGCGACCCCTGCCGAAATGCAGCGCATGCAAGACATGGTTGCTCAGGCCATGGAGCAGGGCGCGCTGGGGATCTCCACCGGCCTGTTTTATGTACCCGGCAGCTTTACACCCACCAGCGAAGTCATAGCATTATCCAAAGTTGCGGCTGCCTACGACGGCATCTATATATCCCATATGCGTGAGGAAGCAGCGCAATTGATCGACTCCGTGGAAGAGACTATTCGCATCGGCGTGGAAGCGAATATTCCGGTGCAGATAACTCACCACAAGGTCATTGGCAAGGAGAATTACGGGGCTAGCGTGGATAGCCTGCGTCTGGTTGACGAGGCCCGCGCCCGCGGCATCGACGTGACCATCGATCAATATCCTTACACCGCATCACAGACAGGCATCGTTGCCCTGATTCCACAATGGGCGCAGGAGGGTGGCAACGAGCGCCTGCTGGAGAGGATCGCCAGCCCGGAAACCCGGGGCACCGTGAAAGCGGCAATCGTCGATAAGATTCTCTACGATCGTGGCGGCGGTAATCCTGAAAACGTCGTGATCTCGCGCAATCCCCGGGATCGGTCCATGGAAGGAAAGAATCTTGCCGAACTAACGATTGAGGCCGGCATGTCGCCTACGCCCGAGAACGCCGCCGATGTGGTCATGGATATCGTAACGGCCGGTGGCGCGACGGCTGTCTATCACGCTATTGGCCCTGAGGACGTAGATCGCATCATGCGACATCCGGCCACCGCAATCGGCTCAGACGGCCCGCTCTCCGTATTCGGAGTCGGTGCACCCCACCCGCGGCAATACGGCACCTTCGCCCGCGTACTCGGCCATTTTGTCCGGGAACGGGGCGTTATCACGCTGGAAGATGCCGTGCGCAAGATGAGCAGCCTGACCGCACAACGGCTGGGAATTCGTGATCGGGGATTGCTGGCCGAAAATTACTATGCCGACATCGCCGTGTTCGACGCCGATGAGGTAATCGACATGGCAACCTTTGAAGAGCCGCATCAATATGCCGTGGGTATGAAGTACGTGTTGGTGAACGGGCAGATCGTGGTCGAGGATGGCCAACACACGGGCAGGCGACCCGGAAAGATCCTTTATGGGCCCGGTTATACTGGCCCCTCAAATTAGCCGGTATTCGAACTTTCACTTTTTCTGAGAATGGACCCCATTGGCACTGCCAGGGTGGTGAGATTCACCATTTTGGGCCATTTTTGACATTTTTCTACCGCTGTCTGTTGTTATCTAATTGTTTTTACTGAATTTTTTCGATTGGCACGCAATTCGCAGCTAATACCTTTCAGGAATCCAAACACCAGAGATAACTCACCGCTGCAGCGGAGAAAAATATGAAAACACTAGGTAATTTAGCAGTCATCTTCCTTGTCATCCTCGGCCTGCTGGCCCTGATTCCACTGATCTCCTTAGGCGTCGAGATACTGGGTACGGTGATGGTGATAGCCATATGGGTACTTCCTATATGGATCATTGCTACCTCAGATAAGACCACCGGCTTTGAAAAAATTGCCTGGCTACTGGCAATGGTCTGCCTGTCATGGTTTGCCTGGATATTTTACTTTTTCCTGGCGCCGATCAAGCCCAGGCATCGTTACTACTAGGGCATATCTGATCATTGGCATCCGCTATCGCGTCCGCCAGCAATCGCTTCTAATGCCTCCCGGTTCAGGTATCATACGCTGCCAGGCTAAAGGACAAGTTGATGCCAATAATAGATGTCGAGAATCTCAGCAAGAAGTATCCACTGCCGGATGACAAGTCAAAATCATTTTTCGCCGTCGATGGGATTTCACTGAAAATCGAGAAAGGCGAAATCTTCGGTATCCTCGGACCCAACGGTGCCGGCAAAACCACCACACTGGAAATGCTGGAAGGCCTGGTTGATATCGATGGCGGCACCGCTTACATCGATGGTATTGATGTGAACGCTAATCCCTACGCAGTAAAAAAGATAATTGGCGTTCAGTTGCAGGCTAATGAGTACTTCGATAGTTCGTCCCTCGACGAATTACTTACTTTGTTCGGCGCTCTGTATGAGTGCGATATAGATGTCTCTGACTTGCTGAACAAGGTAGACCTGCTTGAGAAAGCCAATGCCAAACCCAGTCAATTGTCAGGTGGCCAGAAGCAACGATTCTCCATCGCCTGTGCCTTGGTAAATGATCCCAAGGTTTTGTTTCTTGACGAGCCAACTACCGGTCTGGATCCCCAGGCCAAACGTAATCTATGGGACCTGGTACTCGAGCTGAACAAGGCTGGCAAGACCATCGTTCTCACCACTCACAATATGGAAGAATCGGAATCCCTTTGTCAACGCATAGCCATCATGGATCATGGCAAAATTGTCGCCGAAGGCACCCCCCAGAACCTCATCCTGAAACACGCACCGGAACCACCTGTTGCGCCAATACATGGCAATATCGAAGATGTGTTTTTGACACTAACGGGCCATGCGCTCAGGGATTAGAAGTGGCTTTTATGTTTAGTAATGTGCAACTCCATCTCGCCAAGGTCTTCCTGAAAATATTCCTGCGAGATCGACAGTCTATTTTTTTCAGCCTGTTCTTTCCTATCATTTTCATGACGGTTTTTAGTTTCGCCAGTGGTGGCGGGCAAGATCCAATCAATGTCGGGATCGTTAACAACTCCACGAGTCCAGTAGCTACCGACTTCACACAATTATTAATCGACAACCCCATATTCAATGTCACTGTCGGCGAGGAATCTCGTTTGCGCGAAGAACTGGTGGAAGGTGATCAGACCATGGTTTTGATACTGCCGGAGTCCTTCGATGAGCAAAGCGATGGCGTCGAATTGAAACTGCTGGTCGATGCCGCCCAGGTGCAGCAACTGGGTCTTATCATGCCGGCGCTCGAACAAACGCTGATTTCCATGGAACGTGAATTCAGAAATATCGAGCCGATGTTTACCCTGGCCATCGAAGATGTTCAGGCACGATCCCAGAGATATCTTGATTTTCTGCTTCCCGGATTGGTGGCATTTACCCTGATGCAGCTAAGTATCGCCGGTAGCGGATTCAATATCGTCGAGTATCGCCGCAAGGGAATTCTCAAGCGGTTGTTCGTGACTCCGATTCAACCGCGGGATTTTATTGCATCGATCGTAATGGCGAGAATGACGATCATACTCATTCAATTGTCCGTACTTATAGCCTTTGCCGTGCTGATACTGGATGTGAGTATCGTCGGCAATTTTGCGTCCTTTTACTTTATCGTGATCCTGGGAACATTTATCTTCCTGTGCCTGGGGTTCTGCCTGGGCAGTATCGCCAAAACCCAGCAGGCTGTGATAGCGGTGGGAAACCTGGTCATATTCCCGCAGATCTTCCTCTCCGGCGTGTTCTATCCCATCGAATCTATGCCGGAGTGGATTCAGCCAATTGCCTTCGTATTACCACTGAGCTTTATTTCCACCGGGATGCGGGAAATTGCCAACAATGGCGCCTCGCTGCTCACCATTGCCCCAAGCCTCATCGGCATCACCGTGTGGCTGGTCCTCTCTTTTATTCTGGCGACACGCTTGTTTGTGTGGAAAGAAGTCGCCAACTAGCGGGCTGTTGAGAAATCCCTATCGAGGGTCCCAGGCAGATCGAGTTGCCGCCTCTAGAAATTTTTGTCGGTTGTCATCGCTGGGCGGTGGTTCTGAGTCACCGAAAATTGCCCGAATCCAATGACCATCGGTAGGATTTGGGAACAGGATGTAATTGCGGCCGTATAAATCTCGATCTGCTTCCATCAATTCAAGTCTTGCATCGACATCGGTGGAGTAGTACTTGCGAGCAAAATCATTGAGGTTGTCGCCGAGGTAGACCACGACTTCGTATTCCTGAGCTATTCGCTGTTGCACGATTTCCTTGTTGGAAGAGGCGCGCAAGACGGTGAGGTGTTCCTCATCCACGTTGGGAAAGCCGACGGCCTGGAGATTTGCCAGGGCGAGTTCGAAGGTATCCTCGCCCTGATCCCGATTGGTAACATAGAATACTTCCACCTGATTCGCCGCGCAGAAACGAAGGAATTGCAAGGCGCCAGGACTTGCGGTAAACCGATTTTCCGGCACCCAACGATCCCAGCTGGCATCATCGAAAAAATCCTGGCCCTGGTTTAGCAGATAGCCCCAATAGTCGTTCGCCAGCAGTAAGGTTTCATCCACATCGCTCACTATGGCAAGGGGCTTGGCGCCTGGCTCTCGCCTGGCCAGCGCCAATTCAACTCGCATCCTCGCCAGGCTGAAGCCCTGATAAAAGAGGGCGCGATGCTCTGCCGCCGTTTGCTTCCAGGCGACGGCATAGACGAGATTGTTCCGCAAATTCTCACTTCCTGCCGCTTGCGACTGTGCCTTTTGTGCCACCACCTGGCTTGCAATAGCGATCAACAACAGCAAAAAGATTCTTCGGGAATTTCTGGCTAAGACCATGAGCTTCTCTCGTGGTTTTCTGCTTATTGCTAATTGCATGCTTGAATTCCCGGGAATTGAGTTTGATATGGAAATAACAATACTATCTGTACTATATTGCATCAGAATCACGATGAATCCACCCCAATTCACGCACGCGCACACATATGTGGGCAATATTGAGGACTTATGATCAAAATCTACCGCCAACTCATTCTCCTTACAACGCTATGCATCTGTAGTGCGAGCCTCTCGGCGCAGACATACCGGATCCTGATTAGCAATGATGACGGCATCGATTCGCCATTACTCGCGGCTTTACAGCAGGAACTGGCAAAACTGCCGAATGTCGACGTGGTCGTGTCCGCACCAAACGACAACCAGTCTGGTAGCAGCATGTCCTCCATCGGCGGACCGACTGTGGTGGACCGATATTACCGGGATGGCAGTTTCTTTGGCTATGCCGTACACGGCAGACCATCAAATGCCGTGATGTTCGGTTTACAGGTGCTGGGCAGAGACGATGCCTTCGACCTGGTGGTCTCAGGGATTAACCGGGGCGCCAATGTAGGCGACGTGTCACACGCGTCGGGCACGATAGGCGCCGCCATGCGGGCGCTGTACCTGGGCGTCCCCGCCATTGCCATATCACAGGAAGTTGAGGGCGTTAATACCGAGGCCTCTGCAAAATTTGCAGCGCAACTGGTTGTCAGATATCAACGGCAAGGCGCACCCGAAGGTGTACTCATCTCAATCAACATCCCGGCCGGGGAATTAAGGGGAGTCGCAGTCAGACCCATGGGCGATTCCTACCTGCAAACCGGCTCCTTCGAGTTGATCGATGAATCCGGCAATCGGCAGACTTATGAGCGTGAGCGCATCCGGGTTCCATCGACGGATGAGAGCACGGATACCTATGCCTACCAACAAGGCTATATCACATTGACTCCGCTCAAATTTGATTGGACCGCTCACGGACTCATCGATGAAGTGAAAAGCTGGGATCTCCAATTGGTCGACTAACTTGAGAAACGTTGCTCAAAAATGGGGTCAGAGTAAAAATTCGGTTGCATTCATGTGCGAATTTAGAGTTTCTTGAGCGAAATTTTACTCTGACCCCATTTATCTCGCCCCATTTTTCAGCGAAATTTGGCACCCTCCCCGTTTCTTCTGACCCACAGGTTTTTGATTCCCACCGCCGAATTGGTTTATTCTCTGACTCCGCCGTCTATTTGACTGCAATCCGACTGGAGAACCCCGGCCATGAAAATACTAATAAAGCTAGCCGCTATCCCCCTGTTGATGTTTATCTCCCTCGGCGCATTCGCAGAACGGCAGGCAAGTGATGATGAAAGCCACATCGATGATCCACGGGTGCAGCATCGAAGCTATTCCTTCTCCCCAACCGGAGAAACCATTCCCTATGCCCTGTTCGTGCCTTCTACTTATAGTGAAGATGAGGGGGCTCCGCTGATCATATCCCTCCATGGTCTAGGCCGCAGTTACGACTGGCTGATGGGCTATCACGGCTTCCTCGATCAGGCCGAAGCCGACGGTTACATCGTAGTAACACCGCTGGGCTATACCCGTCGCGGTTGGTTCGGTTCAAGACCAACCGAAGCCATGAAAGATGCGACATACAGCGAGGCGGATGTGCTGCAGGTCCTAGATTTGGTGCGCGATGAATTTAATGTGGACGCAAACCGGATTTATCTCTGGGGCCACTCCATGGGCGGAGCCGGCACCTATCACATTGCAGCAAAGCACCCGGATCTGTTTGCCGGCTTGGGCGTTGCGGCACCGGCGCCGCGGCCTGAAACCCCCATCGCTGCAACGCTGGAGAAGATTAAACACCTGCCTATCTTCGTATTACAGGGCGACGATGACGGCCTGGTCACGTTGACACGACAATGGGTGGCGAAGATGCAGGAGCTGGGAATGCAACATGTGTACGTGGAGATTCCCGGCGGCGACCATTCCCTGGTGATTTCCCAGAACAGCGAGCACATGGGGAAGTTTCTGGATTTTTTTAATATCGTGAGAAAGAAATACTGAATCCAATAGAGAGCGGGTTAGAGTAAGATCTTGAAATTCAGTTTGTACCCAGGTGTCAGCGATCTTTTACGCTGACAACTTATTGCGCCCTTAATTACCGGGAAGTAGATGAATATCCCCAAGACACCTAGCGCGGTGTTGGCTTGCGCCGCACTGCTGGCAAGCAGCAATATGCTGGCAGCTGCTGGCGAAAACTTTGACGCCGAGGCGAAATACCAGGCGACCTGTTTCGCCTGCCACGGCACTGGCGCTGCTCACTCGCCGGAGGTCGGTGATGTAATCGAATGGGAAATCCGACTCGAGAAGGGTCTGGACACCTTGGTTCAGAACACCATCGATGGCCTCAACGGCATCATGCCCCGACGTGGCCTCTGCGTCGATTGTAGCGATGAAGACCTGAGAGCGATCGTCGAGTACATGTTGGAGAGCAGCAAGTAGAAAGATGGGGTCGGAGAGGGAGATAAATGGGGGATAAATGGGAGGATAAATGGGAGGATAAATGGGAGGATAAATGGGAGGATAAATGGGAGGATAAATGGGAGGATAAATGGGGTCAGAGTAAAATTTCGCTCAAGAAACTCTAAATTCGCACATGAATGCAAGCGAATTTTTACTCTGACCCCATTTATCCCCCATATTTCTTCACCCCATTTTTCAAACCAATTAATCGAATTAGAGAACTAGCGGAGTACAACAATGTCGACCCACACCACCAATAAATTGAAAATGCTGGCCCTGTCGTCGAGCTTGTTAATGCTCTTGTTCAGTTGCTCCGACGCCACTGACACCACTTCCATCGATGTGGCCACCAGCAGCGCCAGCACTGGCGGTGAGGTTGAAACAACCGTCATCGACAGTGCCTTGCCCCGCTTGTCCTCGATTCGTAATCTGGATTGGCGTCTGCACAACCTGGATCTCCTGGGGTCCCGATTCTCACCCAGTGATCAGATCACACCGGATAACGTCGCCTCCCTCACGCCTAGGTGGCTGTTCCAGCACGGTGTCATCGACGGTGTCAGCAATCAGACTACGCCGGTCATCGTCGATGGAACCATGTACGTCACCGACTCCAGGGGCAGTGTCTATGCCCTCAATGCAGTCGATGGACATCTGCTGTGGACTTATGATGTCACCCGTTTACTGGGTGGGGGTCGGCGCGAAGGCTATATCTTCAGACATCGGGGCGTGGCCTATGATGATGGCGTAGTCTATACGGCCGCTGGATCTTTCATGTTCGCACTGGATGCAATTACCGGCGAACCGCTCGCGGGCTTCGGCGATAACGGACAGGCACCGGTTATTCTGGATGTGTTGCATATCAAGAACCCGGAAATTGAAACCGCCATCTCCGCAGGCTACTGGTTCACCACCGCGCCCCAGGTTTACAACGGAGTAATCTATGTTGGCACTACCCGCAGCGAGAGCCATATTGCCGGTGGCTACGTGCTGGCTATCGATTCCAAAACCGGCGAAGTGCTGTGGAATTTCAATACAGTGCCACAGGATGAAACCGATCAGGGCTGGGATATAGCCGGCCCCACCTGGGTAGGCAACGAACGCAACGGCGGTGGCATCTGGGAGACTCCCTCCATCGACCCGGAACTGGGGCTGGTTTACGTCGCCGTCGGCAATCCCTACGGGGACAGCACCGAACGCGACGGCATGAATCTGTTTTCCGATTCGTTGATCGCCCTGACCCTGGATGAGGGCAGACTGCAGTGGTACTACCAGCAGGTGCATCACGATGTCTGGGATTACGATTCCGGCAATCAGCCCATCCTGTTTGACATGGAAGTGGACGGCCAACCGGTCAAGGCCTTGGCGCAGGCCAACAAGAACAGCTGGCTGTATATATTGAACCGTGAAACTGGCGAGCCGGTGCATCCGATCATCGAGACACCGGTATCCACGGTGACCGATACTGAAGGCGAAGTGCCTTACCCAACTCAGCCTATTCCCCACAAGGCCAATGGCGAACGCATGGAACCGGTGTCACCGGTATACCCAACGGATATTCCGGCCCAGCATATGGAGGCGAATAATCTAGTTGAACAATTCACTCCAATCGGTCCCAATCAAATCTTCTCACCCGGATATGGCGGCGGTTCCAGCTATTCACCCATTTCCCATAGCCCCCTGACCGGCCTGTTATACGTGGCCGCAATCGACCAGCCTTTCAACTCCGGCCGTGACCCCAAGGGCTATTTTTCAGCCTATGACCCCACTACCGGCGAGCTGATCTGGCGCCAGATCTTCGAAGGTTATGGCCAGGCCGGCTCCGTGGTCACGGCCGGCGGCATCGTCTTCGTCGGTGCGGGTAGCAATACCGCCGGCTATTTTTATGCCTACGACGCGGAAACCGGAGAGCAGCTGTGGAAATTTAACACCGGTGCCGGGGTTTTTGCCTCTCCCTCGGTCTATGTTATCGACGGCCAGGAATATGTCACGGTTGCATCTGGCGGCGGCTCGCGCGGGCGCAGAGGCGGCGACCTGATACTGACTTTTGCCTTACCGGAACGAAATTAGAGGATCTGCCCACCAGATAGTAACCGTCGTTATAACACCAGTTATGGAATTGCTATCGGTTGAGGCTATAGAGGCTATAGAGAAGCAGAATTTACAAAGTCGTAATGACCAGGCGAAACCCGATGCTGTCACTGCGCACGCCAGGGTCGACACCACCGCGGACGGCAGCGCGTACATTATTGATGGCGTCTGCGTAGGAACCGCCGCGCATAACCCACAGCGCATCGTCGGCAAGATTGTTCCTGTCATCGGCTGGATCGTAGGGATAATCCTGCAGGGGACTGCGGGTTATTTCCCAGACATTGCCACTCATGTCTGACAAGCCGTAAGCGCATGAGTCACAGGCGCTAGATCCGACCCCGACTACAGCACTTGAAGCAAAATTCGCCCGGCCCGATTGTGGCTGCGATCCCCAGGGAAACACCCTGCCATCGACACTCCTGGCGGCCTTTTCCCATTCCGCCTCCGACGGCAGAGTAAGCCTGGCACCGGCCTGGAGCAGTTGTTTCAACGCCGCCGGCGTCTGTGTCGATTGCTGCAACTGCCGCTGCAGCCAGCGCCCGTAAGCCAGGGCCTCGGGCCAGGTAATATTGGCCACCGGATAATCGCCTGGCCCAACGATGGCCCTTATGTCTGCGGGAAGGCCGGTGGCTCTGGCGAATGCTCTGAACTGCGCTATTGTCACCTCATAACGACTAATATAAAAAGTTGGCAGGTCTACCGCGCCTTGTCGGCTGGTAGATGACCAGCGCTCATTCTCATACGCCATTCTATCAAGAGCCGGATTACTTCCCATGGTAAATGTGCCCGCTGCAATTTCAACAAAGCCCAACATCTCGTCATCCGGCAGCATCCAGGCATCGCTGCGAAATCCATCAAGGGATTGATCGACAGAAGCGGCAGGCATCGAATCGGCTGGTTCACCGTGGCGGCTCAAAATCACGGCGACTGCCGCAATCATTAAAAACATGATCACGAAACCCACTGTTCTACCCGGCATCTTTTCTTCAGAAACAATGGCGCCACTACCGGCGACAGATTTTGGCTTATCACTCATAGACGGCCTCTGCCTTCTGCACAAGCGAAGGACCAGTCATGCTCACAGGCCCTTGCATACAAGTCGGTAATCGATGCATTCATCAGGTTCAGGCCGCCTTCACGCAGCAGCAGTCTGAGATCCAGCTCATGGGGTGAATCTCTGCTAAGCGCTTCGGTGTCGAGAAGATTCAAACAGCCGGCTTGAAATTTCAATTCACAGGCACGGCCGAAGAAGGACAAGGCCAGTTCCGTGTCGGGCTCCACGATCTGACCCTCCTGGTAATGGGCACCCAGCTCATTGCAAGCCCAGGCGGCATTGTCACCACAGTAAGTCGATTCCAATTGCAGCAGTCTGCCACAGGCATTGGGCAGGTCACTGGCGCAGGCCTGCTGCCAGAATGGCAGACTATCGCCGGTGTGCCTGCCATCGGTTTTACCCCATAGGGACATGCCGGCAAAAAACAGGATCCAGACGCTCATGTGAGCGAGATTAGCCCGTCCACCAAGCCAGTTTGTGCGCCAGACACTGAGCAGAGATTCAGAATGTATGGCACGCACCGCTCTGTCGATAGCGATTACGCTTAGATTCAACAGCGGTACACAAAGCAGCTTGTCGTAAAATGTGGGTGCGCCGAGATTTCCAAGCAGTGTATATAGACCGAACACACCGAAGCCGTATAAGACACCGAACATGGATTTCCCCAGGGGCGTTCGCGGAGACGTTGACGGATCAGTAATCAACAGATGCAAACCAAGAAACACCGCAGCGGGGATTTCCGAATCCAGGAAATAGGGAACTCCAGTGGAAGATGAATATAGGGCGCTGAGCCCGAACAGGGTGATCGCCGCCATGCCCACCACCAGGGTGATAGAAAAGAAATACATCACCACCAGGCCGATCAGAAACAGGAAGGCATAGATATTGGGCGCCAGGGTCAGGGTGGAGGCAATCTCCTGTCCCCAGGTTAAACTGGTGGTGTTGGTCATAATCAGAATCAGGGAGAACAAACCCAGGGCGAAGGCCGATGGATTGAAGATATGCACGTTGCGGCCTTCTCGCTGCCAGCGCACATACTCCTTGCCCATAAAACCCACGGCAATCATCAGGAATTGCAGGTAGAACCAGTCGTCCCGAAACCAGATGAAAAGATTGATACTGAGTATGATCGGAAAGGGTCCGAACCCCAGACTGTAGTCACGACGACGTGACCAGGACAACAACATGTCGAAGGTATAGGCGAACAATAACTGCCCACAGATAAGCCAGAAATGCTCATAGACCGGTCGCCAGTAATATCCCCAATAGGCATAGAGGCTAATCTGCACCATGGCCTGAATATAATGTTGCGGTCGCAGGGCTATGGAAAACTCGTGGGACTCACCGGCCCGGTTGGCGCTTATGAACAGGATTAACTGCCACAGCAACAGGGCAATGCAGGCTCCCCAGAAGGACCATGCCAGCATGGGGCTCGCTTGAACCCGGGGAGTAAAAGAAAGCAGAAACAGCGTTACAGTCAATGCCAGAGGTATTTTGAAACTGCCCAGAGAATGACTTGCCGAAGTACCAGGATTACCTTGTGGATTCGAGCCTGATCGCTTGCGTTTTGCGGCGGTCGCCATTGGAGTTACTGCCTAGGTATCTGATTATTATTCCAATTTAAGAATAGACTACCTACCAGTGTTATTCAATTTGGGCCCGGCTGTGGAGGTCCTCCCACGCTCGATGCCGTTTCGATTGATTCACATGAATGAGCAAAAACAGATCAAACTTGAAAAATCCCAGCAACAAGTGTAGTTTCGGCCAGTTAACGCTGTGACAACCCGCCTTGGAATTAGAATAAAGCTGGAGGATCGAATGAACAATGCAGTGCTAAGCAAACTGACCCTGGCACTGGCCAGTGTACTGGTCGCGCCCCTCATCTCGGCACAATCGGATGTTATGCCACGTACCGAATATGGAACGCCGGATTTTCAGGGAATTTATACGTTTCGCACCATTACCCCACTCAATCGTCCAAGGGAGTTAGAAAACAAAGCCACTCTCACCCCGGAAGAAGCCAAAGAATGGGAAGATTATGAGAATCGACGGCAGAACCGGGATTTGATTATCGATTCCGTTGGCGGCGCCGGCTATCCACCGGGGGTAATTTCCTATAACGAATTCTGGTATGAGCGCGGTATAGAAACAATCGCAGACCGCAGAACATCTCTGATTTACGATCCAGTCAATGGCAGAATGCCACCGTCAAATGTCGTGGGCCGGGAGCGCCGTGCAGCTTATGGTCAGATGGTTTTCGAGAGCGCCGGTCCGGAAGGCCGCACCACGGTGGACCGTTGCCTCACCGGATTCAATGCTGGCCCGCCGATGATTCCGGGCGCCTACAATAACAATATGCAGATCGTGCAGACCAAAGATCACATCTTGATTCTTAATGAGATGGTGCACACGGCCCGTATTATCAGACTGGACAGCGAACACAATACCAAGCAACTGAAATGGGAGGGTGATTCTGTCGCCCATTGGGAAGACGATGATCTGGTGATCCATACTCAGCACTTCTTCAAGGACTACAATTATCGCGGCATGTCCGGTGACGCAATCATCCACGAGCGATTCCGCTGGGTAAATAAGGATACCCTGGAGTATGATTTTACCATCGACGACCCACGCTCCTGGGACGTTACCTGGTCAGCCAAGTTGCCCATGCGCCGAACCGAGGATCCGCTGTTTGAATATGCCTGCCACGAAGGCAACCACGGCCTGCCTGGCATCCTCGCTGGTTGGAGACGCTACGAGTCAATGGGTTTTAATGGTGACGGTTCACCTAAATCTGATACCGGCACGGTTGACACAGAAGAGAACTAGAGCTGGATCGTACAGTGGTACCCTATTAGCTCGGAACCGATCGCAGGACTCGCGCCGGCTGTCACCTTAAAAAAAGCAGCCAGAATGGAAACTGATCCGATTCTGGCCTTTTTTTCGGCTGTGCTTTGTGGGCCTTGCAGGCAAGCCGAGGAGCCTGTGATGTCAACTAAACGCGTACAATCGCTGCTGCTTATTTTCTGGATAGGCTGGTTCTGGATGATTCCCAGTCTTGCGGCGGTGAATTCAGTCTATATCTCGTCGCGCCTGGACCCTAACTCCATCATTATCACTGCGGTGGATATCGTATTTGTTTACGACAGTGAGACCGTTAACAGGCTGCCTGGCACGAAATCGCAGTGGTATGCCGGTAAACGTGAATTTACAGATACAGCCGGTGACTCTATAGATATTGTTCATATTTTTATTCCTCAAGGCTTTGATTCAGTCATGGCGAGCCTGCCCGAACGCAGCTTGGAGGCCTTAAAGGTTGTCATCTTCGCGGAGCATGATGATTCCAAGGCGCAGCCGCAGGACATCACTGACTTAGGTGACGTTCTCATTGAAATCGATCAATTTGGAATTAGAATTTCCCGCAGAGAATAAACACTGCTAGACGCGGCTCCTCTTGTAAACATCCCCTAGAATAGGGGCATCCCATTTTAGAGTTCTCCGGCATACACTATGCCTATAAGGAGAACGAAAAATGAAGAAGTCACGCTATAGCGAAACTCAGATCGTCAAGATTCTGAAAGA
>Ga0310122_10001033_pt1 | contig 17763 bp, 10 predicted proteins | sample CB6_Bottom_1051__FD_203503 | JGI IMG/M metagenome (GOLD analysis project Ga0310122, IMG submission 203503) | Marine microbial communities from Western Arctic Ocean, Canada - CB6_Bottom_1051 | ecosystem: Environmental > Aquatic > Marine > Oceanic | place: Canada: Western Arctic Ocean | collected...
GAAGCCGACGATGCCGGACTGGGCCGCCTGATAGATCGTAACTTCGACCTGAGGCGTCGACTGTTCGGCGACGATGCGCTCGGCGAGACGCTCGATATGGTGCTGCTCGCCCGCGACCTGGGTTCCTGCGCCAAGCAGACCGGCTCCGGCGGCGCCATCTTCGGTCCGGTGCCGGCCGAGCAGCCGGATTTCATCGACACCGTTCGCCACCGCTTCGCCGAGTCCGGCTGGACCATCCGGGAGGCGGTCGTCTGAGCATCCTCGATGCGCGACCAGACGGGCGACTCCGGCTCGCGTATGTCCACGACGCGCCGGGTCAAGCGACCATCGAGACGCGCTGGCGCGAGCCGCTGTTCCTGGTAGACCGCGGCTTCACCGATGTCGTCGTCGCCGACCAGATGAGCGGTGCCCTCGGTCTGGTGCTTCCTGAAACCGACCCCGGCATCGCCGAGCCGTTGCTCCGACGCATCGGCGAGCGCATAGAAGCGGCCGGCAGAGCCGGTCTCGGCGCCTGGCTGATGGATGACCTCTGGACCGTCGGCCGCGACACCTCGACCTGTCCAGCCCGAACCGACGCGGCGGTGGAGACCACAGCAGCGCTCACCAGACTCGTCTCGCTGTTTCCCGACCTGACCGGTTTCATAATCCGCTTCGGGGAGCCTCTCGAGAGTCCTCGGCACTGGGTCGCTCGGCGCGATCCTCTCGCATGCGACTGTCCCGACTGCTCACGAATCGATGTCGACGAGCGCCGTCGGCAGATAGTCCGATTCGCTGAGCAGGTCATCTGTGTCGACTTGTCGAAAAACTGCATCCTCAGGTTGTGGGACCTCGGGGCAGAGGGAGCCCACGCCGATGTCAGCAGGGCGAGGGCGATGTTGCAGGCGTGGCGGGGGGATGGTCGACTGATGGTGGCGTTGAAGCACACTCAGACCGATCACTGGCGATACCAGCCGTGGAATCCGAGCATTCGCGAGGTCGCACCGCCATGTCTCATCGAGTTGCAGTGCGAGCGTGAGTACGAGCTGCTCGGACTCGTTCCGAACTGGCTCGGCCGGCACTGGGCGTTCGGTCCCGACGAGTGTGGTGAGAAGGGCGTCACCGGTTTCCACGACGACCTGCCCGAAGACTGGGCCGGGGTGTACGTGCTGCCGCGAGGCGGCGGTTGGTCGAAGCCGCATGCAGACAGCGACATCTGGGCCGAGTTGAACACGACGACAGCGCTGGCGCTGGCCGCCGATCCGATGGTCGACCCCGATGACATCCTCGCCGACTGGCTGCTCGGTCGAGGTCTGCCGTCGGAGTTCCACGACCTGCTCGGCGACAGCGCCGAGCGGATGCTGGCCCTGCGCTATCCGAAGGTCTGGACCGATCTGTCGGGATCCCTCTGGATGCCTGCCGAGAACTGGTTTCGCGATGACACCTTCGTTCCGGGAGCGTTGGCAACGATGGCCTCTCGGATCGTCGAGGCCGGCCTGACAGACCGATTCCTCGCCGAGCGGGCGACGGTGACGTTGATGACGGGCGAGGACGAGACGCGGGTGCGGGACCTGATCCCCCAGAATCACCCCGATACCGAGTTCATCCGTTCCTCGTATCGGTTCATGCACTCCTTCGCGGCCTGGACCGAAGCGTTGTGGACGGCACTGCTGGCAGCCGCGCCGCTCGACCGTGCGGCGGCGGCCGACATCGTGTCGCTGCGTCTCGAGAACCAGCCGCTGCCGCCGTTCCGGTTGCTCTGAACAGATTCGCGACTGCCGCCGCCGACCCTGCCCGACCGAGCGTCCGTCGGAGTGAATAGGGGGCGGTGTCTGCGGCGGTCCGGTGCGTCGGAATGACGAGGCGAGCGGACGACCATGCGAGCGAGGCCGAGCGCCGGCTGTTCGGCCGGCTCTGGGAGGAGGTCGACTTCGATGACCACCCGCTGCATGGCGGTCACGGACCTGAGCCGGAAGGAGAGTTGGTAGTCACCAGCCAGCCGCATCGAATCGCCCTGAGCGATTCAAGGGTCAGGTTCTACCTGTACGATGATGTCAATCTGGCGCTCGTCGACCGACAGCAGGGGGTGCTGCACATCGAGACGGACGCGGACGAGCGGCCGGCCTCGATTCACCTGCTGAGCGCCGCACCACTGCAGGCGACCTGGCCGCCGGGTCGACTCGGTCTGCACCGCTGGAGCCTGTCCCCTGCCGAGTTGGCATCGACCGACGCACTCGACCTGTTGGATGAATCGCTCGACTTCGATGACGATGTCGACGAGGAGGACGAGTACGCCGCCTTGATCGGCCGGCCGGACCTCTCCGACCACCCCACCCTCCGACCCGATCTGCCGGTCGGGGTATGGCGGATGCTGTTGGCATCACTGCGCAACTCCGTCGAGCCGATGCTGGCCGGCTGGACTTGGCATCTGGAGGTCGACAACAAGCCCGACCGGACCGGCTGGTACGTGCGGGCGCCGGCCGGCATGAACAGTCTGTTCACCCTTTTCATCGGACTCGGCTGGCAGCCCGGCACCGATCAGGAGGAGATCAGGGCCCACACGCTGCTGCTGTTCGAGCGAGCCCCGCCGGGCTGCATCGGCCGACCGGACGAGAGGGCGCCGAACCGCGCCGACGAGCAGCGGGTCGAGCGGCTGTGCGCCGGCGGCGGTCCTCTGGGTGAGTTGTGCGATGAAGCGGACTGGGCCGCCGCGATGTCGGACGGCGAGAGCACGCCGACCCGCTTCCCGCACCCCCTCGGCTCGGGCATCATCGAGGTCTGGCCGCCGGGCATGGGTCGCTGGCCGCTGCTGGTGGCTCGGTCCGAGGTGGTTGAGCCGGACCCGGCCGCCTGGATGCGAATCCTCATCGATGCGCTACGCCCGAGTCTGGCGCTGCTGGTCGAGCCGATCGTCGAGACGGGAACGGCAAGGCTGGTGGAACCCGCCGTCGAGTCCGTGACCGACCGCGGACCGTAGATGAGCCGGTGTCGGCGAGGAGATGATTGAGGCTAGGCCAGAGCCCGGGGATTCAATCGCGAGTGACCGTCAGGCCATTCTCGTCGGGACTCCAGTCGATCAGCGACCAGCCGGCGTCCGTGCAGGCCGTTTCGACGACGGCTCTCTGGCCAGCGCTGCAGAGCAGCGCTGCGACGCCACCGGCGCCGGCGCCCAGCGCCTTCCATCCAGCGACCTCGCGAGCCGCCAGCAGCGGCTCGATGACGGCGCGGAACGGGTCGTGCAACTCTGGTGCCATCGCATCGATGGCGGTGCAGACCTCGCGGAGCGATTCGACGACGTGATCGCGACGGTCCTGCTGCAGACCCTCCGCCATCCTCCGGGCCGCTCGCCTGATCCTGACCAACGCCCGCTCGACTGTCGCATCACCGTCATCGAACCGCTGCCAGATCGATGAATGCAGGTCGCCCGACACGTGCTTGATGCCGGAATCGACGAGGATCAGGTGCTTGTGCAGCCATGCGCGGGCCGACCGTCGCGGCTCGAACGGCAGCAGTTCGACCTCCTCACCTACGAACATCAAGTGATTCCAGCCGCCGAGCGCCGCGGCCCACTGGTCCTGTCGGCCGCCGCGATTGCCGAGCGCCGCTTCGATCCGATAGGCACGTTCTGCGATGTCCTCTCGCTCATGACGGTCCGGCCAGCCGTCGGGCAGCTGATCGCTGAGAGCGGCCGCACGGATGACTGCGGCCAGCGCGACGTTGATGGCTCCGGAGGTGCCGAGACCGGAACCGACGCGGGCCTGGCAGGAGTAGGTCGTGCTAAGCAGATCGTCATCGTCCACCGTCAGGACCGCCTTCGCGCGAAGAGAGATGGCGAGATTCACCACCTCGCCGCCGTACCTCTCGGTGAACGGCGGCACATCGGTCCAGCCGCCTGCCAGATCGATGCGAACGGGGGCCTCGGCGGTTATCCTCATCTTCAATCCTCATCGGTGAAATCGAGCAGGATCCTGCGCGGTCCGTTCGCCTGTCTGACGACGACGCGGACACCGCTGCCCTTCCGGTAGACCCCTTGAAGATTCTCGAATCCGATAGGTGGCATGTAGCGCATCGGCAGCAGACCGTTGACGCTCGGCAGGATCTCGACGAACATGCCGTGCTTCTCATGCCAGCCGTCGACCGTCCCCTCGTAGGTCTGGCCCTGACTAATCTCCTTCCACCTCTCGCCTCTGCTGCTGCGCTGCTGCTGCCCCTCGTCCACCTCTGCCGCCTCTGTCGAGGAATCCCCCTCGGATCCGGCCGCCGAGCCGACAGCCTCGGACGCTGGCGCCGCTCCGGCCGAGTCATCCGTCGCCACCTCCGGTTCGGCGGCCGCGGCTTGCTCGCCCCCCGGTTCGAGCGCCGACTCTACCTCTGCCGGCGCCGCCGTCAGGTGGCGCGGGTCCTCGCGACTCTCGCGACCATAGACGATCCGCTTCAGCGAATAGAGCGGGATGCCGTCCTCGAGTCGACCCTTGCCGGGCTGGATCCACGGTATCCTCGATTCCGGATCGACCTCCTGGTCGAGGCGGCTGCCGTCGCGCAGATTGGCCGAGACATGCAGCGATGGCGATCTGAACAGGGCTCGCCACCAAGAGGTGCGGAGCGTGATATCGGCATCCGCGATGACCGCTCTGTCGAACAGGTCGACCTGACCTAGGGAGAGTCCGGAGGCATCCTCCGGGACGATGCCCCAGCGCCGCAGACCGGCTCCCATGGGACCTCGATGCATGGCTCGGTCCCAGGTGCCGAACTGTTCGAGCATCCGGGCCACCGCGTCACGGTCGGCTGTCTCCATCTTCGGCACGTCCCGGAGCGCTTCCGGCAGTCTGTGCAGGTCGTCGAAGGTGCGCACGTCGGCCCGTTCCAGCAGCGCTTCATCCGGCTCTCCTCTCGGGTGGCTGAGCAGCAGCACGGCACGGACTTCGGGTGAAGGGCGCTGGTGGACCGTTCTGAACAGTCGCTGGAACGAATCGATGCGACGCTGCTGCAGACCGAACAGGTCGCTGGCGGAGCGTCTTCCCTGTCTGACCCGGCCATTGACGAGCCGGATCGGCCCTTTCCAGTACTTCACCTCGATCAGGACGATGCCATTCGGGGCCAGCCCGATGATGTCGATCTCGTAGCGGCCGAGCGTTCTGTCCGGATCCGGCAGCAGCGGTTGGGCGAAGAAGTACCAATCGTCGTCACCGAACACCTGTCGCAGTTTCGACAGTGCCCTCCTCTCGCCCTGCATGCCGCCCTCTTCGATCGGGTTCGGAGGCACCACGGCCTCCTGCATCCGGCGATGCTGACGGAGCCGCTGGCGCAGGCCCGACGTTCTCGACACGCTGATCACCATCCCCCGACATTACTTGAGGCTCCGATGAACGGAGCGGCCACCGCTGTTCGACCGATCCGCTTCGCCGGTCATGCTCATGCCACTCGCCATTGACGGATCGACTTAGCCGGCACTTTAACGTCCCACGCACCGCGATCGGCCTTCAGGTTCCTCTTCCGCGGCTCCTCCAGCATGTCGCATAGATGGATGTGCTCGCACGGCAGGTCGGTGACGATGTTGCCCTGCCATTCCTGATCGGTCGGATTGCAGAGTCTGATGATCACCGCCCCACCATCCTCGCTCGGCTTGCAGGCGGTTAGCAGCGGCACCGGTTCGGGGCCTTCGAGGCGGACCGGTTGGAATCGGGCGCCGAGGGTGCCGGTGGTCAGCGGGTCGTCGAAGAAGCCGTTGATGTGCGGCTTGCCGAGGACGCTGATCAGGCTGACCTGGGCGGCGAATCGCTCGGCTTCGTGATGGATTCCCTCGGCCGCCCACGATTCGTCGTACGGTCGCAGAGCCCAGCGCAGGAAAGCAGCACCCTTGCACTGCGCGCCGGGTGCCGGCAGGCAAGGTCCGGCACGGTTCCGGCGGTGCGCGAAGCCGTCCCGGCTGAGCCAGCCGGTGGCTCTGACAAGCGTCAGGGACAGGTCGTAGCCCCCGACCTCCGCATCGTCGGCGAGGGACGCCTCGTATTCGTTAGAGCCGGGCACCAGCAGGGCGATGCCACCCATGTTGGTGCCCTGGTCGTCAGCCTCCAGCGCGACGAACTGGTGGCAGTGCTGGGTCGGCACCATCGGCTGCTCCCAGGTCGGTTCGTAAGGCCAGAGGGTCGGTCGGCTGACGACGTCGAAGACGCTGCCGGCGATCGACTGCTCGCAGTTCATGCCGGTCGGCACGATCAATCGCAGCCGGTGATCCTCGCACTGGTTGTCGACCCACGACTCGACCTCGACCATCCGGCTGCCGACCCGTAGGGTCAGGAAGTGGTCGACCGCGACCGTGCCCTCGTCGTCCGAGCGAAGCTGCGTCGAGTCGTCGAAGCGGGCCGGCAGAGTCCACTGGATGTTGATGCGGACGGTCGCTGACCACTCGTCGGAGTGCTGCAAGGCGACTGCGGCCGTCACAGCGTCGCCGTCGTGGTCGTGCAGCCGGCGGTCGATAGGCTGGGCTCTGAAGTCGAGTGTCTCCTTCGCCACGCCGTTCGTCTCGATGGGGTGGCCGCCCGGACTCCAGTCGTAGGAGTCGCCTGCATCCTCGCAGTCCTCGAGCCGGCCGATGCCGGGGAAGGTGCGGTCGGTCGCGAGATCGATGAGATCGAACCGACCGTCCTGATAGAACTCGATGCGCAGATGGCCGTTCTCCATCGACAGCACCCGGTCGGCCGCCATCTCGACCTCGACCGGCCGGTCCGGCAGCGTCGACGGCTTGTGACCCGGCAACGCGTGCAGCACGTGCAGGCCGGGCGGCAGTTCGTGGAACTGCAGCCGGCCGCGGATGCGCGGCAACTCGACGTTGATCGCCCTGTCATCGTGGTGGTGCATCTGCCATTCGGGCCCGCCCAGGGTGACCTCGGCGTGCACCTCGCAGCCTTTCATCGGGCGCGCCAACTCGACCCCGACCGGCATGCCGGCGTCGAGCCAGCAGCGGTACGCCGGCACCGCCTCGTCGAGAGGCAGCGTGCCGGACCAGGCGACCGGCAGCGGATTGTAGATGATCAGCGGCACCGCATCACGGTCGATGTGGTGCAGATTCAGGCCGGCTCGGATCTCGTCGGTCACCGACTCCACCAGCATCGCCGAGATCTCCTGAGAATGACGGAAGCGGTCCTCCATGTCCATGTGCACCTCGTCGATGCTGCAGCCGCAGATGTCGTCGTGCGGGTGATTTCGGAGCACTTCGCGCCACGCCATGTCGAGCATAGGGCCGCGATGCCGACCGCCGTTCCGCCAGGCGATGGCGCTCAGCGGTTCCACCTGTTGCGTCAGCAGACGCATCGTATGGTCGTTCATTCGCTTGAGGTACATGCGAGCGGAGAAGACACCGGAGAGGATGTTCCGGTCCCAACCATGGTGCAGTTCGCCGTCGTATCGGTAGACCTTCTTGCGGCCGAGCCAAGCCCTGAGTTCGCTGACGAAGGTATCGAAGGTCGAGTGCTTGAAGGTCACCTCACCGCGGAATCTGTCGTTCGCTTCGGCGATCAGCATCGGTAGAGTCGGTTGCGGCTTCGTGTGGTCGCTGCCATTGCCGAACAGCATGTGCACCGGCTTCCAACCGTACTTCGCCTCGTGCAGCCTCAACAACCGCTCCATCTTATCCATCGCCGTCTCGACGTTCACCTCAGGACCATCCTTCGCATCGAGGGGTCTGTCCTCGAATCCCCACGCCATCAGATTCGGATAATCGGGCGCCTGCTTGATGGCGAGCACCTTCGAGATGCCGTCCGGCGCGACCCACTTGAAGATGCCACGAGCATCCTGTATCCAGGGGCCCGCGCCGCGGGTGAAGATGAACGAATCGAGGCCGCAGCCGGTCAGGATGGCCGGCATCTGGCTGACGTGTCCGAACGGGTCGGGGACATAGCCGACCGATGAGCAGCCGCCGAATTCGTCGCCGATCCTACGTCCGCGGGCGAGGTTTCGGAGCATCGCTTCGCCGCCGGCTAGATACTCGTCGGGCAGCACGTACCACGGACCGATGGAGAGTCGTCCCGCCTCGACCAGCGCCCTGATGCGATCGGCGTTCTCCGGCCGCACTTCGAGATAGTCCTCCAGAACGACGGTCTGACCGTCGAGTTCGAACGAGGGGTAGGTGTCGGGATTCTGTTCGAGCAGGTCGAGCAGGTCGTCCATCATCTCGACCAGTTTGTAGCGGAACTTCTGGAACGGCAGGTACCAGGCGCGGTCCCAGTGGGTGTGCGGCACGATGTGACCGATTCGCTCGGTCTTCGGCAGCGCGTCGTAGATGGTGCCGGCCGGTGCGTCGATGACCGACGGCGGTCGGACGACATCCGGAGGCGTGCTCTCCGGAATCAGCACTCGCAGCGGCGTCCGGCTCGGTATCTCACCGATCTCCTCGACGACGACCTGCATCGGCTTGCGGTCGTCGGTGCCGTGGATGTCGATGATCGTGGGTCCGGGGCCAGAGTCTGCGCCGGCTGCGCTCAATGCGGTCGCCGGACCCGGTGGGCCGGCTGGAGGTCCCGCGGGTAGTCCGCCGCCGGGAGGTGCCGTCGGTGGTCCGCTGCTCGGTGGACCCGCGGGTGGTCCTTCACCGGCATGTGCGGCCGGCGGTGCAACGGGGGGTCCACCGCCCGGTGGTCCGGCTGGTGGCCCGCCGCCCGCCGTCGTCGGTGGGCCGCCAGCCACTGCCGCATCGAATCCCGCCTCGGGGTCATTCTCACCGCCGGTCATCCGGGCCAGCGCGGCGCTGAACTCATCCTCATGCACCGCCTCGCCAGCACCGTCCCTCGCCTCATCTGCTTCGAGGTCGGCGGTCGGCTGGGACGATCCGCTCGAAGGATCTCGTCCGGGCGGGCCGGTCGGCGGTCCACGACCCGGTGGACCGGGCTTCGGTCGGCTCGACGGCGGTCCTGTCGGAGGACCCTCGGAAGGTGCAGGACTGAATGACACCGGAACCTCGGTGACCGAGCCACCACCCGGCGCATCGCCGGCATCCGGTACCGCCTTCGGCGGTGCGCGCCGGGACCCTCGCTTGCGCTTGCGCCTGCGGGCCATGCCGACGGCTCTGCCGGAGCACCCTAAGAATTGACCGGGCGGCCCTTCAAGGCCGGCGCTCCGAGAGCCGCAGGCCGATGCGGATGAGGACTCGCTCGTCGACCTCTGGCACGAGGTTTCGCAATGCTCCCACCACATCGCCCCGGTCTATCTGCCGCGCCAGTTCGATGGCTCCGTCGTCTGCATCCTGCCTGTAGTGAAGGGCGGCGAACAGCACGTCCTCGAGGTGTGGCCATGCGATGTCGTGCTCCAGACAGAGATGGATAGGCCCGAGGATCCGGTCGTGCCGGCCGAGTTTCCGGATCGGGTCACGGGCGTTCCTCTCGACGGGATCGCGGATCGCCTTGTCGCGGTACTTCGAGATGGCGCGTCGACACCACTCGCGCTGCTCCTCGGGGTCGAATCCATGTTCGGCGATCAGCGCTGCTGACGCCTCCCTCCCGACTCCCTCAGCGACCTGCGCGATGACTCCGTCACTCGCCGCATCCGACAACCAGTGGTGGCCGGCATGGGCGCCGAGGTAGCAGACGGCGGCGTTGATGGCGTTGTAGGTGTACAACTTCCGCATCAGTTCGACCGCGAAGGCGCGCTTCGGTTCGAACCCGGCGATGTCGTACAGGTGATCCGGCCGCTTCGCCGCATCGAGGTCCATCGGCAACGTCCAGTGGTCCTGCACCTGCACGGTCATCGGTCCCGAGGCCGCCATCTGCTGCTCTGTCGGCTCGATGCACGAGCGCAGCACCTGGGCCTGCACGATGCCGAGCCTGTCGAACCGTCCACCTTCGCCGGGAGCCGCCTTCAGCGTCTCGGCCACGGCGGCGGCCGGTGCCGGGTGGTTCTCGCACAGAACGAGGTCGATCGCGCCGCTCTCCAGTCGATCCATGATCATGCCGCGGCAGGCCGCGGCCCAGCCGGTCAGCTGGTCGGCTCCGACCGATGTCAGCAGCAGATCCGACCGCCTGATGGCATCCGCGACGGCGGCCGATTCGGAGGCGTGATGGATCGCCTCGGCCGACAATCGGTCGACGGCGCCGGTGTGCAGATTGACCACCGACCAGCCTTCCGCCGAGCGGAGCGCGTCGACTGTCGGCGGGTGAGCGTCGACCAGATGGAAGGTCCAGTCGGCGCGGTCGAGGAGATGTGCCAGGAAGCCACGACCGACCTTGCCGGCGCCGAATATCACGGCTCGGCCGATCGCATCACCTCCCGCGCGACGCGGGCCGCTCCGAGAGCCGACACCTCGGCCCCGGCCGCCACCTCGATGCCCATCGGCCAGCGGGCGGCCCGACTCTCCAGCACACCGGTCATCATCGCCAGCCCGCCGCCTATGCGGACCGGCCGGCCTGCATCGATGAATGGCATCAGGGCGCTGCGGATCGGTTCGAGCGAGTCGACCAGCGAATCGAATATGCGCCAGGCGAGCAGCCGTGGCGGTGCCGCCTCGACGACGTCGACCATATCGGACCAGCCGCCGATCGCCCGCGAGTCCGGTGCCAGTCCTCGTCGACCGTGGATCTCGGCCGTGAACTCCGGCACTCCGACCATTTCGGCCGTGGTCGGGAGGTCCCCCATCAGTTGCGTCACCCACATCATGATGCTCGACATCCTCTCTCTTCCGGTGTCGCCGGAGTTCGGTGCTCCGGGCAGTCGGGGGAGGGTGTTCAGCAAGGTCTGACCACCGCTGTTGGTGGAGGCGTACAGGACCGCCGTGCCAGCGTCATCGGCAGGCAGGAACGTCAGACCGGTGTCGAGAGCTCGCTGCCGCATGTCGGCGCGGACCTGAGACGTCGGCGACTCGACGACGACCGCCAGATGTTCGCTGGTGTTGGCTAGATTGAGCAGCGGACTGAACGGACCGAATCCACCGGTCCGGTCCGCGAGGCCGCCCAGGCCGGCGCTGAAGTCGTCGAGGCCGAACGCGACCGGAGTGCCGGTCGGTATGCCGCTGATCTCCGATCCGGCCGCATCGACGACGCCCAGTGTCTCGGTCGGCTGGCCCAGCGGCGGTCGCGAATCGGCGAGGCCGATCCACTCGGCCAGTCCCGCCGGCACCTCGCCGGCCGCGTCGAGCCAGCCGCGGAGCGAATTCGGGTCGCTGGCAGCGACGCCGGTCAGTTGCAGGTTCAGCAGGTCCTTCAGCTGCAGTGCCAGCAGGTTCCGCGTGGTGGTCGCCGCCGCATCGACGACGGCAGCGTTTTCGACGGCCCACTGGCGCAGCCTGGCCGGCAGCCAGAGACCGCGTGGATGCAACACCACCGCCGACTCGCCCGACTCCTGCAGCGCCTCCAGCAGCGCCGCCTGCTGGTCGAGGATCTGCGAATCGATGTCGGCCCACCACGGTGTCATCGCACCGACAGGCTGTCTGCCGGAGACCAGCAGCGCGCTCTGACCGTGCGCCGTCACGGCGACGGCAGCGAGCCGCTCGTCCCACCCGGTCTCTTTCAGCACCTCTCGGACGCCGGTCCATATCCAATCGGTCATCGTGACCGGGTCGAGCCGTTCCTCGAAGCGCGTCTCGTTCGACCGCTCGGCACCGAAGGCTCGCACGTCGAACAGGTCTGCCTCATCGAGCATGCACACCTTGACGGCCGAAGTGCCGACGTCTATCCCGAGTGCCGTCAGGGGGTTCGTTCGGCCATTCGATGGGACTCCAACCGAGCGCCGTCAGCCCGGGCTCCAGATCGACGAAGCGGCCCGGCGGGTCTGATTGAGCGGCGGTCAGCAGGAAGCCGGAGGTGTTCGGGTGGCCGGGGAAGTCGGAGGGCCGCCATGCGGAGATATCAGCCTCGATCGCGCGTTCGAAGAATCGCTCGACATCGGCTCTCAGGAACGCCGTCGCCTGCAGCCTGCCACCTCGGCTCCAATGCTCCGATTCGTCCGGCATCACCGTGCCGATGCGAACCGCGATCATCTCCATCCCGTTCACCCTCGCGTACATCTCCGCCAACTGCTCGGCGAAGATCTTCGAGATTCCGTACAGACTTGTCGGCGCGACTCCGTGCACGACCCCTATCCGCTGGCCGTGGAACGGCCCCTCGTCGCCGAACAGGTCCTCCAGTCCGACCTGTGCGAGACCTGAGGAGGCGACGATGACGCGACGAACGCCGCTCTCGCGAGCGGCCCGCAGCAGCACCGTCGAGGCGCGGACGTTGTTGCGCAGCATGCTGTCGTCATCGTTGTCGGGATTGGCGTCGGCCGCCAGATGGACCAGCACCTCGCAGCCTTCGAGCACCGCGCAGATCGACTCGATGGCGGCGTCGGCCAGATCGAGATGGGCATCGACGCGCCCCGGTGCCCTTGTATCCTCTGTGTTTCGGCCCGACGCGAGCCAGTCGTCGAGCGGCCGATCGACTCCTGTCATCCGATGACCGCGGTCAGCCAGATGGTCGTGCACGATGCCACCGATGAGTCCGGCAGCGCCGGTAACGACGACTCGCATGAGCGAATGCAACCGGGCCTCCGTACATCATCCAATCGTCGTCAGCGCCAGCGTCACGCTCATGGCCGGTGCGCGCCCCTGCGGACATCGATGGCGGGCAGGCGGCGAGGCGCGGCGGCGGCCAACGAAGCGGCGTCGGACAGCGACGAGGTGCTGGTTGCCGAGATGGTCGAACCTAGCGACGGTTCGCCGGCCGACGCCGATGCGGCTGCAGGGGCTGGATCGCTGCTCCGCGACGGCAGGTACGACCTCGGCGAGAACGACCGGTTCAGAGACCTCTGGTTCATCCTGTTCTATCTCGGATTCGCGATGCCGTTCGCCTTCATCGGTTACTGGGGCAGATCGCTCGGCATGGCCGAGTTCGGCATCGACAAGTACGTCGCGACGACGATGTTCATGGTCGTCCAGATTCCGTTCTTCCTGCGCCTCGTATGGGCCGTCCCGGTCGAGCGCCTGGACGCTCTGCCGCTCGGTCGGCGTCGGACCTGGATGCTGGCCGGCTCGGTCGGCCACATCGTCATTCTGCTGCCGCTCGTCATCATCGATGTCGCGGCCTCGCCGTGGCTCTGGATCAGCCTCGTCATGCTGTCGCTGATCCCGCGGCTGTTCGCCGAGCAGGCGACCGGCGGCATGATGGCCGAATCGGTGCCGCAGCTCGGTCGAGCCAATTCGATGATCAACCTCGCCTATCGAGGCGGCCCGCACGTGCTGATGCTGATGATGGGCTGGTGGGTCGCCGGCGGCGACGCCTCGCCGTTCAGCGACGCCGGCGTCATCGACTACGGCGCGGTCAGGCTGGCGTCGGCAGGCATCCTGCTGCTGGCCATGCTGTCGGGCATCGGCATCACCCTGCTGATGCGCGAAGGCAGCGCCATCCGCGGGCCGCTCGCGGCCATGGCTGGAGAACCGGCCGGTGCGGCTGCCGCAGCAGCGCCGGTCGCGGCGACCACCGCCGAGGCGGCGGCCGATCCGACGCTCCGCTTCCCGGAATCGACCGGCTGGTTCATGCGACTCCTGGCAGCGATGCGGACCCGGACGCAGTGGTTCATCCTCGCCGCCTGCATCCTGCTGCCCCTCGGAGACGGCTTCGAGGCGTGGTTCACTGCGTTCCTCGTCGAGGTCGGCGAGATGGACGGACCGGAGATCACCAAGTGGATCAACATCTTCGCCTTCGTCAACTACCTCGGACTGGCCGGGCCGTGGTTGTCGGACCGGTTGGGCAGGCAGCGAATGTTGCGCTCATACGCCATCGGTTCCATCGCCTGTTACATCGTGCTCGGCGTGATGATGCTGTCTGGAGTCTCGACATCGCTAATTCTCATCCTCTGGATGCCGACACTTGTGCTCACCGACTGGATGATGTTCACCTTCATCACCACCTGGGCCGACGTCGCGGACGCCCGTCTCGGGGCCACCCACATGGGCCTCTACCAGACCGTTCACGCCGTCAGCGCCACCTTCATCATGGTTGGAATCGGTGGCCTGCTGCTCTATTCCACCGGTGATTCGTACGGGGCGCTGTTCCTCGCTGCAGCGGTCGGACCGCTGATCGGCCTGCTGCTGTTCTCGCGGTTGCGGCTCGACGATGACATCGGTAGCGATCCCATCGAGGCGCATGCCGTCATCGAGCGCTGGCAGGGCCGCGTCTCGAGGCTGCCGTGGGCGCCGGCCGACGCGAGCAGTGTCGCCAACCGGCGCGGCATGGCGCGCGCCGTCGCCATCGCCGGCATCCTGCTGATCATCCCGGCGGTCGGCGCCGTGCCGACCTTCAACTGGGACGAGGACACGGTCACCGAGGAGTGGTACGGTGACTGGCAGCAGCAGTCGTTCTCGACCGAACTGGCCAACACCATCAGTCGCGGCAACGCCATCGAAGCGCGCGTCCAGATGGACAGAGGTGGCGAGACGACGGTCAACTACACCGTCACCTACCAGGGCGACGATGCACTGAACGGCGCCTTCTGCGAGCCGGTATGGAAGGTCGAACTGGCGACGCCGAAGGCGATAGAGCACTCGGACGGCAGCAACGACAGCCGGTGGGAGGAGGACATGTGGGAGGGCACGGCTCAATCCATCGTCGGAACGCCCGAGCCGAACTTCACCGCCTCTTCTTCCGACGAACTGCAGATACTCGTCAGCGGTCTGCGGGCCGACTTCAATTGGATGTGGGGCAAGGGCGAGTACCTGCTGACCGTCCGTTACATCGACGATGATGGGGTCTGTCCCGGCAACGAGGCGAACTGGATGCTCAACCTGACGGTCAGCCAGTGGCGCGAACCGCTGTTCACCGAGGGCGAATTCAATGTGACCATAATCGAGGAGGAGGGTGGCGAGCATCGATTCGGCACCGCCGTCGGGGTGCTCATCGGCCTGCCTGTTCTGGTCGCCGTACCGGCCCTGATGTGGCTGGTCGGGCGCGATCCAGAGCGGCCGTTCGCCATCGACTAGATCGGCTGGACCACCCTCCGGCGCGGCTCGCCACCAACCCGCCAGCCGTTCGTTGCAGACGCCAGCCGACAGGTCGCCCCGACGGCTGCATCGTCGTTGGCATTCTAGTCTTGGAGGGGATATGTGATTCCGAATCCATGATATACCACGCAATCTGACATCGGTGCATGTCTTCGGAGACCTCGAAACATGACGAACGAAGCGCCGGACTGAGGATGGCCATCCTCCTGACACTGGCGATGCTGCTGACCTCCATCTCGGGAATGGTGGCGGCGACGCCGACCGTGGCTGAGGAAAGCGACCGCGACGTGGCCGGCCACCAACGCATCGACTACCGCGAACAGACCGTCCGCGTCCTGAATCAGCCGAACGGCGAGTCACGCGTCTCCATCGAGGTCGGCGCAGCCGAGTTCAGCGTCCGCTGGGGCGCGAATTCCTCGACCGGAGCGGTCGAACTGCTGACGGTCCAGCGGCGCTACCTCGGCGTCGCTGACATCTACGACGCCAACGACCGGTTCGAGGGCCGCATCGGAATCCCCGTCGAGAAGGTGTTCTGGACGGACTTCGCCGGCATCATCGAGTACGCCGACAATGATACGGACGGCATGTTCGACGTCGATTCGGCCGGTCGGGCCGGGACTCTGCACGAGATAATGACCGACGCCACGATGACGCACGAACCCGTCTACAAGTACGTCGATCTCAGGTCCGCGGCCTGGTCGCTGCGAGACTGGAACAACTCATCTGACACCGATTCTCGCAACCGGAGCATCTCTTTCACGCTGGTGGCGGAGAACATCACCTACGAGGGCGTGCGGGCGAACAGCATGAGGGACAACACGTCGAAGTTGGATGCTGTCGAGATCACCTTCCGCGGCACGACTCGTGACGAGGTCGTCGACATCGAGAGCGTGCCCCACTACAGGGTGAGGGTCGACCGCGACTCCGACGACAGGATAACGGTCAGGGAGAGCCACAAGATAGCCTCCTCGGACGTCACTGGCCACGTGCTCAACACCACTTGGGATTACGATGTGCGGATCCGCGGTTGGGATGGGGTCCACATCAACGACACGCTGAACGGCAACGACAGCCGTCTGTTCGCGGTCACCGAGGTGGCGACCGCAAACCGGATGGACGATCGGGTCGGTGATTGGATGAGAACCCAGTTCGACGAGTTGGCCGAGCCAAAGGCGGTGGTCGGTCACGCCAGGCGGAACGTCGGAGATGACGCGGTCGGAGCGACTCGTGACAGCAGCGCCAGGTTGAATGTCTGCGAAGAGGGTAAGGTCACCGAGATCGACCAGCATGGCGACCGGGTCGAGTTGACGCCGATCGCTTACGAGGCGCGTGAATCGGAGCACAAGGAGGAGATGAAGCCCGAGGACCAGCGTGATGCCGAGGAGGAAGAGGCGAATCGCTCGGATTCGGATACCTCATCCACCGATTCGTCCGATTCGAGCGGCTCCTCATCGACCGACACCGAAGCGCGAGGGGCCACCGACGAGACCGAACACGACAAGGCGAACATGAGCCGCAGGGAGCGTCTGAACGATACTGCGGCACATGTCTTTGACCGAGTGACAGGCGACTGTGCCGACCACGGCGAGCTGCGGTCCGACGCGGTCAGGCGAGCGACTGCGATCCGAGGCGGCGGACTGCATTTCGAGGACGGAGCTGCGGAACTCGGCCGGCTGCGCTGGGTCAACAACGTGACCGTTCGTGAGGATGGAGAGGAGATGGAATTCGAGGTCGTCTACCAGGTGCACGGCCGACGCAACGTCTCGGCAGCCGACCTGCCGGCGACCGACACCGCCAACTACCGGGGCGTTCGCCTCATCGGCGGCTTCAACTATCCAGTCGCCGAGGATGTGGTCCATGACCCGGAGTTCGGCACTGACATGGTGACCATCGATGAGTCCGACCCGGTGTTCAATGGCACGACGGAGGACGATCAGGCGGCAGAAGACGACTCCGATGCCGGCTCGTCCGGCGGCACCGGCGGTGGCAGTGATGAGACCATGACCCAGTCCAGGCGGGGGATGCCCGGCTTCACCGGCTTGGTCGCGACCACGGCGCTGTTCGGCGCCGCCCTGTTCGGTCGCCGGCGCATGGAAGACGAGTGATTCTCACCAACAGACCCTTCTGTTGTGCAGAGGGTGGCGGCTGAACCGACCCACTGAAAGCCCTTCCAACATGGTTCAATCAGTTGCATGGGTTTTCGGATAGACCCTTCCAACACATCCGAAACCGATCAGTCGGCTCTCTGTTTCTATTGAAATCTCAACCTAGGGCACGGGCGGTTTCGACTACACCCAGGACGGCTTGATCCCTTCGGGCGGACTCTCTGTTTTCGCCCGACTGAGCCGCGCGATCAACGCCATGACCGCCAACCCTGCAAGGTTGCAGTAAGCGAAGAGTGTCGGTGGCATCGTCAAAGGGTTCCTTAGCCAATCAGTGGTGCTTTCGGGATTATCTCCAAACAAGGTTTGGACGATGCTCCATTCCATCCACACGCATGCCAGCAGAACAACGAGCATGATCGCGCTACTGCCAAGCAGTGCCTTCTTTGAGAATCCCAATCCGATGAAGGTGAGAATCGAACAGATGAAAGTCACGAGCGCGAGGACGATGACCAATGACAGCAGGGTCGAGAGGGTCCCCATCGAATCCCGAATCGGCGCGAGGTGGTCTCCACTCAGGTCGACACTCAGAATCCCGAACCTATGCCAGAGTGAGACCGCTGCAATGACAAGTGACATCAGGAGGCCGATGAGACCCATCAGAATTCGTGAGCCCAGCCCACTCTTCTGAGAATTCTGTGCCACCTTTTCCAAGTCTTCGGAGTC
>Ga0310122_10001035_pt1 | contig 17754 bp, 16 predicted proteins | sample CB6_Bottom_1051__FD_203503 | JGI IMG/M metagenome (GOLD analysis project Ga0310122, IMG submission 203503) | Marine microbial communities from Western Arctic Ocean, Canada - CB6_Bottom_1051 | ecosystem: Environmental > Aquatic > Marine > Oceanic | place: Canada: Western Arctic Ocean | collected...
TTGGGACGAGTGGGCGGACGAGAACGGCGACCTCGGCCGGGTGTACGGGGCGCAATGGTGCGACTGGCGCACGCCGGACGGCGGCTCGGTGAACCAAGTTGACCGGCTGATCGACGGGTTGAAAAACAACCCGAATAGTCGACGGCACATTATCAGCGCGTGGAACGCCGGCGAACTCGACGAGATGGCGCTCACGCCGTGCCACGCGCTGGTGCAGTTCAACGTGTGCGACGGGGTGCTGAGCTGCCAGTTGTATCAGCGCAGCGCGGATTTGTTTCTCGGCGTGCCGTTCAACATCGCGTCGTACTCGCTGTTGCTGCTGATGGTGGCGCAGGTGTGCGGACTGAAGCCGGGCGAGTTCATTCACACGTTCGGCGATCTGCACCTGTACTCGAACCATCTCGACCAAGCCAAGCTGCAACTGGCGCGCGCGCCAAGGCCGCTGCCGAAGATGGTGATCAATCCGGATGTGAAAGACATTTACTCGTTTCGCTTCGACGACTTCGAGTTGCAAAACTACGACCCGCATCCGTCGATCAAGGCGCCGATCGCCGTTTGAATGATGGCTGCCCTGCCCTTTAAAGCCATCGCGGCGATGTCGCTGAACCGGGTGATCGGCTCCGGCAACACGATCCCGTGGCATTTGCCGGAGGACTTCGCGTGGTTCAAGCAGACGACGATGGGGCACGTGCTGGTGATGGGGCGCAAGACGTTCGAGTCGATCGGCCGCCCGTTGCCGGGCCGCGAAACGATCGTGCTAACGCGACGCGCCGACTCGGTCTCCGGCGTCCGCACGATCGGCAGTCTCGACGCGCTTGGCCAAACGGACGATCTCGGCGACCGAACGGTTTTCATCTGCGGTGGCGCGCAGGTTTATGCCCAGGCGCTTGGCCAATGTTCCGATCTGTTTCTCTCCGTGGTGAAGCGCGAAGTGGAGGGCGACGCCTTTTTCCCGGAGTTCGAGCTGATGTTTGACGCCGGGGAACGGCTCCGCGAGTCGGACGACTTCGACATCATCCACTACCGCCGGCTTGGCCAGGCGGGCGGCGATTGACTTGGCCTTGGCCAATCGGTAGCTTTTGCCCGGAATGTTAGCAACCGGAACCCAGACGACTCCGCTTCCGGACGCCCCCATCGCTCAGGAGACCATCGTCGAGTGGCAGGAGATTGCCCTGTCGGTGGTGCCGTTCCTCGACGGGGTGCAGCAGCAACTGGCCGGTCAGGTCGCGGCGTTCGACCCGGAGATCGCGCCGTACGCGGAGTACGCCCTGGCCAACCAGGGCAAGCAGCTACGCGCCACGCTGACCGGCTTGGCGGCAAACTGCGTCGGCGGCTGGAACGACTCCGTCATCAAGGCGGCGGTGATCATCGAGATGGTGCACTTGGCCACGCTGCTGCACGACGACATCATGGACGGGGCTGAAGTGCGGCGCAACCGCCCGACACTCGCCCGCAAGTGGGACAACACCACGGCGGTGCTCGTTGGCGACTGCCTGTTTGCGAACGCGCTGAGACTGGCTGCGGAGTTTCCGACCACGGATGTCTGCCGCGCCGTCTCTACCGCCACGCGCACCGTCTGCTCCGGGGAGATTCTTCAGAACAACCACCAAGGCAACCTCGCGCTTGGCCAGGCGGACTATTTCAAAATGCTCCGGATGAAAACCGGCGAGTTGTTTGCGCTCGCGTGCGAATTGGGCGGCTCGCTCGCCGGGGGCGCTGCGCGGGAGACACGGGCGCTGCGCGAGTACGGCATGGCGCTGGGTACGGCTTATCAAGTTTACGATGACTGCCTCGACTTGTTTGGCTTCGAGGCCGAGGCCGGCAAGTCGCTGGGCACCGACATCGCCAGCGGCAAGGCGACACTGCCGGTGATTTTACTGTGCGAACAGGCCGGGCCAGAAATCGCAACCCAGCTTGGCCAAATGATCGGGCGCTGGGACGCCGATCAATTGAACATCCTGCGCGGCTGGCTGTCGGAGTTCAATACACTGGAACAATCCCAGTCGAGGCTGGAGTCGTGTCTGGCCGATGCCCGCGAAGCGCTGGGCGCGGTCGGGGATTCCGGCCACCGTGATGCCCTCGAGGAGTTGACCCGCTTTTTGGCGCAACAATCGGCGGGGCTGGGGGTTAGTTGAGTACCGGGTCAATCCAATGCTGGAATCCCCTTCCACCGTTTCCCTGGCAAAAGGTGGCGAGACCATGCCGGAATGGAATGAGCAAGAGTTCGTAAGCCGCGCCCGCAAAGGCGACATGGAGGCTTGCGACGCTCTGGTTCGGCAGTATCAGGAACGCATCTACGCCACCATCTACCACATGACCTCGAACCACGAGGACGCCGCCGACCTGGCGCAGGACACGTTTATCAAGGCCTTCCGCAAGATTCAGAATTTCAAGGGTGACTCCGCATTCTTCACGTGGCTCTACCGGATCGCCGTCAACAACACCATCAACTTCATCCGCTCGAAACGCCGGCGCGTGATTTTGAGCATCAACCAGATGGACGAGGAATGGGACAGCGGCGAGCAGTTGCTTGGCCTCGTCTCGAAAGACACGCCGCAACGGGACATCGACCTCCACGAACTTCAGGGTGTCCTAAACGCTGCCCTGCAAAAGCTGTCTGCAAACCATCGGCTCGTGGTCACGCTGCACGACGTGCAGGGTCTGCCGCACGAACAGATAGGCGAAATCATGGACTGCAACACCAACACCGTCCGCACCCGACTTTACTACGCCCGCAAACAACTGCAGGCGCTCCTCTCCGACTACCTGAAACCGTGATGGAATCCGACCCAAAAGAATTCGATAAGCTGCAGAAACTGCTGGCTTCAAAAAAAAAGGAAAAACCGGGGGAAGGTTTTTTCGATCAGTTCTCCGACCAAGTGCTGACGCGGCTCGAGGAACCGGCGCCCAAGCCGACGCTTTGGGAGCGGCTCAACGATCAGGTCGATCCGTTGCGGGCGGCGGCGGCGATCTTCGCTGCCGTCATCGGCGTGGGAGTTTTGTTCGCGCTGGATGAAGGCACCAACTTGGCCGGAACGGAAACTGAGCCCATTGGCCAAGCCGAAGAAAAACCGGCCGCCGACCCGCTTGGCCAAGCGCAAAACGCACTTGCCGGCAGCGGTCTGCCGCTGAACAAAAGCGGGGCAGAGCCGACGCGTATTCTCATCAACCCGGGCGCCGGACTGGCCCCCCGCCCGGCCAAGGTCGATCCCTCCTTCTATCAGGACAAGTCCGCCTCCAACACCGTTGAGAAGCTCAAACATTAATCCGGGGAGGGGCGAGTCCCACCTCGCTCCCAATTAAAATTTGAAATGGGGCAAGGTGGAACTTGCCCCTCCCATCCAAACGGTTTGCCGCTTGGCCAAGCGCATGGGATCGATTGCCGGTTTTATTATCTCGAAGGGATTTCGTCGCACAGCCCAAGGTTTGAAACGCAGTTTCTACCTTGGGTTATCGTCCCGAAACCGGAAAAACCCCGCCGGGGTTTCGCATGGGAAACAAAACGGCAACGCCTCGTGCAACCCCTTCAGGGTTGATACGATTTATGCGTGTTTCAACCCAAGGTAGCATCCTTTTGGCTGCAACCTTGGGCTTTAAAACGGAATCCCTCCGGGATTCTTTTCGCGTTAAAAACACCGGCAGGCACTTGCAGACGATTCCCTTTTTGACCGCCGATGGACGACCTCAATAGCGCGTGAAGACAAACACGTCTTCTCCGGATTGGACATGCAGCCGGCCCTTCACGATGGTTGTCTTGAGCTTGCCGAGGCGAACAGGCCATTCGGCTTTCACACTCATGTTCAGGAATACAGCTTCCCCGCTCAACTCGACCTTGTCCGGCTTGACACTGACCTGGTAACGGATGCCGGAACCTTCCCATTTGCCGGAGCCGATCCGCGTGGTTTGGCCACGGAGCATGCTTTGGTTGAGCTCCGTGGGCAGCCAGATGGGATTCGTGGCCTGAATCCAGGTCAGCATCCGATTCACTTCATCAATTTCGCCCTGATTGTTACCCTCTCCCTCCTGCGTTCCGTATGTTTCTTCAAATCCAACAGGCTGACTATAACCTCTGGGCTGGCCGGACGGCGAGGTGCCTCCCCCGTAGCCCCCGTAGCCCGACCCGTAGCCGAAGGAATCGTCATCGACATCCCCGTCATCAACGGCCTTTTGATAAACCGTACGCAGTTTTTTGAGGACTTGATCGTAGGCACCGGCAACGGACAGGCCATCGACTCGGATTTGGTTTCGATCCGCCTCCGGCCATATCTGCAGCGTCACACGCCGCATCTTTCCAACCGTGACCTGTATGCCCCTCATCTCATCCACTGTAATGGAAGTGCGGGTCTTTTTATTCTCACGCAGGGAAACATTCGGGGCAAATATCCAGCGACCGACAATGGCGTCCCTGCCGTAAAGCTCCGACACGCCGGTGTCGAAGAAATGACGAATGTCCCGCATGAACGCCAAGAGCTTCTTTTCCTCATCAGAATTTGGCTCGATGGCCTTCAACTCCTCATACCGGGTGTTGACGGCATAGACCACCTCGCTGTTGCCGAGCAATTTGATGAGTGACAGCCCCCCGCCTTGATTCTTCCACATGTCGTAGAGGGATTCGCCGGACGAATCATCTCCGCCACCCGCATCCCCATACGGATCTTCTTCCTCCTCCTCCACCTCTTCATCCTCCCCGATACCCAGCAGGTCCTTGATCTCATCGGTTGCCGCCAGAGCGTAGAAGCCCGGGTAGGCGCGTATGTGTTCCTCGAGGGTTTTTGCACGATTGTTCAACAACAGAACCAGAGTGTCGCGAACCTCGTAGTGAAGTTCCGGCGTGTTGTCGTACGCGGCCGCCAACTTGATGAACGGCGTGTTGTCGAGTTGCTCGCGTGCCTCGTTCAGCGTCTTCAGCAGCCGGGGATCGGAGTCGTTCTTGAATGGCCCAGTGAAGTTGCCAAGCTGGTAAATGAGCGTCAGCGACATCACCGAGTAAACGGTCGCCGTGATCAGCCCAATGCACAGCCCGAACTTGCGGTTCATGCTCTTGTAGTTTTCCAGCCGGTACTCCTCCCATTGGGCCTCCAGCCGTTTGCGCAACATGATGCTCGCCACTATGCCGAGGATCGAAAAGATCACCACGAGTGTGACGAAGCCGGCCACGACCGGCACGGCGCGGTTCCAGAACGGGTGCGCGTCAAGCGGCCACCAATTGTCGCCCATCCACTGGAACGCCATCGAACCGAACCAGCCGGAAAGGTTCACAGCCAAAATCACGCCGAGCAAAGTAACCAGGGCGTTGACGCCGCCCTTGAAATAACTCTCAAGCGCAAGGATCAGGAAAAGCAGGCCGATGAGCAGATAAATCCACATGGCGGCGAAAGCTAACCCCTGTTCCCCCAAAAATCACGCGATTTTTGCGGAAAAAATCGACTATTCCAGCCCCTTGAAAAAGCCCCGGGCGGTCGTACAGGTGGCCTTGGCCAATTCCTCCAACCCGATCCCTCTCGTCTCGGCGGCCACTTGGCTTATCTCCCGCACGTAGGCCGGTTCGCAGCGTTTGCCACGGTACGGCACCGGCGCGAGGAACGGCGCATCGGTCTCGAGCATCAGTTTGTCCAGCGGCACCGAGGCCAGCGTCTCCCGCACTTCAGCCGCATTTTTGTACGTGCAAATGCCGGTGAAACTAACCAGTGACCCCAACTCGATCACCCGCTTGGCCTCTTCCGGGTCGTTCACGAAACAATGAAACACCCCCCGCACCTGGTCCGCAAACGGCTCGAACATCTCGAGGCACGCCTCGAACGCCGCCCGCTGGTGCACGACCACGTTCAGGCCAAGCTTGGCCGCGACCTCGAGCTGCTGCTGGAACAGCGAAACCTGCCGGGCCATGAATGCCTCGTCATCGGCCGCCGACCCGCCGCGCGTGCTCGGCAGCCGGTAATGGTCGATGCCGATCTCGCCGATGGCCACCACTTTCGGCGCCTTGGCCAAGCGCTCAAGCTCGTCGCTCACATCGTCCGGCGCGGCGAGGCAGTCGTTGGGATGCCAGCCCACCGCCGCGAACACGCCGTCGAAGCGCTTGGCCAAGTCGATCGCCCGCCGGCTGCTCTCCCGCTCCGTGCCGATGGTGACGATGCGTGAGATGCCGGCCTCGGCGGCGCGCTGCACCACCGCATCCGCCTCCTCGCGGAAGTCGGGGAAATCCAAATGAGCGTGTGTGTCGTAAAATTCCGGCATCGCTTCGCCAAGCGCTTGGCCGGGCCACAGTAGCGGCTCGCAGGCGAATTGTCATTTTTCTTCAAAAAAGCGGTTGATGTGTTACATTTTTGGAGGCGCTTGATACAGTGCCGGAGGAAACGAATATGAGTGGCCCCACATCACCCGACGAATTTCAGAAACAGATGCAGGATTTCCTGCAGAAACAGTTCAAGACGTTCGGCACGCCCGGCTTTGCCGGTGCCGATCCGTCCGGCACCATTCCGGAGCCCGCACCGGAACCCGCCCGGGATGATTTCGAGTTCGCCTACAAGCCGCGCGACGTGAAGGAGCACCTCGACCGCTACGTCATCAAGCAGGAAGACGCCAAAAAAGTGCTGAGCGTGGCGTTGTGCGACCATTACAACGCCGTGCGCCAGGCCTTCGACGGCGAGGAACAGCGCCATTACACAAAGCAAAACGTGATGCTCATCGGCCCGACCGGCGTCGGCAAAACATATCTCATCCGCAGCATCGCCGAGCTGATCGGCGTGCCGTTCGTCAAGGCCGATGCGACCAAGTTCTCCGAGACCGGCTACATCGGCGGCGATGTCGAGGACCTCGTCCGCGATCTCGTCCGGCAGGCCGATGGCGACGTCGAGCGCGCCCGGTACGGCATCATTTACATCGACGAGATCGACAAGATCGCCTCTTCGTCGGAGCAACAGGGCGGCCGCGACGTGAGCGGCCAAGGCGTGCAGACCACGCTGCTCAAGCTGATGGAGGAAACCGAGGTGCCGGCGCGATCGCAGCACGACATGGCCGGCCAAATCCAGGCGATGATGGAGGGCATGCGCGGTGGCAAAAAAGAGGGCGACACCATCAACACGCGCCACATTCTTTTCGTCGTTAGCGGTGCGTTTGCCCATCTCGACAAAATCGTCAGCCGGCGATTGAAGGAATCCTCCATCGGGTTCGCCGCCGGGACGCAGGACGAAGTCGAGGGCAACCGCGTTCTTGAACACGCAAGGACGCCCGATTTCATCAAGTTTGGCTTTGAGCCAGAGTTCATCGGCCGCCTGCCGGTGCGCGTCGTCTGCCACCCGTTGAGCGTCGATGACCTCGAGCAGATTCTCAAGACCAGCGAGGGGAGCATCATCCGGCAGTACAAACAGTCGTTCGCCGCCTACGGAATCGACACCAAGTTCGAGGACAACGGCCTGCGGCGCATCGCCGAGTTAGCGATCGACGAGGAAACCGGCGCGCGCGGCCTGATGACGGTCTGCGAAAAAGTCTTCCGCGACCTGAAGTTCGAGTTGCCCAGCTCGCGCGTGAGGGAGTTCGCCGTCGATAACGCGCTGGTCGATGATCCCCAGGCCGCGCTGCAAACGCTGCTGGACAACGCGCCGGAGCAGGAGGCGGCCGAGGTGGACGACACGCTGAAACAGTTCGCCGGCGCGTTCTCCGAGCAGCACGGGTTGGCCATCAGCTTCACGGCGGATGCACGCAAACGCCTGTCCAGCCTGGCCGGGAAGTCCTCCCTTTCGGTGTATGATTTTTGCAAGGTTCACTTTCGCGACCTGCATTTCGGCCTGAAGCTGATCTCCGGCAACACCGGAAAAACGGAGTTCGAACTGGACGAATCGTTCGCCAAAGACCCCGACATCGCCCTGAGCGAGCGCGTGGTCGCCAGCTACAAAAACAAGAAATCGTAACGGCGGATTTCGGTCCCTCTTGGCCGGGCGATAGGTAGGGCGTACTGTCCCCAGCGCGCCGAGTCTGTCGCGGACGGCTGGGACAGCCGTCCCTACCCTCCCCGCTTGGCCAAGCGCATTCGGTTTCAATACGTTGCCCGGCCACCGGAGATGTCAAACACGGCTCCGGTGCTGAACGAGACTTCGTCCGACGAGAGCCAGGCAATCATCGCCGCCACTTCGTCCACCTGGCCAACGCGCCCCATCGGGATCTTCGACACCATGTAGTCGATGTGCTCCTGCGTGCATTGCTCGAGAATCTCCGTCTCGATCACCGCCGGCGTGATGCAGTTCACCCGGATGTTTGTGTCGGCCAACTCCTTGCCCAGCGACTTGGTCAGTCCAATCACGCCGGCCTTGGCGGCGCTGTAATGGGAAGCCGTCGGGTTGCCCTCCTTGCCGGCGATCGAGGCGACGTTGACGATGCGGCCCCAGCCTGCCTCGATCATTCCCGGCACGAACGCGCGGCAGCAGAGGAACACGCCGAACAGGTCAATCTCCATGACGTCGCGCCACTCCTGTGTCGTGCATTCCCATAGCATCTTGTTGACTCCCGCGATGCCGGCGTTGTTGACGAGAATGTCAATGTGCCCATGGCGGCCAAGCGCTTGGCCAGCCGCGGCCTCGACCGACTCCGGCTTGGCCAACTCGACGATGTCGCTCGTCACCTCACCGGCGTCAGCCAGCTTGGCCTTGGCTGCGTCGATCGCCACCGGGTCACGATCCCAAATCACACAACGCGCCCCCTCCCGCATGAGACGCTGCACCGTTCCAAGGCCAATCCCCCGGGCACCGCCAGTCACCAATGCTGTTTTTCCCTGTAAACTCATTTGAAGCGCCGCAGTGAATACGGCGTGCAAGCCGAAAAATCAATTGAAATTCCCCGCCACCAGCTTGGCGAGCTGTTTGATCACTTGGGGATACGGGTAGTCACGGTCATGGAGACGATGGATCAATCGGTCACGCTGGACGGAAAACTCCGCCTCGGCCTGTGCCTCTGCCCGCGACCAGTCCACCCTACCGCGGAACGACCCATCCACACGCGCGGGCCGAGCAGCATCCCGATCGACACCCGCCTCCCTTTTGCCGGGGAACGGGCGAATCCCGTTGTCACCATCAAAATGTTCGTTCGACACACGCATGACTGCTGGCGCACTTTTACGCCGTGTTGGGTGTGACACTTCCGTGTGTCGAAGACCGACAAGCCGTTGGACGGCAGCCGGGTAACCGGCCTTTGAATCAGCCGGCGGAACAAAATCAAAATCCCTTCGATCCGTTCCAAGAGTTAACTCGGCATTTCGAGCCGTTTCTTTAGAAAAAAATCTACTTTTCCGGCTGCCCGGGCGGAATCATCGCACTGCCCTGCAAAATATAGTGATAAAGCGCCTTGATCTGCAGCTCCGCATCGCCGTCCAGCACATCGAAAAGAGCGCTTTGGCCTTGATTGAAATAGGCCGGCATCTTGGTTTGAGAATCGATCCGCAGCGGGTTTCGCATCCATCGGCTAAAATAGTCCGGCAACAACCGCTCGCCGACCCGCGCCAAGTTGATCCCCTGCGCGTCGAACACCTGCGCCGGCTTCAAGTCGCCGATCCCGTGGCAGCTAAAACAGAAAAAACCGCCGTTGGCCGAAACCAGTTTGCGGCCGAGCTTGGCCTTCTCCGGATCGACCGGCGTGCCCGGCGGCGTCACCGGCGGATGGCCGTTTAGCAGGGCCAAGCCCTTGGCCAAGCCGTCCGCCCGCGCGGGAAACGCCGGCATGCGCGCCGCCAACCACGGCCGCGCCCGCTTAGCAAATTCCCCCGCCAAAATACGCCCGGCCCACTCCGGCTTCAGTTTGCCGCCAAGCACATCGAATGACGGAATCAACGCCACTTGCCCGTGGCAATTCGCACAGTTCGAGTCAGTTGACTGCCGTAGCGCGAACTCCGCCAAGCTCACTCGGCCAAGCGACGCCCGGCCCTCGCGCAGAAACAGCCGCAGTGCCGCACGGTCACTCTCACTGAAAGCAAACCTCGGCGCGCTCGCGGGTTCGGTGGCGAGACAGCCCTTGGCCAAGTCGGCGATGACTGGCGCAGAGAATTGGTTTTCAAGTTCAAGCGCGTGGCAGTTCAGGCAGCCGGTGGACTGAACCAGCTTGCGTCCCTTGACGATGGACGCCGCGTTGGCCACCAAACCGTCGCGCTTGGCCAAGCCGGCCGATTCAAAAAGATGCACTGCCAGCGCGGCGGCCTCGTCCGGCTTGAGGCCAAAGTTGGGCATGCGATTCCAGCGATAATGCGCCTGCGGGTTTTGCAGGAACACTGCCAGCGAACCGGCTTGGCCAAACTTCCACCGCACTTGGCCAAGCGCGACTTTGCCCGCCGCCGCCAGTTGCCCGGCACTCGTGTGGCACGCGGCGCAGTTCAGTTCCGCGAATAGTTTTTGGCCCGCCCCGGCGCTCCCCGCGTCCACTTTTTCGCCGGGAGTGTTGTCATCGGATTTTAGCGAACCGAGGAACGCGGCGATCGCGTTGGCGTCATCGGCAGCGCCGTGCAGTAGCGACGGCATCGTGGCTTGCGGACGCAGCTTCGCCGGGTTGAGTATCCACTGCGCCATCCAGCTCGCGTCGCGCCGCGAGCCGATGCCGTCGAATGCCGGGGCGTCCATCGCCAGTTCCGGCATGCCGCGTGCGGGGACGCCGGCGGCATGACACGAAAAGCAGCGAAGCTCGGCGGCGAGTTGGCGGCTACGCCGCAATGCCGCACCCTTGGCCAAGCGGTCGCTCGGAGGATGCTTCAAAAACTTGGCCGGGATTGGCTCGTTGGCGTAGTCGGGCGTCGCCCAATACAGCCGAAAAAACGCGTCACCCCCGGGCGGCGAAGTGTAAGTCGCCCTCAGCGTGTTGCTGCGGGAGTTGAGCCGGATGCGCTTGGTTGGCTCGGTCGTTCCCCCGTCGGAGGCCGCCTCCAAAACGACTGCGCCGTTGAGTTCAATTTTAAGGTTGCCGTTCAATTTAGCCTGAAAAACGAACCGGTCGCGGAGGTCGAGCTGGATGACGCCCGCCCACTCGGCGGTGAACGCGCCCGGCGCAACAAACGGCGTCGGCGCTTGGCCGCGCGGGACGTAAATCGCGAAGTGCGGGCGCACCGTCGTGTCCGCTTGGCCGCCGTTTGCCGACTGAAACGTGACGGCCAACCCGTCGAACAACTCCGGCTTGGCCGCGAAACCAGCGCTTGGCCAAGCGGCGGCGAGGGCGCAGAGGAGTTGGATCAAGCGAAAACTCATCGTTGAAGCCGAAGCCTCAAGCCAAACCGAGGTTGGCCAAGATGCGAAGCACGGCGTTGCTTTTGTTGATCGTGTAAAAATGTAAACCGGGCGCACCGCGATCGAGCAACTCGCGGCATTGGGCGGTGGCGTACTCGATGCCGTACTCGCGGACGGCGTCGGCATCGTCGCCCAATTCGTCGAGTCGCGAGGCAAACGCCTCCGGCAATGTCGCGCCGCAAAGGGCGCTGAATTTTTTGATCTGCCCGGCGTTGGCCACGGGGATGATGCCGGGGAAAAGCGGCGCCGCGACACCCTGCCCTTCCAGAAAATCGGCGAGCCGGAAGTAGTCGACGTTGTCGAAAAACATCTGCGTGATGACGAGGTCTGCGCCGCAGTTTATTTTGCCAACGAGCCGCGGCCAGTCCACTTCGCGGCCCTCGGCGCAATCGATGTGCCCCTCCGGAAAACCGGCCACGCCGATGCCGAAGCCGCCGCGCTCGCGGAGGAACGCAACGAGCTCGGAGGCGTACTCGAAGCCGCCCTCGGTCTGCGCCCAGTTTTCGCCGGGAGGCGGGTCGCCGCGCAGGGCGAGGATGTTTTGGATGCCGCGATTTGCCGCCTCGTCGAGGATGCCGCCGATCTCCGCCTGCGTGTGTTTGATGCAGGTGAGATGCGCCATTGTGGTGAGGTCGAAATCGTTTTGGATGCGCTCGACGATCTCGAACGTTTTTTCGCGGGTACTGCCACCGGCACCGTAAGTGACGGAGGCGTAATCCGGCTTGGCCGTCATCAGCGCCGGGAGTGTCTTGCCGAAAAAAGTCGCCTCGCCCTCGGAGGTCCTGAACGGAAAAAACTCGAACGAGATCGTTGGCTTGCCGCTGGCCTCCTTTCCAGCGTGAATGTCACGGATGAACCGCATGCGCGGCAGGCTAATGAAAATCACCCCGTCGTGAAAGGCGGAACTCCCGCTTGGCGAGGTGGGGCTGGCTCTCCGAGCCGGCCGTTTCGGGTTCGTTGCAGACGGCTGGGACAGCCGTCCCAACCAGCGTTTGGCCTACACGTCGCACACTTCGGCGGCGTGCCGGAGAGCGGCCACTTTGTCGTCCCAGTTGGGGATGAACTCCTGCGCGACGAAGCCGTCGAAGCCGGTGGCGAGGATGGCGCGCATCACGGCCGGGTAGTTGATTTCCTGCGTGTCGTCGAGTTCGCCGCGACCGGGATTGCCGGCGGTGTGGTAGTGGCCGATGTATTCCTTGTGTTTGCGGATGTTACGAATGATGTCGCCGTGCATGATTTGCACGTGATAAATATCGAACAACAGCTTGAGGTTCGGCGAGCCGACTTGCTTGATGGACTCGATGCAGAAGTCGAGATCGTCGCCCTGATAGCCGGGATGGCCTTTCATCGGGTGGCTGTCGTCCACCGAGTTGAGGTGTTCGAGGCAGATCGTGATGCCGTTTTTCTCGGCGTGGCCGATGACTTGTTTCCACGCGTTGACGCAGTTGGCCTTGGCTTGGTCGCGGTCGATGCCGGGGGTCTCCATGCCGACGAATGTGATGACGCGCTTGGCACCGAACTGCTTGGCGACGTCGATGCCGTCGGTCAGTTTCTTGATGCACATCGCGTGGTTGGCCGGGTCGTTCGGCCCTTTGCCGAAGCCGTGACTGCCAACGAGTGAGATTTCCAGTCCAGCCTTGCGGGCGGCCGGATAAAACTGGCGACTGATGCCCTCGATGCCGGTCAGGCCGATGTCCACGCAGGTGGCGATGAGTTCGTTGGTGGGCATGGGGTTGAAGGTCCAACCCATGATCGACTGGCGGATGCGTTTGTTTTTGATTTTGAACTCCTTGGTTGCCGCGTCGCGGATCAACTGTGCCTGCGCCGATGCGGCGGTCGTGGCCAGCGCCGTGCCGGCGGCGGCCTTGATGATGTTTCGGCGGGAAATGTGATGGGTGCTCATTGGCAAACTTGGCTTGCTGCGACGGATTCAACCGCACTTGGCGGCCCATGGCAAGCGCTTGGCCAAGCGCAAAAAAAGCCCGGGCATGACGCCCGGGCTTCGTTTGGTTTGGTTGGTGTGGGAAGAATCAATGCTCAGAGAACCCGGCCATCCACCTTGGCCAGGCCGGCTTGAAGGCCATGTCGTAATTTCGGTGCCACTTGAGCTTCCACAATTTCTTGATCGGCACGTGCCGTGCGGAATGATCCATGAACACGCCCTGGATACCGCCATTGTGCCGGTCCATGGCAAAGTGTTTCATCTCTGCGTTGTAACCGCTCCACTCGCCGTTGTAAGTCGGCGGCGACATGCGCGCCCGGAACGGCCCGCCGCCGCGCCACATCATGTCCATGAACATCGGGATGTTGTGCAGGTCATGGCCAGAAGGATTGATCGTGCGCCAATGCCACGCCTTGCGCCGACCCTGAATATCGCGCGGCGCATTGTAGAGCCAGTTGTTGTTGCCGTAACTGGCCCGGGTGGGGATTTTCTCTTTCGAGATGTTGCCGTGCTTGAAGGAGGCATTCCAACTGCCGACTGCGTCCCATTGATCCCGCTGGTTTTTATTCACCGGCTTCAGCATATAATTTGGGGTTCGGTTGCTTCGAGCCAGCTTGGCCGTCGGGCAAAGCAGGATGTCCTGTTTGCGCCAAAATTTTTCCAGCGACGCCACCCACTCGCCGCGCCACCAGCCGCTCATGTTTTTTACGTCGATTCCTTGACTGAAGTAGCCCTCGTTGTCATCGGTGTAATATTGCCAGACCAGACCCCACTGCTTGAGGTTGTTCAGGCAAACCGTCTGCACGCCCTTGGCCTTGGCCTTGGCCAGTGCCGGCAAAAGCAACCCAGCCAAGATGGCAATGATGGCGATGACCACCAGCAGCTCAATCAAGGTGAACGCCCTGACTGCCCGGAGTACGTGTCTTGTTTTTTTCATGGCTCGTTATCGGGGGAAAAGTTGGCCAAAAATCGGCTGTTGGCAAGGATTTTTTTAGGGAGTTTGAATTGCTTTTTCGGGTTTTTCAGACACGATTTTGCCGTCATGCCTGTAAAGAAAGTCAGCGTCAACTGGACAGCTAAGCTCCATGACTCCAAGGATTTGCCCAAGTACGGCGACAGTGGTGACGGCAAATTCTCCAAGAAATTCGGCGGAGGCCGCTTTGTCATTCCGGCGCCGATCGAGGTCGATGCATTGATGAAAAAAGTGCCCAAGGGCAGACTCACCACCATCAACGATCTGCGTGCTGCGCTGTCCAAAAAACACAAGACCGACTTCGCCTGCCCGATCACCACCGGCATTTTTTCGTGGATCGCCGCCCACGCCGCCGACAAGATGGCCCGGCAGGGCCGCAAACGCATCACGCCGTACTGGCGCACGCTCAAGAGCGACGGCCAAATCAACCCGAAGTATCCCGGCGGCGCCGAGGCCATCCGCGAAAAACTCGAGGCCGAAGGCCACTCCGTCATCCAAAAAGGCAAGCGCTTGCTCGTAAAGGATTTCGAGAAAAAAACCGTCGGCCCGAAACTCAAGTAGCTTGCCCTGCACTTGGCCAAGCGGGCTTAATGGCGGCGTGCCGCACCGGCTCCAAATAAGAATCCTGCTGCCCGCCGCCTTCGCTTGGCTTGGGTGCCTTGCGCTTGGCCAAGCGGCCGAGCCGGTGGACTTGGCCAAGGCCGAGGCGCTGGCCCGCCAGCATTGCATCGCGTGCCACCTGTTTCCCGAGCCCGATTTGCTCGATAAAAAAACATGGATCACCCAGGTGATGCCACGCATGGCCATCCGCATGGGGCTCTCGCCCGAGAGTGTCAACCAACATCCCGAGGCGGATGCGCTGTGGAAGAGCGGGCGGTTCCCGAGGGAACCGCTCATCACCCAGACAGACTACTTTGCCATCCTCGAGTATTACAAGGCCAAGGCGCCCGGGGAGGCGCTGCCCCAAAAACCGGTAGCGCCGATCGGCCTTGATCTGAAGCAGTTCACCTCCCGGCCGAGCCGGTTCCGTCGCTCGGTCGGCGCGGTGAACATGGTGCGCATCGACGAGGCGCGCCGGCGGATCTACCACTCGGACGGGCTAAACCAGTTCCTCGACGTGATCGACTCCGACGGCGAATGGGTCGAGTCGCTGCAGGTCGGCAACGTGCCGGTGGGGTTCGCTGAGAACGGCGGTGACTTTTTCCTGACGATGATCGGCACCTTCACGCCGTCGGACATCCCGCGCGGGGAACTCGCCCTGCTCCGCCGCGAGAACGGCGCGTTCGTCCGGAAAAAAACGCTGCTGCCAAAAATCCCGCGCCCGACGCACACCAATTTCGCCGACCTGAACGGTGACGGACGCACCGACCTCATCGTCTCGATGTACGGCAACAACATCGGCCGGCTGTCGTGGTTCGAAAAAAAGGAGGACGGCGACTACGCCGAGCGGATTCTCCTTCCGCGCTCCGGCACGCTCAGCACGGCCGTGCACGACTTCAACGGCGACGGGCACCCGGACATCGCCGCGCTGGTCGCGCAGGAGGTGGAGGCGATGTATCTGTTTCTCAACGATGGCAAGGGCGTGTTCACCCCGCAAATCGTGTTTCAGGGGCACCCGCTTTTTGGGCACTCGTCGTTTGAGTTGACCGACTTCGACGGCGACGGCCGGCCGGATTTCGTCGTCACCACCGGCGACAACGGCGAGTACCCGTCGCCGCCCAAGTCGTACCACGGTGTCCGCGTGTACCTGAACCGCGGCGGCACGAAATTCGAGGAGTCGCTCTTCCTGCCGCTCAACGGCGCCTTCCGCGCGCTGGCCCGCGACTACGACGAGGACGGCGACACCGACATCGCCGCCGTTTCCTACTTCCCCAACTACAACAAGTCGCCGCGGGAGAGTTTTGTTTATTTTGAAAACAAGGACGGCCGGTTCACCGCAAACACATTCCGCACCTGCATCAGCGGCCGGTGGCTCACGATGGATGCCGGCGATGTGGACGGCGACGGTGACATCGACCTCGCGCTGGGCAACTACATGTACGGCCCGGACAAGGCCATCTTCGTGCCGGACTTCCTCATGAAAACCTGGGAGCGCAGCGGCCCGCCGGTGATGATCCTGCACAACACCCTCCGCTCAAAACCAGCCAAGCGCTGAGCTGCTTTTTTCTCGCCCCCGCGCTTGGCCAAGGGCAGAGTCGGCTCATGCCAACCAACAACGAAGAGGTTCACTACAAGGTCTGGGCAAGCGACAACGTCGTCTACGGGCCGGTGGTTCTGGAGACGCTGCTCGAGTGGGTGGCCGACGGCCGCGTGACGCCGGACACCTGGGTGTTCAGTGAGGAGGTCAACAGTTGGAAACCGGCCAAGTCGCTGTCGCCGCTGGGCGACGCGCTGGCCGAGTACCACGCCACCCACGCCCCGCTCCCCACGCCGACCGAGCTTGGCCAGGCGAGCGACTCGATCACGGTCGATTACCTCCGCCAATTCGACGCGCTGGCCGGGCTTGGCCAAGCGGAGCTGGAGCAGTTCATCAGCCACTGCACCTTGATGGATATCGAGGAAGGCGGCCTGATCATGAAAAAAGACAGCCCCGGCGACGGGCTGTACATGATCCTCTCCGGCGACACCCGCGTCCGGCTCATCGCCGCCGGGCAGGACACCACCCTCGCCACGGTCAAGGCCGGCAGCTTTATCGGCGAAGTGGCCATGTTCAGCCAGACCCCGCGGTCCGCCGACGTCCTGGCGCTGACCCCGTGCAATTTGCTGTTCATGTCGGCCGAGGCATTCCGGAACATGATGAAAACCGAGCCAAAGCTGGCCTCGGCGGTGTTGTTTGCGCTCGGCCACATCATGGCCGACCGCATGGTGGCGGGGAACCAGCGGCTGCAGAGCAAGGCCAGCTCCGAGTTCCTCTGGCTGTAGCCGAATGCCGGGCACAAAATAAACCGGCATTAAGGCAAAGAGACCGTTGACAGCGGCCCGCTGGATGGATAGGTTTCCGGCCCTTTTAAGGAGTAAATCGTATGGTTCGAATACTACTAGTTGTAACAGTCTTGGCCTTGGGTGGGGCTGCGTTCATCGCTTTCAGCAATGTTCAAGGCGAGATTGACAGAATAACCGGTGAACGGGACACAGCCCAAACCGACCTCAGCGACACGATGCGTGACTTGGCCAAGGCCAAAAAAGCTCAGGAAGAGGCGGAGCAAGAAAAGATAATCGCCGATGGCGAGGCTGAAACCGCAAAGGCAAACTTTCGCCTTGCGCAGTCACGACTTGTCGAGCAGCAGCAGCGGGCCGCCGAGCACGAAGCCGCCGCGAAAAAGTTCGAGGCCGATTTGGTTGATGCAAGAAAGTTCAGCGAGTCTTGGCGGCTATTCCAGCAGGCCAATGGCACTAAGGATCAGATCAAACAAAAACTGAACACATACAGGGAGGTCAACAACCAACGCGCCCAGTTTCTTGCCGAGAACGGAATCCTACTCAGCCAAATTGAGAAGATCGGGGTTGAGTTGTCCCGTTACACCGGCACTTCTGTGAAAGTCTCCCTGCCACAAAACCTTCACGGCACTGTCACTGCCGTGGATGCA
>Ga0310122_10001039_pt1 | contig 17709 bp, 10 predicted proteins | sample CB6_Bottom_1051__FD_203503 | JGI IMG/M metagenome (GOLD analysis project Ga0310122, IMG submission 203503) | Marine microbial communities from Western Arctic Ocean, Canada - CB6_Bottom_1051 | ecosystem: Environmental > Aquatic > Marine > Oceanic | place: Canada: Western Arctic Ocean | collected...
CGATGTTGATCGCCCGCTTGATCCGCCGCCCTCCCGACTCCGACATCCCCCGCCAGTTCTTGAACGACTCGGAAATCAAGGCGTAGGTAGGAATGGTGGTAATCGTCTTGTCGAAGTTCTGGACCTTCACGGTCGTGAGCGCCACCTCTGTCACATCGCCGTCGGCACCGTACTTGGGCATTTCGATCCAGTCACCCGGGGTCACCATCCTATTGGCCGAGAGCTGGATGCCCGCCACGAACCCGAGAATCGCGTCCTTGAAGATGAGCATCAGGACCGCGGTCATCGCGCCGAGTCCACTGAACAGCAGCGCTGGAGACTGGCCGATGACCACCGACAAGGCGACGATGATGGCGGCGCCGTACAGGATGAGCTTGGCCACCTGCGCGAAGGCCGTCAGGGGCAGCCCGCGGCCGAATCGGGAGGCGCGGATGATGTCTGCCGCGGCATTGAGTAGCCCGTCCAACACCGACACCGCCACGACGATCATGTAGAGCATTGACCCGGCTTGAACGAATGTCGTCCCGGCGTCCACGAGCACCAGCGGCGCAAAGAAATAGATCACCAGTGCCGGCGCAATGTTGGCGAGACGGTGGAACACCCGACGCTCGGCGACCACGTCGTCCCAGTCCGTCTGGGTGCGTCCGGCCAGCGAGACCACGGCGCGCAGCAGCACCCGTTTCGCCACAACGTTGGCGATCATCGCAAGGACGCCGACGACCAGAACAGCAGTAGCGGTCGCCACCATCCCGGCGAGGCCCACGGCGACGCCGCCGCCGACGAGCCAGTCCTCGATAACACTCAACATGTAGAGTCCTCAGTACGGCCCACCACCCGCACCATCATGCCTGTCTACCGGCTCTTCGTGATGCGGTAGAGCTTCGACTGGGTGCGAAGAATGAGGCTGCCACTCGCCACGGCTGGCGTCGAGAGCGACATCTCATCCAGCGAGTTCTTGTGGAGAATCTCGAACTCCGATCCAGCCTTCACCACGAACGTGTCACCGTCCTCGCTCAGCAAAAAGATCTTCCCGTTGTAGCCCCAGGGCGATGCCGTGAAGCCGTTACCGATCTCGAGCCGTTGCCGGCCGTAGATCTCCTCACCGGTCGCGGCGTTGTGGGCCAGCAGGAAACCGCGATCGAGCAGAGTGTAGTAGATGTCGCCATACACGAGGGCTGTGGTGCTGTAGGTGCCGAGCAAGGGATACGACCAGACGACGTGGTCATCCTGCGAGTAGGCGCGGGTACCGGGAAATCCCTCCTGGAGACCGCTGGACACCTCCTCGTAGCGCGAGATGTCCCCGGCCGCGCCCGGCTGAATCGCGTACACCGGCCGGAGCGCGCCACCAGGGTAGCCGGAGCTGATGTAGACCAATCCGTGGCTGGTGAACGGGCTCGGTGTGGTCAACAGCGACATGCCACCCAGTTCCCAGAGCAGGCCCCCATCGAGGTCGTATGAGCGCACCCGGCCGCTGGCCGAGGTCACGATCTCGGTCCGCAGCGGGTTCTCCCAGATGAGCGGGGTCGCCCACGTCTGACCGCCTTCCTGGCGGTTGACCCGCCAGATCTCCTCGCCGCTGGTGGTGTCGAGCGCCGTGAGAAAAGACTGGGTCGTGTTGTCGTTCAGCACATACAACCGGTCCTGGTGGAGCGCGGGGGACGACGCCGTCGCCATCCCTATCATCGTGTTGAACGTTCCGGTGTCCTTGGTCCACAGCACCTCACCGTCGAAATCGAGCGCCGCCACCATCCCTATGGCGCCGAAGTACACATAGATCCGGTCGCCGTCGGTGACGGGCGTCTCCGACGCGTAGCTGTTCTTGAGATGCCGCGTAATCGTCGGGACTGCACGGTGCAACTCCGTCGTCCACCGGACCGCGCCTGTCTCGAAGTCGATGTCGTACACCACCCAACGATGCTCGCCGCTGGCCGGCACCGAGCCGTTGTGCTCGCCTGGGTCGTAGAGCCCTGGGATCGGCTGCACCTCGTCATCGGCAGCGCTGATCGCAGTCGTCACGAAGATGTGATCGTCCCAGACGATGGGCGAGCTCCAACTCAGACCTGGGATGTCGATCTTCCAGGCGATGTTCTCGGTCTCGCTCCAGGTGTCAGGCAGGGCGGGGTCGTCGGCCACGTTGCCGGCATTGACCCCGCGGAACTTCGGCCATTGCTGCGCCGCACCATCTGTGGCAATCGACAGCAGCAATGTCAGGAGGATGGCTGTAGCGGTAGCGTGTCTCATGATCGCCTCACTTTTATGACGGTTTCGCTAGGCGCATAGATTACCCTAACACCCCGCCCCGTGAGGACCGGGGTCGTTGGTGGAGCGCTTCGAAGCAGTCTCAAGGCCGTGTAGTTCTTCAACTTCCGGACGTGGTGGCTGACGTGCGGGTACACGCCGCTGGGAATATACCGGCGCGTGCAGTTTGCGGACCACCTCTTGATGGCCTCGAGACTGCAGGACGCCGCCGGCGGTTTGGGCGTTGGGCATCCAACAACAGCAGGCTCAGTTCACGAGCCGTCACATGGAAAACGCGGCCAACAACAGCTACACTACCCCTCATTGGGCGTTTTAGAGATGTGTGTCCTGTAGCAGACGATGCTGAAAGTGACGCCGGCGGCGCTCGGCGCAATCGTGCTCGGTCTGGGTGTTGCCACGACCGGTGGGCCGGCGATACACGCGCAAGCTCCGAACGCGACCGAGGCCGCCCAGGCGGTCGTCGAGGGCACCTGTCAGCGCTGTCACAACGACCGGACGCGCTATGGCAACATGTCACTCGAGGGGTTCGAGGTTGCCGCGGCTGACGAGCACCCCGCGCTCGCCGAGCAGATGGTGCGCAAGCTGCGTGCCGGCATGATGCCACCGGCCGGGGCGCGCCGCCCCGACGACACGGCCCTCGCCGGCTTGGCCGAGACGCTGGAGACGCGACTCGACGCAAGGGCGGCCACCAACCCGAATCCGGGTCGCCGGAGCTTCCAGCGGCTCAACCGCGCCGAATACGAGCGTTCGATCCACGACCTGCTGGCGCTCGATGTGCACGCCGGCGACTACCTACCGCTCGACACCAAGAGCGCCAACTTCGACAACATCGCCGATGCGCAACTGCTCTCCCCGACGTTGATGAACGGGTATCTACGCGCGGCCGCCGAGGTCAGTCGACTGGCGGTCGGGGACCCGGCGGCCAGCCCGATCGAGACCACCTACAAGGTCACCCGCTGGATGTCCCAGCGTGACCAGGTCGATGGTGCCCCGTATGGGTCGCGTGGCGGGGTGTCGGTGACCCACACCTTCCCCGCCGACGGCGAGTATGTCTTCCGGGTCTCGTTTCATCACGAGACGACCGGCGACCTGTTCGGCAGCGGTCGCGGGGCGCTCCACACGGCGAACACCCCGGAGCAGATCGAGATCTCGGTCGATGGTGGGCGCGCGGCGTTACTCGACATCGACCGCTGGATGCATGTCTCGGACCCGGACGGCGTCAACCTTTGGACCGACCCGATCCGGGTCCGTGCCGGACCGCATCGCGTATCGGCCGTCTTCGTGCGTCAGTTCGACGGACCGGCCCAGGACCTTATCTCGCCCCACGAGTGGTCGCTCTCGAGCACCAGCGTCGCCAATGCGTACGGCTTTACGAGTCTGCCGCATCTGCGTGACCTCGCCGTCCGCGGCCCGTTCGACGCCACCGGCGTCTCCGATACGCCGAGTCGGGCACGCATCTTCAGCTGTCGGCCGGCCACGTCGGCCGACGCGCGTCCCTGCGCCCGCGCCATCATCGATCGGCTGGGCGGCGCCGCCTACCGGCGACCGCTGACGCCGGACACCATCGAAGGCCTGATGGCGTTGTATGACACCGGCGAGGCCGAGGGCGGCTTCGAGCCCGGAGTACGGATGGCGCTGGAAGGCATCCTCGCAAGCCCGCATTTCGTGTTCCGCTTCGAAGAGCCCCCAGTCGACGTGAGGCCGACCGACAGCTTCACCATCACCGATCACGACTTGGCGGCGCGTCTGTCCTTCTTCCTGTGGGCGGCGGGACCAGACGCCGAGCTCCTCCAGCTTGCCACCGAGCGCCGCCTCTCGGAGTCGGACGTGCTCACGCGACAGGTCCAGCGCATGCTGGCAGACCCTCGGGCCGAGGCGCTCGCCACACGGTTCGCGGCCCAGTGGCTCCGGTTGCCCGACCTCGACACGCTGCATCCAGACGTGCGCACGTACCCCGACTTCGACGAACAGCTCAAGCAGGCGATGCGACGGGAGACCGAGCTCTTCTTTCACCATCTGGTGCAAGAGGATCGGAGCCTCCTCGAGCTACTCAGGGCCGACTACACATTCGTCAACGAGCGGCTGGCGAAGCACTACGGCATCCCCGACGTCGTCGGCACCTGGTTCCGCCGGGTCACCTTCCCGGACAAGGAGCCCCGGCGAGGCCTGTTGGGGCACGGCAGTGTCCTGGCGCTCACCTCCCACGCCGACCGGACGTCGCCGGTGCTGCGAGGGAAGTGGGTGATGGAAGTGTTGCTCGGCAGCCCGCCGCCACCCCCACCGCCGAACGTACCGGACCTTGACGCGACGGCGGTCGCGGTGGAGGGACGACTGCTGTCGGTGCGCGAGCGGATGGAGCTACACCGCGCCAGTCCAGCCTGTAGCTCGTGTCATCGCATGATGGACCCGATCGGGCTCGCGCTCGAGCACTACGACGTCACCGGAGCCTGGCGGATCAAGGACAACGGCGGTGCGATCGACGCGACCGGAGAACTTTACGACGGTACGCCGGTCCGGAGCGCGGCCGATCTTCGAACGGCCTTGCTCAACCGACCGATCCCGATCGTGCGCACGTTCACCGAGAACCTGATGAGCTACGCGTTGGGTAGGCGGCTCGAGACCGACGACATGCCGACCATCCGTCAAATTGCCCGGGTGGCCGAAGCGAACGACCACCGGCTCTCCGCCTTCATCCTCGGCATCGTCAGCAGTCCGGCATTTCAACAAAAAGGCGGCGCTGTCGAGAACTCCACGACCGGCGTCGCCGGTCAACCGTGACCTAGGGTCCGCGGGCCCTTCGTAGAGGAGACCACGAGCATGACCTTCGTCACCGGCAAGCATCTGCCCCGACGCACCGTCCTGCGCGGCATGGGCGTGACCCTCGCCCTGCCGTTCCTGGATGCGTTCGTACCGGCCGGCCGACCATGGCGCCGCGTCGCGGCCGCACAGTCGCTCGACGACCCGACCCGGCTGGTCTGTATCGAGAACGTCCATGGCGCCGCCGGCAGCACCGAATACGGCGCCTCCCAGCACCTCTGGTCACCAGCGGCCACCGGACGCGACTTCGATCTCACGCCAAGCGCGTTGAGCCCACTGGAGCCGTACCGAGACGTGCTGACGATCATCAGCGACACCGACGTGGCTCCGGCCGAGGCGGTGACCCCGCCGGAAATCGGCGGCGACCACTTCCGATCGAGTGCGACGTTCCTGACGCAGTCGCACCCGAAGCAGACCGAGAGCTCAGACGTGCGGTCGGGCATATCGATCGACCAGCTGTACGCGCAGCGGTTCGGTCAGGACACGCCGATCCCTTCCATGCAGCTCTGCATCGAGAACGTCGACCAGGCCGGTGGCTGCGCCTACGGCTATTCCTGTGTCTACACCGACACCATCAGCTGGGCATCGCCGACCGACCCGCTTCCGATGATCCGTGACCCGCGGCTAGCGTTCGACCAGCTATTCGGCGCTGGCGGTACGAGCGAGGAACGGGCCACCCGCCGCCGGCAGCGCCGTAGCGTGCTCGACTTCATCACCGACGAAGTCGCGGATCTCCAGCGGCAGCTGGACCCGACGGACCGCCAACGGATGGATCGCTATCTGGACGACATCCGCGAGATCGAGCGGCGGATTCAACGGGTCGAGGTGCGCAATCTCAGTAGTGAGACACGCGAGCTGCCGGGCTCTCCGGCCGGCGTACCTGACTCGTTCGACGAGCATGTGAAGCTCATGTTCGACCTGCAGGCGCTCGCCTTCGAGACCGACATCACGCGAGTCTTCTCGTTCAAGCTGTCACGTGACGCGACCGGCCGGGTGTACCCCGAGAGTGGGGTCGACCGCGGGTTCCATCCCACCTCCCATCACGGCGGGCGAGAAGAGAACATCGAAAGGTTCGCCCGGCTCAACCGCTATCACGTGGGTCTGGTGCCTTATTTCCTGGACAGACTGCGGCGCATCGAGGAAGGGGACGGCACCCTCCTCGACAAGACGATGATCATCTACGGCTCACCGATGGGCGACCCGAACGTCCACAACCACAAGCGGTGCCCGCTGTTCGTCGTCGGCGGCGCCAACGGGAAACTGACCGGCAACCTGCACCTACGCGCCGCGTCAGGCACGCCGATGGCGAACGTCATGCTGGCCTTGATCCACAGACTCGGCATCGATGACATGGAACAATTTGGCGACAGCACCGGTGCGTTCTCGCTGTCGGCGTGAGGTGGGCCTGAAGGCCCTTGCGACCGTGCGTACCCGGCCCGACACGACCCAGCACCGGGATTGGATGCGGCACGGCATGGAGCGAAGGATGCGACTGATCCGAACTGCCGCCATCGCGGGTGTGCTGTGCCTGACGGCGCTGACCTGGGTCTCGGCGGCCATCGACGCACCGATCGCTGACGCCGCCATGCGACAGGACGCCGACGCCGTTCGGTCCTTGCTCACCGCCGGCGCCGACGTGAACGCACCGCAGGGAGACGGGATGACAGGGCTGCACTGGGCCGCGCGCCATGGTGCCACCGAGATCGTCCGGTTCCTGCTCAACGCCGGCGCGGACCATGGGGCGACGACCCGTCTGGGCGACCATACGGCGCTCCATGTCGCGAGCCGGGCGGGGCAAGCGTCGACCGTGCTGGCCTTACTCAACGCCGGCGCCGCCGTGAATGCGCTCACAACGACCGGCACGACGCCGCTGCATTTCGCCGCGACCGCGGGCAACGTCGACACCCTCACGGCACTGCTCGACCATGGCGCGCACGCCAACGCCCGAGAGCCCGTGTGGGGCCAGACCCCGTTGATGTTCGCCGCCGCCGCGGACCGGGGTGGCGCCCTGGCCGTACTGCTGGCACGCGGCGCCGACCCCGGTGTCACCGGCACGGTCGTCGACATCGCCGCGCGCAACAAGACGGACCAGGCGGACAGCCGACGCCGGCGAGAGCGGATGGCGGCGCTGCGAGAGGGACGCGAGCTAGACGTTACCGAGGCACCGTCGGCATCGGCAACCGCCGAACCGACCCCGGCACCACATTCACCCGAGCACCCGGAGCCGCCATCAGCCGAGTCACGCGCCGCGGCCAGAGCGGCCGAGGCGACTGCCTACGAAGCCGACCTGCAAGAAGAACCGGAGCCGCTCGGATTTGCGGACCTCGTCGGGACTCACGGCGGGCTGACGGCGCTGCTACTCGCAGCGCGGGACGGTCACACCGACGCCGCGCTGACCCTGGTCGACGGAGGCGCCGACATTAATCAGGTGAGCGCCGCCGACGCCACGAGCCCTCTGCTCATCGCCGCGATCAACGGACATTTCGACCTGGCGATGCTGTTCCTCGACATGGGGGCTGACCCGAGCCTGTCGAGCGATGCCGGGGCGACCGCGCTCTACGGTGCCCTGAACATGCAATGGGCCCCCAAGGCTCGGCACCCGCAACCGACCGACTACCTGCAGCAGTCGGCGAGCTATATGGAACTGATGGACGCGTTGCTCGCCACGGGAGCCGACGTGAACGCCCGGCTGACCAAGTCGCTGTGGTACACGACCTACAACCGCGATCTGCTCGGTGTCGACCGCGCCGGCGCGACGCCGTTCTGGCGCGCGGCCTATGCCCTCGACATCGACGCGATGCGGATGCTGCTGGCCCACGGCGCTGACCCACATCTGCCAACCCGAGTCGTACCCAGCCGCCGGCGCCCCCTCGACCCCGACCCGTCGGGTTTACCCCCGATGGAACTGGGAGGGGCCGCGGTGTCGCCGGTGCTTGCCGCGTCGGGTGTCGGGTACGGCCAGGGCTATGCGGGCAACACGCATCGGCACGTCCCCGACGGCTGGCTCCCGGCGATGCGGTTTCTGGTCGAAGAGGTGAGCGCCGACGTGCACTATCGTGATCACAACGGCTACAACGCCATTCATCATGCCGCCGCCCGTGGCGACAACGAGTTGATCCTGTATCTGGTCGAGCACGGCGTGGACGTGACCCAGGTGAGCCGTCGGGGGCAGACCACCGTCGACATGGCCAACGGACCGGTGCAGCGGATTCAGCCGTTTCCCGAGACGATCGCGCTACTCGAGCGGCTGGGTGCACAGAACAACCACAGCTGCCTCAGCTGCTAGCGAAGCCACGCCACAAAGAACCGAGCGCCGCATCGCTAGCAGAAGCTGTTCTCAGAGCCCCGCTACGCAGGGGCCCGTGGGCCGTGCGTAGCCCGCCGCGCGATGAGAAAAGTCAAGGCAAGCAAGAGACTGCTGTAATCCCTTGTCCCATCTTAAGTTACAATGTCGCCCTAACGTGGCGACGGCACCTGTTGAAGTTACGCTCGAAATAGTCCCCCGCGCCAGGGTCGATCTCGTTGACGCCCGCAAGCGCGTCGCTGAGACGCACGGCGACTTACTCGAAAGATTTCCTCGGGCCCTCTACGCCTCGTTCCATACCACGGCTGGCTATCTCGAGCAGAGTTTTGCCACCCGGTTGAACAAGAAGCGCAATGGTCTGGCGCAATACCTGACCTTCTTCCGCAACGTGTTTCCGGAGGGCGCCGGCTACAAGCACGACGAGATGCACCTGCGCGAGGAGTTGTCCGAGGCCCAGCGTCAGATCGAACCACTCAACGCGGACTCGCATCTGGCGTTCATCAGTGCGGGCCTGCGTAGTTGCGTGACCTACCACCCACGCCCCGGCGAGCCGGTCTATTTCATCGACCTCGACGGTGTCAACGGCGAGCGTCCGCGTCAGCGTCTGACCACAGTGCTCGGATTCAACACCGAAGAAACAGTGGCGCGCGAACGCGTCAAGGTCCCGATGTCGGCCCACCCGGTCGACTCGATCAACTTGAAAGACCCGAGCTTCGGTATCTACAAGCGCTGTCAACAGCTTATCGAGCAGCATGACGTCGCCAAGGGACGCATCCAGCTCACCCTAGCACCGGGGGAGGACCAAGCGGGGCTGACCGTCAACGAGTTCGAGACGTTGCTCATGCAGCACGACCTCGCCGAGGTCATCCGCAACCCGCTCCGGTTCATGGCCGAAAAGAGCCGTCATCTGCTGGCTGATCCACGGTCGATCCCGAACAAGACGATCGGCTACGCCAAATACGATCTGGTCCGAGTCTTCAACCAAATGGTCGACGCCCTCAGGCTCAGCGACTCGATCGTGGAGAAGATCGTCTCCCGCTTCTTCGTCGGCGCGCCGGCCAGACACTTCCTCCGGATGAAGCGGTCGGTCAGCCTGCCGGTCTCCGACCGTGAAACTCCTGGCGACGGCCGGGTCGCCCAGGGCCAGTATCAGAGCCCCATCCTGGTCCAGTGGCGCTGCGCCGATCAACACACGCGCTGGGTCGACATCACGCTGACCCGGTTTCGGTAGCGCCAACGATTCCCCTCATACAGGTCGCTAGTTTGCTTCTGAAAGCGCCAGCACGGCATAGGCCGTGGCGACATCCCGCATAAAACGCCCACGGTCCGACGTCGGGTCGCGCTCTTTGTTCAGCGAGGACGCCGGCCAGGACCCGTCGCCGTCCTGGTGTTGTCTGAGCCACGCGAGCCCGTCTCTTAGCCTGGCGTCAGCGAGTTCTACACCCGCCCGTTGCCACGCGTAGGTCACCAGCCCGGTAGCGTAGCCGTCGCTTCCAGTATCGAGTGGTGTGCCATCGCTGCGCTCGAACATCCCGAGCGACGAGAGACTCCAGCCGCCATCCTCTCGCTGCAGTCGTCGCGTCTCATCGATGATCGCCTGTCGCTGGAGCGCGTCCAACGCACCTGGCAGGACCGCCGAGGCCCACAGTGCGGTCAACCGGTTGAAGAGATGCTGAGTGTCGGCCTCGCGCTGCAGATACCCCCGTAGCCGTGTCACGTGTGGCTGGATCGCGGGCGTCGAGTCGTATCCCCCAGGGGCACTCCCCACCGCCACCGCCGCCAAGGCTGCGCCATAGTACTGCGCGGCCCGCGTCTCCCAGGGTTCCAGCCGGAAATCGAGCCAGGGCCACGCCCCAGCCGTGTCCCCGGTCGACACCTGCAGCGCCCACAGGTTGTCGAACGCCTGGCGGGTAGTTTCGCTGAGCGAACCCGCCCTGGCGTCGCGGTTGGCCAGGATCAGCGCGTTGAGAATCGCCTCGGTGCCGCGAGACTCGCTGGTCTTTCCCTCCCGGTATTGTTCGTCGCTATAGAACGGCTCCACCTCGTGCCATGCCGTGACACGCAGCTCGACGTTGTCCAGAAGTCGGCGCTCCACCGCGGCGGGCAGCGTTGCAGTCGCCCCGATACGCAACGCCGTCCTCGCCAGCGCGTATGGCGTCGTCGTATGACATGAGACACAGGAGGTGCCACGATCGCGGGCTGCCGTCGGCCAGTCCATCCACCACGCTTGCCTGGCGTCGAGATACGCCGCCGCCGACTCTCGATCCCAGCGAGCTGTCTCCTGAGCGCCCGCCCGCTCCCCCACACCCAGCCCCACGAGGAGACACCCGATGAGCCCGATGGTCCCGAAACGCAACATCTGAATCCGCATCAGCCCAGCTCCCTTCACGTGACCGACCCTACACAGTCCGTGGTGACAGTCCCGCTGCATTCGACTGGCGCCGCATCCCGAGGCTCACTGCGTTGGACCACTTCTTCCTGGGGTCGAATACTACAGGTATTCTCCCTCTTCTCGCCTTGCCAGCTCGTTCCGCGCCCCGGGGCGCGGAACCTCGTGCAGAGAAAACGGGGCCCACCTGGCTCCGGGGTGACAACCGCCAGGCGGGCGCACTAGAATCAACGACCAGCCCCATGCCGAGACTGACACTCGCCGTGCTGGCCCTCACATCGCTCACCAGTGCGGCGTGCGCCTCCCCCGACAACGTCCCTCCTCTGGTCACGACCCCGCTCATCGAGCTCTGGGCCAACGACATTCCCGCCTTTGGCGTCTTCGTGCCCAGCGAGCAACCACGACAGGACGCGGACGGCAAACGACTCCCGCCGCTCTACACCGTTGTCGGCGCCGAACGTCTCGCGCGAGACCCGCTGCTGGACTACGTCTTCCTGAACCTGGAGGGCGCCTATGACGCGGCCGCGGTCGACACTCTTGTGGCGGGCCTCGCGACGGTGGACGCCGCGGCGCGACCGACACTGCTAGTGCGTATCCCGTCCATCGAGCGGGACGGCGAGCAGGCTGCCCGGGGACGGGTGCGCGATGCGCTCACCCGGGGCGCCGACGGCATCGTGTTGCCCCACATCCGGACCCCTGCGGAGGCACGGGTCGCCGTGCGCTTTTTCGATGAAGCCGGTGCGGAGGTCTGGTCGCCGGCCACTCCAGACGGCCGTGTCATCGCGATGTTGATGATTGAAGACCCGGATGCTCTCGAAACCGCCGCAGCAATCGCGGACACGCAGGGGTACAGCGTCCTGTCCTGCGGCATCGGCAGTCTGACCGGCGCTCTGGCCGGCGACCGTGCAGCCGGCGAAGCCGGGGCGGAGGTCGTGCTCAGTCACGCGACCAGAGTCGGCATGCCCAGCATGATGACGGCGAACCGCGCCAACCTCGCTCACCGCATCGACCAGGGCTATCTCGGACTACTGCTACAGATGGATGACGACACGGCAGCGACGATTCAGTTCGGCCGCACGACGGCCGGCCGTTAGTGCGGGAACCTGGTCGTAGTCACGGCGACCAGTACATGGGCCCCACTCCGCGCCCGCGGGGGTTCGGGGCGCGGCCCCGTTTAGTACGGTGGTCGTAGCTACGACGAGTTTCAGGCCCGCGATGACGACCAAGGCGCGCACAGCGCGCCTCGCGGGCGCGGAGTGGGGCCTTGGGGGTCCCCGCGTAGCGCCCTGCGGGGGTTCGGGGCGCAGCCCCGTCTAATTAAGACGAACGGCGAAAGATCTGGACAGCCGTCTCTCCCTCTTGCCGCTCGCCCGCACCGACGACGACGAAAACATGTGTCTCGGTGGCAGCGATGTCACGCGCCGGGGCGTCGGTCCGGACGCTTCCGGCCGCTGTGGGCGCCGATGGGGTTGAGATGTCCACGATGGTGATACCGGCCTGCCCATCTGCGACGTAGACGAGGGAGCCGACCATCGCTACGCGCCCGGCGCGCCCCGGCGTCTCGAAGGTGGCCGCCTTGACCGGCATCGACGGATCTGACGCGTCGTAGATCTGGAGCTGACCCGCACCTGCGCCGGCCAGGATGCCCGACGGCTCTCCTTCCTCGCGCTGCACCTCGATGAATCGCGGAGAGGCGGGGGCGTGCAACACGCCAACCGGTTCCGGCTCGCCAGGCACCGACAGGTCGAACACATAGAGCCCGGTGGGGGAATCGGTCGCATAGGCGATCTTCCCGGAGGTCACCACGTCGCGGGCATAGCCGTCCAGAAAGAACGACCCGGCACCCGTCGGGGCCGTCTCGTCCGAGATGTCGACCAGCACCATGCCCTCCATGTGATCGATCAGCACTACCCGGTTTTCGTAGACGGCGCCGATCTTGGTCTGCCCCAGCGTCTTGTGTGAACCGAGCAAGGTGGGCGCCGCCGAGTCAGAGATGTCGAGAATGCCGACCCCGAAAAAGTTCGCCCCGACATAGGCCCGGTCGCCCCGAATGCGAAACCCCCAGATCTCTTCCGGAAACTCGGTCGACCCCGTCTTTCGGGGCGCCGCGGGGTTTGACACGTCCCAGACCGAGAAGCTGGTGTGGTGAGAGATATAGAGATAGTCACCCTGCGCACGCACGTGCTCGACCGGACCGGGTATCATGCCGACCGGCTCGAGAGCGACAGTCTGCGCGGGCGCCAGGGCACCGGCCAGGGTCACACCGACCAGCAGGGCGATGACCGCCGCGACACGCGCGGGCCTCGACATCTGCATGCGGTGGATACTCTGCTTGCCGTTCATGCTGGGCGTGTTTCTCATGGCTATCCCCCCTCGGCGATGCGGTAGAGCTTCGACTGGGTGCGCAGAATCAGACTGCCCCGCACGATCGCCGGTGTGGCCAGCGTCATCTCGTTGAGGGGGTTGCTGTGGAGAATCTCGAACTCGGGCCCGGCCTTCACGACGAACGTCTCACCGTCTTCGCTCAACAGGAAAATCTTGTCGTTGTAGGCCCAGGGTGACGCAGTGAACCCGTTCCCGATCTCGAGTCGCTTTCGGCTATAGACTTCCTCGCCGGTCCTGGCATCATGCGCGACGAGAAAGCCTCGATCGAGCAGCGTGTAGTAGTAGTCGCCGTAGACGAGCGCCGACGTGTTATAGGTGCCCAGCAACGGGTAGGCCCAGGCCACGTCGTCGGATGAAGTCCGCTCACCAGGAAAACCGGAAGACAACCCGGTGCGCATGTCGTCCGGCGACCAGATTGAGATATCACCGGACGCGCCCGGCTTGACCACATAGACCGGACGCAACCCACCCCCCGGATATCCCGAGCTGAGATAAAGCAGCCCGTGCTTGGCGAACGGTGTCGGGATCGTCAGCCCAGACATGCCGTGGATCTCCCAGAGCAGGTTGCCGTTCAGATCGTAGGAACGGACCCCCCCGGTGCCGGCGGTCACAATTTCGGTGCGCTGCGCGTTCTCCCACACGAACGGCGTCGCCCAGTTCTGCCCTCGCTCCTGACGCTCTACCCGCCAAACCTCATCGCCGGTGTTCTTATCGAGTGCCACCATGAACGACTGCTGCACGTTGTCATTCACGATATACAGCCGGTCACCGTGCAACGTCGGCGACGCGGCCGACCCGAAACCGCCGGTGGTCTCATAGGCGCCCAACTCGGTCAGCCAGACGGTCTCGCCGCTCATATTCAGCGCCCCGACCATGCCAGCGGTGCCGAAGTAGACATACACTCGGCGCCCATCGGTGACCGGGGTTTCCGAGGCGAAGCTGTTCTTGATGTGACGAGCGATACCGGGCGCTGCGCTGTGCAGCTCGCGCTCCCAACGGATGGCGCCGGTGTTGAAGTCGATGTCGTAGGTCACCCACCGGTGGTCCTGGATCGACCGTCTGGACCCGTTGTCGTCGCCCGGGTCGTAGAGGCCGGGAATCGGGGCTGGCTCATCCCCCGCGCTGATCGCCGACGTGATGAAGATGTGGTCCTCCCAAACCACCGGCGAGCTCCAGGCGAGCCCCGGCACGTCGATCGACCAGACGACGTTCTTTGTCTCGCTCCACGCGTCGGGGAGCGAGGGATCGTCGCCAACGTCGCCGGCATTCGGGCCGCGGAACTGGGCCCACTGCGCCTGGGCCGCCGTGGGCGTACCGCCAAGCGCCAGCAGCATCACCACACCGACCCCGATCAGTCGATTCATCGTCACTCCCCCCTCACCCCGAACACTCGCGCCACCCAGCCCGACAGTGTTCTCCAAATTCAGGCCATCAGTACCGACTCGCGCCATCCGTGTCAAGAAACCATCCGCTCTCGCGACGGCCCCCTCCTGATTGACACCCTTCCACCGATGCCCCACACTAATCTACGAGTTTGAACGGTTCACGTCTCGCTTGGCGTAGACCCGGCAGCGGGTACCCGATCGCCAAGACCACATACCGTAGGCCCAGGCCGCGCTCTCGCCTCAACCTTGAGCACCTGCCCTTGATTCGACACTGCCTTGTAGTCGTGACACCAAAGCCGCGCACATGCGTGGCTCGCTGGCGCGGAGTGGGGCCTTGGGGGTTCCCGCGTAGCGTCGGCGTGGGGTTCGGGGCGTAGCCCCGATTGAAGAAAGATGACAGAAAAACACGCGTTCACCGCCGAGGTGCAGGAACTGCTGCACCTGATGGTCCATTCGCTCTATTCCCAGAAAGACATCTTCCTGCGCGAGCTCATCTCGAACAGCTCGGACGCCCTCGACCGCCTGCGCGTCGAGGGTCTCACCACGGCCGATCTCCTGCCTGAGGGCGAACTGGAGATCCGGCTCGAGGTCGACACCGACGCCCGGACACTCGCCATCTCCGACAACGGCATCGGGATGAGTCGCGAAGAGGTCGTGCGCGACATCGGCACCATCGCCCGCTCCGGCAGCCGTGAGTTCATCACCGCCCTCAAGGCGAAACAAGCCTCGGATGGCGGCGGCGCCACCACCGCCGACCTGATTGGCCAATTCGGTGTCGGCTTCTACTCCACCTTCATGGCGGCCGACCGGGTCACACTGACCACCCGTCGCGCAGGCACCGACACCGCCGTGCGGTGGGAATCAACCGGCGACGGCACCTACACGCTGGAGGACGCGGACCGCCCCCAGGCCGGCACCACAGTGCTGCTCCATCTCAAGCCGGTGGACACAGATGACGGGCTCCAGGACTACACCGACACGTGGGTCCTGAAGGAGGTCATCAAGAAGCACTCCGACTTCGTCGCACATCCGATCCGCATGCAGGTGACGCGGGAGGAGCCAGTAAGGGACAACACCGGTACGCCAATCAAGGGGATGCTCCCCGAGACGGTCACCGAGGACGAAACCCTGAACTCGATGAAGGCGATCTGGACCCGGTCACGTAGTGAGGTGACCGACAAGGAGTATGTCGAGTTCTACCGGCACCTCTCACACGACTGGCAGGAGCCGGTCGCCACGATCTCCGCCGGCATGGAGGGGACGTTCAACGCCCGCATCCTCTTGTTCGTCCCCGCCAAAGCCCCGCTCGACCTGTATCACCGTGAACGGATCAGCAAGGGGGTCCAGCTCTACGTCAAACGCGTCCATATCATGGACGATTGGAAGGTGCTGCTGCCGGAGTGGCTCCGGTTCCTGAAGGGGATCATCGACTGCGAGGATCTGTCGCTGAACGTCTCGCGCGAGATCCTGCAGCAAGACCGACAGGTGAAGGCGATCCGCACGTTCGCGATCAAGAAAACGCTGGATGCGATCGAGCGCCTGAAGACAGACAAGCCGGAGGTCATGCGCACCCTCTGGGCGGAGTTCGGTGCGGTGCTGAAGGAAGGGCTGGCCAGCGACAGCGAGTTCCGCGACCGACTGCTGGACCTGACGCTGTGCGAGACGACGCACGCCGAGGGACCCACCTCGCTGGCCGACTACGTAGAACGGATGGATGACGACCAGGACACCATCTACTATCTGGGCGGCCCGTCACTCGACGGGGTCCGGCATTCGCCTCACCTCGAATCGTTCACCAGCCGGGGCATCGAGGTCCTGTTCTTCGCCGACCCAGTCGACGAGTTCTGGCTGCAGCACGACCTGTCCTACAAGGACAAGAAATTCGTCTCGATCAGTCAAGGGGAGATCGACCTCGGGAAGGACGAGACAGAGACAGCCACGGCGGCCGACACAGGTGACAGCACCCGATTCGACGGATTGCTCCAGTCGCTACGGACGCACCTGCAGGACGACATCAAGGATGTGCGGCTGTCCGGCCGCCTCACTGACAGCCCCGTCTGTCTGGTCGGCGACACCAACGACATGAGCCCGCAACTCGAGCAGATGATGCGTCAGATGGGTCAGGAACCGCCGAAGACCAAGCGAATCCTCGAGGTCAACCCGGACCACGCGTTCATCGAACGGCTGCGCGCGATACACAGCGCCAACAACAAGGCACCCGAGCTAGACACCTATGCGCGTCTGCTGCACGGCCAGGCGATTCTGGCCGAGGGGGGGACGCTACCCGACCCGGGTGCCTACAGCCGCATCGTGATGGAGGTGGCGAACCGGGCGGTCTCGGCGGACGGGGCCGACGTGGCACCGGCTGAGACGAAACCGGCCGGTGACGCGCCCCGCCAGGAGGATCCGTCGTGAGGAGCTCACGAATACCACGAAGCTGTCGCGTCATCCTTGCCAGCGCGTTGGTGTGGCTGGTGTCCTGTGGGGGCACATCAGAGCCGGCCGACAAGGCAGCCGCTCCGTCAGAGACGACCGCGACGACAGCGACGATGGGCACCACCCCACCCTACACGGTCTACGTCACCAACGAGGGCTCCGGAGACCTAACCGTGATCGCCGGCGGCACCCACGACGTGCTGGCCACGATCCCGCTGGGCAAACGCCCACGCGGCATCAAGGTCGGTCCCGCCGGAAACCGGCTCTTCGTTGCGCTCAGCGGGTCGCCACCCTCGCCACCCGGTGTGGACGAGGACAGCCTGCCACCACCGGACCGGTCTGCCGATGGCATCGGCGTCGTGGATCTAGCCCAGCAGCGCGTAGTCACGGTGCTCGACGCCGGCACCGACCCCGAGCAGCTCGCCGTCAGCCCGGACGGCACACGCATCTTTGCCGCCAATGAAGACGCCGCGATGGCCACTATCGTCGAGATCGCGAGTGGTGAGATGGTCGCCGAGCTGCCGGTGGGTGGTGAGCCCGAAGGGGTCAGCCTGAGCCCGGACGGGCGCTTTGTCTACGTGACGTCGGAGAACGACAGCCAGGTCTCGGTCATCGATACGGCCGCGCTCGAAGTCGTTGCCGTGTTCGACGTCGGCGCCCGCCCGCGCTCGTCTGCATTCTCACCCGACAGTACGCGCGCCTATGTCACCGCCGAAAACGGCGGCACGGTCTCG
>Ga0310122_10001040_pt1 | contig 17682 bp, 18 predicted proteins | sample CB6_Bottom_1051__FD_203503 | JGI IMG/M metagenome (GOLD analysis project Ga0310122, IMG submission 203503) | Marine microbial communities from Western Arctic Ocean, Canada - CB6_Bottom_1051 | ecosystem: Environmental > Aquatic > Marine > Oceanic | place: Canada: Western Arctic Ocean | collected...
TAAACGCTTCTTGCCTGCCTCCATGAACTCCTTGGACCAACGATAGTACACATTGCTGTTCAGACCTTCCCGGCGGCACAGCTCGGCTATGGTGTCTTCACCACGCAGGCCTTCCAATACAATGCGGGTTTTTCTTCGGCGGAGTAGTGTCGGCGGGTGGCCCGACGAATATCTCGAATAGTTTTCTGGGCACTGCTTTTCTTTCTCATCATCACTTCCTCTTGGAGTTAACGATGAGCCAATACTGTCTCTTAGGCAATTAGGGGATTATGTCCAACTAGGGCTGACGGGATACAATTCCCATTCCGGTGTCGGCAATTTTGACCAGGTCATCGTTTCCAACTATCTCATCATTGATGGTAACTCTGCCGCCCGGGGCCGTGTACTTTATTGCATTGTCCAGTAAATTGCCGATCAATCGTTGCAAGAACTGCTTATTACCGTTGATCAATATTTGCGGCTGAATCTGACTCTCGAGCTCGATTTTGCTCTCGGCTGCCTGCGCTTGATAAAGCTCACAGGCATCGTTGATGAGCTCAGTAAAATTCACTATCTCCATATTGTGGATCAGTCCGGCCTCGGTTTCGGCCAGATCTAGCATGGTATCAACCAGATGCAGCAATTGATCGCACTCTTCGATAGTACTTCCAGCGAGTTGCCGGTACTCAGATGCATCGTGTTCGCCGGCCAGCCAGCGATGCCGGCCTGAATATCATGGCTAAGGTCATTATCTACACCGCGAATAAATTGAAGTAACGATTGCGCAATAGTTTTACCGACCCGTTTCCGCAGCCGACACACGCGCGCGTCTACTACATTATCGGAATCCAGCTTTGCTGCGCTCGTTCTATCGATTGCACTATTGAATTGGCCAGACACATACCCAACTTCTTTTAGACCTTATCTTCCAAAATCCGCCATCTTTAACTCGTTCTCAATTGGCAGCTCAGGCCTGGCCTTGTCGTGGCTGTCAATTATTATAGAACGAACCTTTATCCAGTTTGTCATATTCCCTGCTTACGCATTGTCGTCGAAACCATGCAAACATTACCATTTGGTAATCGAAATGCAGATCTTGAGAAAGGGGACGGAGAGATTATTTCTTAACCAATCTCACAACTGGTCAAACAAAATCCCTCCGTTCCCTTTAATAGCAGTGATACAAGGGGCTCCTTGCAATCGTAGCTACAGCGTCGATGGCTCCGTCTCCCAGGCCAGATAGATTTCCTCGGGGATAAAATACATGTGCACCGTGTAGCTTTCTCTCTTCGACCCACCGGGTCCGAAATGCAAGACGTGGACGTTGTCGATGGGAGGGATGGGGAGACCACCCAGTGGTATCGCCGCAGGCCAGGAAACGCCGTTCACAAAATCCTGTTGGCTGAAGACATATTCGATAAAGATGAGCTTGCCAGCCGCCTCGCCATAGATGACCCCGACGTCTCCAGTTGCGGCCGGTTGGCGAGAGAACGTCGGATCAGTGCCTGGAGCTGAAATGTCAATGAAATGGCGGCCCATGCATGGACAGAAACGGGTCTCGGGCGAATACTTCGTACTCTCTCGGCCGGCTCGTGGCCAAGGAGACCGATCACGACTACCCATGCCCCAACACGGATTCGCGCCGAATCCATGGCCTGCAACGAATCGAACCTGTTCGCGATATTATCAAGCATGCTCACAATTGTACCTCCATCGGCGGACGTCAGATATAGGAGTAGGAACCTAAGCCGTCCACACCGTATTCCCGTTGCAAGTAGGCCAACGCCAGATCGGTGTCACGTTGAACGATATAATGTGGGCGAACTGAAGTTACCAGCCGCCGCTTGGTACGGGGCCCCAGATCCAGCGCTGCTACCCATGGTCAATTAGGCAAGCTGGCTTGCTACCAAAGAGGTTTACTCATGGTTTCAACATAGGGAGAAAACATGATGTTGAAGCTGACGCTTATTCGTGCCTGAGGACTCTGGTTGGCATCTACCGAATGTTGAAGCCAAGAAGGGAAGAGAAGAAACATACCATTCTTTACCTTTACTACCACTTGATCGGTATTTTCAGTGCTTAGCTCTGTCACAGGTGGTCGAATTATTCCGGTTTGAACTCGTGGATCATGGAAATTGATGGCATCTGAACCCTCATCCGTCTGCACATAATAGACACCGCTAAGAAAATTATTCGGATGGCTATGTATTTTATGGATGCTTCCTGTCGCATTCATGTTGGCCCAACAGCCTGTTATTTCAATACCTTCATAGCCAACCTTCAAAAACGCGAGAACACTTTTCGTCACTTCCTTGACCAGGGAGATCAACTCTCCAAATTCGGGCAATTTATGCAAGTCCCCATCCGATTGCCAGCTTATATCCTGATTAACTTCAGGTTTTGATTGCCTCAGTGTATTGAGCTTCTTAACAATTTCAGCATTCAATGTCTGGTAAATTTGTTCCTTGATCATTGTTTGCCAGACAAATGTCGGAAACATGGAGATAATCTCACGACTTTCAAATTTTCCATTCTCATTCTCCATCATAGAGGCTCCCTGGATAGCAGTTTAGTATCGAAACCGACCAATCGCTTGCTTTTAAAATAAGTACATTGACTACACTCGTTACCTAATTTATACCTAGCACACAACTCGGATAGAAGTGATAGCTTTATACCATCGTGGCGAGAATATCCTGCTGCCATACCCTGAGCTATCCGCTAACTTAAAATGGGACATTCTATGAAATATCCGGTTATCTTGAAATATCTGATGCCGGATGGATCGACTGCCGTGCAAATGGTGAGGATATCTGGAGGTACATTTCTCAGGGTCGATGAGAATGGAGAACCTGTGAGCGAGGTAGAGGTATCTGATTTCACCATGGGTCGTTATGTTGTCACTTTTGAACAATATGATCGTTTTGCCAAATCAACAGATAGAAAGCTTCCCGGCGCGTGTGGTTGGGGAAGAGGGAATCGACCCATCATGAAAATCAGCTGGCATGATGCCATGGCTTATACGCAATGGCTTAGTGAGAAGGCGGGAGAAAATTTTCGTCTACCCACTGAAGCGGAATGGGAATATGCCTGTCGAGCAGGAACCAAGACAGATTATTCTTTTGGTGCAAATATTACTGAAGAACAGGTGAATTTCAACAGAGTAGAGAATAAGACAATGCCGGTTGGAAGCTATCAACGAAACTCATTTGGTCTCTATGAAATGCATGGTAATGTTTGGGAGTGGTGTGCGGATTGGTACGACGAATATCCGTCGGGAAAGGTGAGAGATCCCAAGGGGCCAGATACTGGCGAGATGCGCGTGTTGCGTGGGGGTTCCTGGTTCGTCAATGCATGGTACACACGTTCGTTTAGCCGAGCCTGCGACGGGCCAGGGGAGCGGGACCATAGCCGAGGTTTCCGTCTGGCCGGAAACTAAATACTGATGTACCTTGCTTGCCTGCGCGGGTTGGAAATATATGGTGGTGTTATAGATAAACTCAGCGGGCATTTTCCCGGACGGCTCGTCCCCCTCGGCGTTATTACCCGTGTCGCCCCTTAGTTTGTCGGGTTCGTGCCGCGTGTGCGTGCCAGCCACTCTGCCAGCGGTTCGACGTCGCTGATTGGCAGCGCCGCTCCCCGCCCAATCATGGCGAGCAGTAGCGAGCGCCACTGCTCCTCGTTCGCGCGGGCCTCCTGCACCCGGTCCAGGGAGTGGCAGGCTTCGCAGGTTCCGGCCAGAATGGCCTCAGCACCTGCGTCTACAAGGAAGTCCGCTTCTGTAAGGACCCTGGGCACGTACTCCCGTGGGAAAGGAGTCGACTCGGGACCGAACTGCTCAACCAGCCAGTCAAGCAGGATCGCTTTGTCGGCGTCGGCAATCACCGCGCTCTGGACCAAGCCGCTCGACGCCGTCTTCATTCTCTCGATGATTTCGTCCCAGCCCGCGTGGTCCAACGCATAGTAACCATACTCATCGATCCCATGGCAGGCGGTGCAACTTCTTAAGATCACGTCCCGTGCCGGACCCGTAGGCAGTGTGACGTCGGGCCGGGCCGGTCGCGCGTTGTTGGTGAATTGCGCCGCTGCCGGGACCGCAGCCATGCCGATAACCGCCACAACGGCCAGACACAACACCCCTTGCCCGAATTGAAGTTTCATCGATGTTCCTCTGCTCACACCAGGGGCACCGTTCCGGTGCTCTCGCCGATGCTGTCCCGCTCAATGCCGTACATGTGCAGAATACTCAAGAGCAGGTTGGCGCAGCGCTGGGTGTTGTCTGGGAACACCAGGTGGCGATTCCCCGGAAAGGTTCCGTCGATCCCGCCGAGAAGAATGGTCGGCACCTTCTCGTGCGCATGCCGGTGCGAGTTACCCATGTTGCTGCCCTTGTAGATCAGTACATGATCCAGCAAATTGCCGTCGCCGTCGGGAGTGTTCTGCAGCTTCTCGGCAAAGTACGCCAGATTCTCAACGTGATAGCGGTTGACCAGCGCGTAGCCCGCCTTGTTCGCCGGGATGTCTCCGTGATGCGAGATCCCGTGCCAGCCTCCGATAAAACCCGCTTCCGGGAACGTAGTGCCCGAAAGATCACGTCCCAACATCAACGTCGCCGCGCGGGTAATGTCGGCCTGGAAAGCCAGCACCATCAGGTCGTACATGATCTTGAAATGAACATCTTTGCTCTCGGGTATACCAAACGGCGCTTCCGCGGTAACCTCGGCGGCCGGATTGTTGGTCGCATTGCGGATCCGGCGCTCGATCTCACGGAGGTGGTCCAGATAGTCATCGAGTCGGGCTCTATCGCCTGGCCCGAGATCTTTCTTGAAGCGCGGGATCTCGTGCGTCACCGAGTCCAGAATGCTGGCGCTCTGCAGTCGTCCCGCACGTCGTTCTTCCGGGCTCGATCCGTCGCCAAACATGCGCTCGAATACCATCCGCGGATTGACTTCCGTGGGCAGGGGCGTCGTTGGGTTGGCCCAGGAAATCGAATTCGTATAGGCGCAGCTGTACCCCCAGTTGCAATTACCGCTGTTGTGGCTGGCATCCTCGACGCCGAGCTGAATCGATGACAAGAGCGTGTCATGGCCGTACTTTTGAGCAATCAGCTGATCGATCGTGACGCCAAGATACGGGCTTACAGCATCCCGTCTTGGACGCGTGCCGGACAGAAGAACCGCGCCGCGTGCATGGTTTCCTCCGGGCTCTTCTGACGTGGAATACGCAGCCGTGGAATCGAGACCGCTAATCAGGACAGTGCGATCACGGAACCGCTCGAGCGGCTTGGTGATGAAGGAGAACTCGAAATCTTTTCCTTCATCGACGGGACTCCAATACCCTGGCGCCGCGCCATGGGGATGCCAGATACCCACAAAGCGTTTCACGGTCGCAGCCGCTGTCTGCGCCTGAGCCGTCAACGCCGGCACCATCGCCTCGAGAAAGGGCAGGGCCAGGGTCACACCGACACCGCGCAAAAAAGTGCGGCGGGGGATATGCTTCTTTGTTATGAACATAATCGGCCTCCTCTATCCAGTCCTGATCAATAGATCCTATCTTAATTCGGCACTCGTCTCTGCAGATTTTGTCCGCATCTGAAAGGGATCGCTGTTGACGATACCCATCAAGATTGAAGAGAACCGGTAATCATTCTGTTCGGCGTCGCGCACGATTGAGCGAATCACAGGCATGTCAAAGTACTCGACGCCCCGCCCCAAGCCGTAAGTCATCAGCTTCTCCGTCACCATGCGCACGAACTGTGGGGAGTATTTGAGCAGGGCTTCCCTCAACTCCGATGGACCGCTGACCTCGCTGCCGTCCCACAACTCTACAGCCGAATCGATCAAGTTGCCTTCGTCGCCACCATCGTGTGTCCGCCACTTCGCATCCGCGGTAAAGTTTTCCAAGGCAAAACCAATAGGATCCATGAGCCTGTGGCAACTCGCACACGGCTCCTCGGCCCGGTGTCGGGTCATCTGTTCCCGCAGGGTGAGGACTCGTCTCGGCCCTTCGGCGTCGGTCTCCTCCAGCGCCGGCACGTTCGCCGGAGGTTCGGGCGGCGGCGTTCCCAGAATATTTTCCAGGACCCAGACACCCCGTTTGACCGGCGAGGTGCGGTTGTTCTGCACCCATGTCGTCGACAGGAAGCTGCCGTGACCCAGCAAACCGCGACGGTAGTCCAGTTCCGGCCCGAGATCGACACGTCGAAAACGAGATCCGTAGATGTTGGGGATGCCGTAGTGTCGGGCCAGCCTCTCGTTCAGAAAGGTATAGTCCGCAGTCAGCATCTCCAGAACATTGAGATCCTCGCGCATGATCGTTTCGAAGAGCAGTTCTGTCTCGCGCGCGAATCCTTGCCGCAGCTCGTCGTCCCAATCTGGAAACTCAGTCTGCGCCGGGGCGGTCGTCGACAGGTTCCGCAGATAGAGCCATTGCTGCGCGAAGTTCTTGACCAGACTCTCCGAGCGTGGATCGGCAAGCATGCGATCTACCTGCTGCTCGAGCATGACTGGATCGCTGAGCCTGCCCTGGCTGGCCACCTCGATCAACTCGTCGTCCGGGATGCTGCTCCACAGGAAGAATGACAGGCGCGAAGCCAGTTCCAGATCGCTGATGCGGTAGGTCTCTCCCAGCCTCCATTCGACCGGTACTCGTTCCACCCGAACGAGGAACTGCGGACTCGCCAGCAGCCGGCGCAGCGCCATCTCGATACCGTCATCAAAGGTGCCGATCTTGCGCCCTTCGCCATAGAACAACATTAAGGTTTCCAGATCGTCGGTCGTTACAGGTCGGCGATACGCGCGTCGTGCCAATGTTGACAGGATTTCCTCGGCGCAGGACTCTTCTTCTGAGGCACTGGACGGCCGGCACGAAAAAATCTTACGTATACTCGGCGAATCGGTGGGTCGCGTGGGATTGAACGGCCCTTCCACTCGTAGCGCACCGATGATGGGGTAATTGCTCAGTTCGCGAACACGTCCATTCTCCAGAGACTTGCGTTCGAAGTGCTGGACCACATCGAGGCTCGGTCGATAATTGGTGGCAACGAATGTGGCCCCCACCAAGCGGGATCCGGCCTTGACTGGAAGCGTGACCTCGAGTTGGCCGTCGGCAGCCGAGGTCATTCCAGCGTTTGCCCCCATTCCGCTGTAGACTCAGGAATAAACTCTTTCGCCGTCGATGCTCAGTTCGAATTGTTCGTTGGGAATGTAGGTACCCACACCCATATTACGGACCGTAAAGGTGTACTCGCCATCGGCTGGGAATACGTGGGTGACGGCCATTCCGCCACGGGTGCCGAACGGCATTCCTTGGATCTGCATGTTCTGCGAACTGTCGGTCCGTTTGATGTACAGGCTTTCGGTCGGTGTATTCCAGAATCCCACCGCCATCCGCGAGATCTTGGTCGCCGCAGTCACATAGGTCTCAACCAGCGTCGGCGATATCGTCAACGAACCGGCAATGTTGTCGAAACCGCGGCTCGAATCGTCTGAGGGAAGGAACATCGCCGCATCGATCTCCAGATCCAGCAAATCGCGTATCGCGTTGGCGTATTCGGTTCGATTCAGCCGATGCAGAATCTTCGTTCCCGGATTCAGCTCCGCCTTGCTATCGATTTCGTTTTCAAGGAAGTCCCTGAGGCCGTTGTAGTCGGCCAGGAAGGGCCGGGGCATGCCCGGAGGGGGCATCATACCGGCCCGCAGCTTACGGATGACCTTCTCCCAGAGTTCGGCATCCTGGCTGACCAACGCCAGGTCGAGGTTTTCGAGCGAAAGATTGGCGGTTCGATTCTGCTCGTTGTGACAGTAGACGCAGTATTGTTCCAAAACCGTCGCATGGGCAGCGACATCCACTGTGGTAAGGGTCGACCCCTGTTCCGGGGCGGCTTCCCCGCAGCCGTAAAACACGGGCAGAATCGCTATACAGACGCACAATACAGAATTCCTCATCTGGCACCTCGTTCGCACAGTCGCCTCCAGTCTGTACTATCCCGTCGAACAAACCGGGTTCGCAAGCGATTTTTGGGCTATTTCCCTGGCTACCGGATGTTCCATAAGGTTTTTGTTGTCAATCACTAAGGGGAATGATAGAAGTAAACTCCATAGCTTGGCAGAGCCTCCAAATGCCGCATGTTCGAGGAGACCACAATGGGTATGAAACACGGCCTGGCGTTCTCATTGATCCTGCTTCTGGCGGTGGTCGGTCCGGCTGCCGCCAACGAGGTGGCGGACGCAGCGATGAACCGCGACCTGGAAGCGGTCCGCTCGTTGCTCGAGCTGAAAGCCACAGAGACCGGCCTCGAAATTGAACGCCTGCGTGACTTCCTTAACTACGTCAATGCGCCTCAGATCGATGGCACCACGGCACTCCACTGGGCCGTCAATCACGACGACTTCAAAATAGCGGATCTACTGCTAGGTGCTGGCGCCACCGTGTCCGCAATTAACCGCACGGGCGTCACACCCATGCGCCTGGCCGCCATCAATGGCAGCATGGCCATGATCGAAAGACTCCTCGACGCCGGAGCGGACGCTAACGCCGCTCTGACCGAATACGGTGATACGGCACTCATGATGGCCGCTCGCACCGGCTCAGTCGATGCGATCCAGATGCTGCTGGACCGTGGCGCCGAGATCGACGCAGTCGAAACCTGGGGTGGAACCAGCGCTCTGATGTGGGCCATTTCAGAGCACCACGTCGGAGCCGCAAGTATGCTGATCGAAGCTGGCGCAAGCTTGACCGTTCGATCCAAATTCGTATCAGTCGCGAACCGCCGCGGCGCCGAAGGAACTGTTCCCGAAGACGCTGATCCGGTCGGCTATGCCAACGGAGGATTCACTCCGCTTTTGTTTGCCGCCCGCGAAGGTCAGATCGACTCCGCCCGGCGCTTGGTTGAGGCGGGGGCAGACATCAACGCAATCGCCGCCGATGGCAAGAACGCGCTTGGACTGGGGATCTATAACGGCCATTTCGAGCTGGCGTCATTCCTGGTCGAGAACGACACGGACGTGAATCGTGCCGATGCGGAGGGATTTCCGCCGCTGTTCTGGGCGGTGGATCGCCGCAACATGGAGTGGAACCCGGGATTCCCCTATGTCGAAAAGACCGACCCCCTGCCACTGATACGGCAGCTCCTTGACGCAGGGGCCGACCCGAATACGTTCGTTAACAACACCCCGCGATCCCGGCGCAACTTCGGAGGTTCGCCGCGGACCTTATTTGCGACCTCGCTGATGCGGGCCGCGTACTCTGCCGATGTCGAGCTGGTTCAACTGCTGCTGGATTACGGCGCGGATCCTTTAGTTCTCAATACCGACAACGAGAACGCGCTAATCGCGGCGTCCGGTTACGCCTGGATCGACGGTTACAGCCAGGGACGGTCGACAGAAGAACGACTCGCCACGATTAAGCTGCTGGTGGGACTGGGTGCGGACGTGAACTGGGCGTGCGACCACGGGATCACGCCGCTGATGATGGCCGCAAACTTCGGAGAGGTCGAACTCATTCAGTACCTGGTCGACCAGGGCGCCGACCTGTCCGCGCACGGCCTGGGTAAGAAGAACAACGGCGCGTTCGGTGGCAGCATCGAACCGCTGATGCCCATCGATTACGCGATCGGCGTGGGAAGCTTCCGGCCCAACAACGCCATCCTTCACATGGAAGCAGCGACCGCTCTGATGACGCAAATGATGACCGATCGCGGGATCGTGCACACGACCTCGGAATGCACACTTCGCGCCTTCTCCTGCGGCAGCGTCGACCCGCAGGGATCAACTGCGGCAGAGATTGCGATCACGCGCTCGGTTCAGGTCGGGAATCAGGTCGAAGGTATTACCGGAGGCCTGGAAGTGGAAGTGGAAGAGGAGGAAAATGACCCGCCGAACCCGGAGTAACGTCATGCGCACACAGAAAGCAACACCGCTGCCCTGCTTCCTTATTCGCGGCATCCACTCTGGTTTTAATGCCGTCGATCGCCAAACCGGCTCAATTTTTGCTCTACACTAAATAATGATACGGGGGATTGCTCACAACAGTAGGCCGTTGTGAGGAGTAAGATAATGACAAGGATTTTTCGCCTCTTTTGCCTTGGGATTTTTCTGTCGTTGGCCCTGCCGACAACAGCGCAAGTCGGGCACCCAGCCAAGGGATCTTGGACTGGTTACTATGGTCCTAATGAATCAGATCAGCGGCGTTTTCGATTATTGTTAGACTGGACAGGTGCAGAGATCACGGGTGTTATCAACCCCGGAAGAAGGGCTATAAGCCTGGATAAGGTGGAGCTGGATTATTCCACCTGGATGATGACCTTGGAAGCCGAGTTGCCGCTGGATGGAGGCACAGCGCGTTTCGTGGTAACTGGAAAGATTGAAAACCTTGGCTCATGGACTAACCGCCGGTATTCAGGGACTTATACCTTGGGTGGTGAGTCCGGCGAGTTCTGGCTTTCCCTAAACTAATGAACTTTTGCAAATTTTGGAGAAATCACCGATGAATGCGAAGTTTGCCCTGTTTTTGAGCACACTCTTAGTGGCTTTTAGCCCCGCTCAAGTATTTGCTCACCATGCTTTTGCGGCTGAATTTGATTCCAATTCCCCCATCGAAGTGGAAGGTACTGTTATAAAAGTTGAATGGACCAATCCTCACACCTATTTCTTTATAGAAGTCGAAACTGAGGATGGTCGCTTCGAAGAGTGGGCGATGGAAATGGGTAGCCCAAATGGCTTGTTGCGTCGGGGCTGGAGTCGCAACAGCTTGAAGATCGGTGATGTCGTAACGGTAACCGGCTCACGTGCCAGAGATGGCAAAGCCAAAGCTAGCGCTGAGACCGTGGTGCTCGATTCCGGTGAGCGTTTGTTCGTGGGAACCAGCCGGCCAGATTTCGAAGAAAACGATAAATAAAAATAACCATAGGGAAGTCTATCGTGCTTATTCAGTATTTTAAGAGACTAATAACGGTTGCGGCCGTTGTCGTGCTGCTGTTTTCACTATCAGCTACAGCCCTGGGCCAACCAGGTGGTCCCGCACTTGACCGCCATGTTCCAACACCTCGCCTGGACGACGGTAGAGTAGATTTTGGGGGTGACGGTGTATGGAGCTTACCCTGGATAAGGAATTTTGCGGCGCGTATTGTCGACGCGGATGAAGACTCCTCTGTGCCTTTCCTGCCCTGGACCAAGGCCATGCACGAATACAATGCTTCTAATAACGTCGCCTATGATCCCGAAGGATTTTGCTTACCACCAGGCGGTCCACGTTCCATGGGGACACCCTACCCGATTGAAATCATTCAGCATCGTGACCGTATCATTATTATCTTTGAAGGTGGTGGCCATGTATGGCGGGAAATCCATATGGATGGTCGCCAACATCCTGATAAGGAAACACTCAATCCCAGTTATTTTGGTCACTCTGTGGGTCATTGGGAGGGCGATACCCTGGTGGTTGATACGGTTGGATTTAACGAAAAGACCTGGCTCGACTTCGGTGGCCACATGCACTCAGACCAACTACATACCATTGAATACATCACCCGACCTGATAAAAATACGCTTCATTATGAAGCCACCATTGACGATCCCGGTGCCTACACAGAACCCTGGACAGTAGCCTGGGATATCAACTGGTCCGAGGGGCAGGAACTGGCTGACTATATCTGCCAGGAAAACAATAAATATATGATTGACCTCACTGACGATTTCGGCAATCCCTTCTTTGAAACTACGGCTGTCGCACGCTAGAGCCAAGGATTTAGGGGGTCACTGATAATTTGGATACTTAAGGGTTATCAATCTCGTACGGTCCTGACATCTTCGAAGCCAAGCTATGATTACAGACGCATTTCGGTGAGCAGTTCCGGCACTCACGATTAAATTATCAGCATCCCCTCCATTATTCCAGTCCTTGCATTTCGGCAAAACTAGTACCAAAATCAGTGTTGGATATTCAGGAGACAGTAATCATGCTTCATAAAATTAATTCCTACCTAGGTACAAAGTTAAAGAATTCGCAGGTTTGGAGCTGGACTCTATTCCGGCTGTTGGTGTCCGCTATGTTTGTGACCCATGGCTTCGCCAAACTTTTCGGCGAGAATCCACAAGCGTTCATGGGTAGCGGTATGACTTCTATTAATATTGGCGAATTAATCTCAATACCCATGCCGCTGGCAATAAATGCCTTGTTCGTGGCCGGTAGTATTGAGCTAGTTGGAGGATTTCTGTTGCTAATTGGGCTGTGCACGCGTCTGATCGCAATAATAGCGCTTTTCTCGACCATTATGGCATTCCTCATTGCCCACCTGGCCTGGTTTCCCACCTTAAACGGCGGTGAACTGGCGACTATGTATATTCTATGCTTCCTGATTCTGTTGACTTATGGAGCCGGCCCACACAGTGTCGACAGCTGGCTTGAACAGCGACATCAGAAGAAAGAGTAGAAGAAAATGGAAGCGGCCGCGGAGTAGAGATGCCGAGACTTCGCTCTATTTAGATGGTGGAGATTTTCTTGCTACTGGGTGTAGGGAATCTGCTAAATTAGCATTCCACCATTATATTCCAGATCACTTGTAGTGCGGATAGTGGTCCAGATTGCGAAAAATAATGAAATCCAGGGGGACACCAGTGCTTCTGGTATTGATTCGAAATCTATTCGTAGCTGTACAAGTCAGCTACGCTTTCATGCTGGTCTTGTCCGGCTCCATCGCCACGGCGCAGCCGTCATCCGTCGATCTGACCGGCGTCATCGACTTTCATGCCCATGCCGGCCCGGATTCCCGGCCCCGCGCCTTTAACGATTTCGAAGCAGCTCAATTGGCCAGACAGGCCGGCCTGCGCGGCATCGTGTTGAAGAATCACTTCACCATGACCGCAGATCGCGCGGCGCTGGCGATGACCCTGGTCGACGGGCTCGAAATCTTCGGTGCGGTGGCATTGAATCGGGCCGTGGGCGGTATTAATCCGGAGGCAGTTCGGCAGATGGTGGCCTTCGACGGCGGCCGCGGCAGAGTCGTCTGGTTACCTACCTTCGATGCAGAATTTTACGTTACCAGGGCGGGACAGGGCGACCCATTCGTCAGGATCATGGAAAATGGCGCACCGGTGCCGGCACTGCTGGAGGTATTTTCATTGATCGCAGAGCACGAACTGGTGCTGGCGATGGGGCATTCGTCGCCGCAAGAAGTGTTATTGCTAATACCGATCGCGAAAAACTTGGGCGTGACACGAATCCTGATAACCCATGTCTTCGGTCAGGATGCAACGCCACAGCAGATGCAGCGCATGGCGGCGGCAGGAGTCATCATGGAACTCGATTGGCTGGCCGTCTTTACCGGTGCCGTAACAATCGCCGAATACGTCGCTGTAATTACCAGGCTCGGTGCCGAGCATTTCCTGATCTCATCGGATTTTGGTCAGGCTGGCAACCCGGACCATGGCACCGGCATGGCCGCTTTCATCCTGGCTCTGCAGGACGCTGGTATAAATCAGTCCCAGATCAACGTAATGGCTCGACGAAATCCTGCCATGCTGCTGGGGCTGGACTAGGAGTCTGCGCGGTAGGCCGTTTCACAGATTCAGAGCTGCCCTAGCTCGGGTTTACTGCAAAAATTCTGACATAGGCGCGCCCATGCCAGGATTGAAAAGCCTGTAGTCTTCACCCAGTAATTTCAACAAGGTCGCGGCAATTCTATCGGAGGTGAGACATCCGTCGCCCGTGGCGACAAGACCACTGGCTGGGACCCCGGGGCCGATAGCCGCCATCCACACCGCGTCCGAACCGACGATGCCTTCTTCGTAGCGCGCCAGGGACTGCATATTCCGACTTACAGATTTCTTGCTGGCGTGGTGCCTCCAGGTTTCTTCCGGCTCCTCGCCCCGGCCATGATCGACGGTGACGAAGAGGACGGTGTTGTCCTTGTAAAAGGCATCACTGGAGATTAACTCCCATAGTTCCTCGATAAATCGGTCGTTGCGATGCGCCGCCATCACGTATTGGTCGTATTGCCCATCGTGGGCAAAATCATCGGTCTCCCCGTAGCCGATGTAGACAATACGAGGATGATGATTTCTGATATGGGACAGGGCGTAGTGATGAGTAAATGCGTCCAGCCTGACGTTGCCCCAAGGGCTCGGAATATCGTCCTGCAAGCGATTGAGAAAAACTTCGAACTCATTCTCTGCCGGGTCTGCGTTCTGGGCGGCATTCAAATGCAGGCCGCTGCGCTCAACATTGAATATGTATGGAAACACATCCCAGGAGCCAAAGGCAGCCACCTGGTCGCGATAGCTGCCGGTGTCATTCAACAGCTCCAGAAATGTTTTATTGGGATTCGGTATCTTCGCGTTTGAGTCGATGGATTCATCCACCACACCGGTCAGAATTTCATTGTAACCGGGGTAGGAAAAGTACCAGGAATTACTGACTCGAGCGCAGGAGTTTCTGTCTCGATTTCCCACCACCGTGCCATCGCGAAATACCCTGTTGTGGAGGAAAGGCATTAACGCCGCTGCGCTATCCTCGGTGTTGGAGGCGCCGTAACGGGCGATGATGGTCTCCGAGCGCTCGGTGTAGTCGCCGTTGGTGGCCAGGGATTCATCCAGGCCGCGGAATACTTCCTGCCAGCGCAGTCCGTCCAGGGTCACCAGGAAGATGTTGCTGACCGTTGCATCGGCCGCTGCGGCCATCACTATTTCGACCTGCAACAACAAAGCGATTGCACATATGAAGTGTTTCATCATTGGCCTCAAAGTTCACCGTCGACGGGACGGGTCGGTTGATCCGCCATGTCCCATCAATACGACTGGATCGCGAAGAAGTAGTGACCCGGGTGCTGGATTTTAGATTGGACGATTGAGCGAAGCTTACTTACTCCGCCAGCCTTTCCCTCGCATCGGCGATACCGCCGACGTTCTCCACATTGGTATAACCTAAGGACTCCAATTCGGCCAGGGCCAGTCCGGCGCGGACACCGCTGCGGCAGAACAGTTTGATGGGAGTGGATTTTCTCAGGCCGAGATCGGCTATCTGGGTAGCAATTACGGTATGCGGCAGGTTTGGTGTGTCGGCAATGTGGTCCTGTTGATATTCTTCTGGAGTTCTTACATCGATCCACACGGTTTGTGGTGCGAACAGGCTGCAGGTAGAAAAGCTCAGTGACAACAGAGCGATGAAAACAATTCTTGATAATTTAACCATGACTCGTAAATCCCATTTTAGTTTGATGCAGATAGATTATGTTTTCTCAAAAACCGGTGCCGGGCTTTAGCTGGCGGGCTCGGCTGATTGGGTGCATCGGGCGGCAGTGAATTGATACGCCTTATTGCCAATCTTGTCAATAAGACACGGCCTGTCCCGGGTCGCTATTGTTGGAAAGATTCCAGAGTGAATTGTAGCTGCTCGACATCGCTTAGTACGAAAACCACATCTCGAAACGCCACCGCACCGGCGATGACCAACTCCGGAATCACCAGGCGACCGCTACTGTCATCGAAGGTGGCAATCTTGTCCACGCTGGCCGTTAGCGATTCCACGCTCTCAGGAATGACCTGGATAACGGTATCTGGCGTAGTGGAAATTATTGCGAGGGATAGCGCCGCTAGGCCGGCAGCACCGGCATCGACCTGAATATTCAGCAGGGCTGTCGACTCGTCGAAGACATTGGGCGCATTACTGAGATCTTCCGCCACCGAGATGCTGACATCGACCAGATTGGCAAGGGTCAGACTGCCGCCGGAGAAGTTGATCAGGGGAAAATCTGCCAGATTGCCAACGGCACTGAAAAATACGGTGGTTGTAAACAGAGCGTTGATTGCATCTACCACGTCCATGCCGTCGTCCAGCACCCGACCAAATACGGTAAATCCACCATCGACGCTATCGAGCGAGCTGTTGTCGCCTGTGTTGATAAACCACTGACTACTGGCACTGTTGGCTTGTCCGCCGAGCCTGGCCATGGCGATGGTGCCGCGAGTGTTGGAGATGTTGAATTCATTCAAGATATTGGGATCGGTAACAATCTGAGAGACTGTATTTTGTTGCTCATCGGCGCTTAACAAGCCGCCCTGAATCACAAACCCCAGTATAGATCGATGTACGATGACGCTGTCATAGCGACCAGAGTCCACGTAATTAAGGAAGTTGGCGACGGTGCCGGGGGCGACATCATCGAACAACTCCAGGGGAAAATCGCCCAGAGGCGTACTGAAATTGACTATCGTTCCGGCTGCGGCGGTGCCAGTCGCAGCCATCGCCAAGGTGACACCAAGGCAGAACACCAGGCGACGAAGAAACAACTTGAGTTGGTGCGGTGTATTGCAGCGATTCATAAATTCACCTGGGATACTGTTGGTGCCGAGTCTGGTCTGAATTCGAAGTTACACTAGGGAGATTGCCAATTAGAGCAGTCGACCTGGACATAACACACTAGAACCGGCAACCGGGTCTTTTTGCTCATGACGCTGTTAATACCAGCGGCGCGCATTATTACCTTAAAGGCCCGGTATAAGAAGCGCTTTGTAATGTATTTGTAAGTCTGGCAGGTATTTCGGTGATAAGAGAGATCAGTATCTGCCCTGTTCACCTGTATTTTCGCATATGTCTGAGGAGTGCAATTTTATTACGGCCCTTTTTATTGCCCTCGGCACGGCTTGCACTAGCCTAGAGGAACGTGAAACTATTTGATATGCGACCCTGACGAAGAACCATCGGAATAAAACTTTGCTCTACCTGCAGGCCTTGCTGGGAATATTTGTCTTCATTGCTATCGCCGTTGGCTGTAGCGAAGACCGGCGGTTGCCGCCCTGGAAATTGCTGGCGGTGGGTCTCGGGCTTCAATTTCTCATCGCCTTCATCGTTTTTCGGGTAGAAATGGTGCAGCGAGTTTTGGCCGCTATCAACCAGGGTGTATCTGCTATTGTTGCCGCCACCGAAGCAGGCACCCTGTTTGTATTCGGCTATCTCGGTGGCGACCCAGCCAATGTCGCCTACCCCTATTCTATTGACGAGCCCGGCGCCACTCTCATCCTGGCATTCCGTGTGCTGCCCCTGATTCTGTTTATCACCGTGCTGTCGGCCATTTTATGGCACTGCCGAATACTTCCTCTCATCGTCCGGGGTTTTTCCTTCATATTGCGGCGTAGCATGGGTGTCAGCGGTGCCGTTGGCTTGGGCGCCGCAGCGAATATTTTTATCGGCATGGTGGAATCACCGGCCCTGATCCGACCCTACATAAAACAGCTGACTCGCAGTGAATTGTTCGTTGTCATGTCCTGCGGCATGGCGACAATTGCCGGCTCGGTAATGGTGTTTTACTCGGTGATATTGGCGGACGTCATCGATAATGCTCTGGGACACATACTCACTGCATCGGTGATTAGTGCGCCTGTTGCCATCATGCTGTCCTTAATAATGGTACCGGCAAGCGAGGAAGCGACCGATCAGAAAATCGAATTGAGCACGCACTACCATTCTCTGATGGATGCGATCACCCGGGGTACCAGTGATGGACTCAAATTGATGGTGAACGTAGGTGCCATGTTGCTCATATTTGTTGCCTTGGTGGCATTGCTCAATAGCGTGCTTTCCCTGCTGCCTTTTCCCGGCGAGGACCCACTGACCTTGCAAGGGATATTCGGCTACCTGTTCGCGCCCGTGGTCTGGCTCATGGGCATCCCCTGGCAGGAAGCCCCTCTGGCAGGCAGTCTGATGGGAATC
>Ga0310122_10001042_pt1 | contig 17661 bp, 39 predicted proteins | sample CB6_Bottom_1051__FD_203503 | JGI IMG/M metagenome (GOLD analysis project Ga0310122, IMG submission 203503) | Marine microbial communities from Western Arctic Ocean, Canada - CB6_Bottom_1051 | ecosystem: Environmental > Aquatic > Marine > Oceanic | place: Canada: Western Arctic Ocean | collected...
ATAATCAATAACTTAGGGCGCTTTTCGAATTATTCTTTTACAATTAATTAATAATCAAATAAAGGGCAAAATTTATACTTTTATTCTCTATATATAATACCCTACTCATTTATCTATGTATATCTGTCGGTTCGTTGCTATATTTACATACTTATTTAGCTCTTATTTGAAAACTGGCAAAAAAGGGGGCATTTATTTAGTTGTTATTTGCTCTTATTTGAAAAACTGGCAAAAACAGGCAAATATTAATGCTTATTTATTTGGCGGCGATTAGTTTGTTTATCCGCGATTACGCAATTATTATTTCTTTATAAAAATATAATTACGAATGACAAGAAAAAAGGTCACGCGCGGCGCGCGTGACCTGACATGAGGGGGAACCCCAAGATAGTTTTTACTTGGAACAAAGTTCCCTCTTGACCAGCACTCTACCATCGGTAGAATTTACAAAGCCTACTCCAATGCTTCGAGCGGATTTCCACTCTTGCAAGTGTTGGTTGGTTTTCTTGAGATATTCAACCTTGTTGATTCTCATTTTATTGTCAGTTGTTTCGCTGACCGTTAGTCTATACGTCTTGGGTCTAATCATGACCATTATAAGACTGGTGCTGACCTACCAATCTTCAAGGTTCTTGAGATAAATCTGTCCTTTGCCTGTTAACATCCTACCATGAGGGTCAACCTCCATTAGACTATGCTTCTGGAGATAGAGTTCGTAGTCGCGTTGTATGCAAGACTTACTCAAACCCAACTTGGCAGACAGATTGATTAACCTTGTGTATTTCTGCTCGCCCAAGGTTTGCAGCAAACGAATCTCGGCGCGGCTCAAACCAAGCGGGGAAATGTCCAAGGTCTTGGTCAGTTGCTTCCAATCCTCATAGGTGAAGTTTTTCTTATCTCCCGATTTCTTTTTAGACAAATATAAGCGCACCTTATCGGCCATTTGTTGAGCCTTGCGAGCGTTGCCGCGCAAGGTAGGAGTTATCTGCGAAAGCACCTTGCCCTGCCATTTCTGCTTCTCGTTAATGTCTGCCACAATGCGCCCTAACTCATCATAGGTATAATCCTCCAAGTCTATACGCTCCATCCTATCCATTAAAGCATGAAACACATCTTGGGCCTCGGTAGTGGCAAATATAAAACTCAATCTAGTAAAATCACAATGAAATGTATAATCTTCATAAGAAAATTCAGTATAATTATCTTTGTTTGGATTTAGTATTGTTAGTAATGCCATTGTTACATCTTTCGGCAACTCACTACACTCGTCGAACAAGATACTCACATCCCTGTCCACCAAATTAGGAACAATCAAATCATTAAAGAACTGCTTGAGATTCTTTATCGTAGCACAGTTAATTACCAGCAACGGTTTAGGCCGCCCATCTTTGCCTTTGAGATTGCGCCCAAGTGATTTCGCAAAGACTGTCTTGCCGGTTCCTTTCGGCGCGACAAACATGATATGGGGTATCTGACCAGTATGCTCGTATGCCTCAATGAAGAACGAGATTTTCCGCTTCGCGGCATCCTGTCCTATGAGGTTGGGGAAGTAATCAGTAGTTTTAGTTTTCATAGTTAATTAAATTTAATCATCAAAATTCTCTACTTGTATTCCAATAGACATTTCCGATTCTTCTGGTTTGGTAGAACCCTCGTTGACTACTGCCACTATATTGGCTTGGTTGTTTCCTACCTTGAATGACTGACAGGCTAGGTTGAGTGCATTTGCATACTTACGGTTTACTATCACCGATGCGTTTGGTTTCAATACCCTGTTCAATTCCATCAAGTTAATCCTGACACATGAAGTTGCTCCTTTAACTCGCATAACCCAACCAGCATAGTATGGAAGGGGTAACAAGTCAACGACAAAAACACATAAATATGCTTTTTTAATTATTCTAGTGGTGTTTAATTAACCGCAATTCTTACTGCTTTTCGGGCTTTCTTATCATAGTTAAATGATTTTGACTGTCTTTGGGCCGCATTTATCGTTTTTGGGTTTTTTTTTAATAGCTGAATAGCTATATTTAGCTATATTTCGTTCATATTTAGAATAATTCTAAAAAACTTTGGCTTTTCGGGTCGGTTATTTGGCCAATTTGCAAAAAGTGGCGTTTTTCTATGACAATTAAATAAAAATTAAATTAAATAAATTGAAATGGGTTGATTTGGTTTGATTTGGTTTGTATGGGTAATTTAAGTATGATAGTTATATTTGGATAAATAAAAGTTTGCCACAACCATTACATTCCATATCAATAAAAAAAAAGAACACAATTGAATGTATTCTTCTGTATACTCTTATATGTATATTGTTGTATAAAGCCTAGTGTTTTCCTACTTTTAGTCTTTACCGCAAGCCTTGACAATAAAGACAAAGAAAACCCAAACAATTATCAACCCAATCAGAATCTCTCCCATAACGCAAAAAATATAACAAATTACTTTTTCATATATTTCAAATAAAGTTTCTCATATATTGTAAACAAAGTCAGCGGCGTTTCTTCCTTGTATGCTCTGTATCTATGCTTTCACATATATCATCTACTTGTTTTGAATGATTCAAACCGCCGTTCTCCATCTTGGCATCCTTGAGCCAATCAAGATTGTATGTTATTAGCGTTTCCTCGCCTCTCTTGACCTTAATCGAAAGCGTTTGGACTCTCTTGTCTCTACGCACTCGAAAGTTGCTTAAAAAGTGTTTTCTAGAGGAAGGCAAAACCTTCTTATCGAAATAGAAATCAGAGCAAAGCTCCACCAATCGGTGCATCCTCGTATCCCACTTGGATAAGTAGAGACTATCAATTACAAAAAATTCAGACTCTCTCTCCATCATCCTCATCCTTCCAATCTGGTTCCATCATCTCATCATATTCCTCATCTGATATGTCGTACTTGTTTTGTTCATCAAGGAACGCGAGCAAATCTTCGATACAGTCAAAACCAGCATCCTTTATCCACTTCTTGTCAAATTCTGCTTCTTCCTTCTTGTCTGCCTCGGTGCGTCTAGGGCCGTAGCTTTTATGTAAAGCCTCCCAATCTATAATTCGTTTACCATAGGCCGAATGAGTGGGAGGATTCTTAATGTGTTTGGACTTGGGCTTGGACTTGGACTTGGGCTTGGACTTGGACTTGGGCTTGGGCTTTTTGTAGGTGAGTGTCTTGCCGTATTTAGTTCCAAGGAACCCTGCTAGAACAGACTCCCACTTCCCATCGTTCTCGGCTATCTCGGCTACTTCTCTAGCCATTTCCATACCGTGCCTCTCATTTCCCTCATCTACGCATTGTCGCTGCCATTTGGACATTTGAGCGTAGATTTTGGAATAAGCTAATTTACACCTATCTGCATAGGTGAAACCTCTTTGGTTGTCTGGATTGTTGTCCATCTCTTGACTCTACTCTACTTGGGTTTCAGAGTCAAGGGAAATCTCTCTGTGATAGTGGTTTAGAGCATTTATCTTATCGAGAGCATTTGACAGTATATCGATATACTTATCAATTTCGGTTGCGAAATCGGGATGTTCCCCAATAGCAACTGGATTGTTAAAATAGACTTCCAAGGTTGACATAGCAGTTTGTTTGTCTGCTATTGCCCTTGCCATTGCCGCATCATATAACTTATTATTCATTTTTAGTTTTCTTCTTTTTCTTTTTGTTAGGGGTTGCTCCTAGTTCTTTTAGTCTCTTATCTGCCTCCCTTTGCCATCTGGATTTGGTTGCTTTGGAGGCGTAAGTAAACGATTCACTCTCTTTGAGTAAAGCGTTAATTTGTTTAGCTGTGTCGGCTAAAACTATTTTTTCTTTAAGGCCGCTCATATAGTATGTATAAAAACTGGCGTAAAATCACCAACATAAGCAGAGATAACATTAAATTCCATGTATTCATGCGCTTCATGTGAGTCCATCCCATCTCTTTTCGTTAAAACATCAAGACATTTATCATAATTGTAAACAGCGCAAGCACTATTAGACTCATACCCAACGATTGCCTCATCGAATCCATCTGCAAACAACGCTTCTGGATTTATGTCTGCTATCTGTTCTCTCTTGAGTTTCCAAAATGTTTTCATGGTCAATCCCATCTGCTCTTTTTTTGTGAGGCTCATTTTGTCGGTATCCATGTGACTCATAATTTCATTTTTGGCACATTCCTCTTTAGCCAATCTTGTCTTGCTTCATAATCCTTGTTCATTAAAAAGCTAGTCAGCACCTTCTTGGCTACTGTATCTGGAATATCAACAACAACCTCTTTTTCTTCTTGAATGTCGAAATGCCAACTAATCGGTATTTTGATTTTCATAGCAATGCTCGGTAAGAAGCCCATAATCCTGTTAATACTACCGTCCAAAAAATAAAAAAGGATATAATTTTATTCCAGTTGATATGTTTTTCTATGTGTCCATTCTTCAGCCCAACAATAAACATCTGTTTTGCCTCATCCTCGTCGCAATTAAACTGTTTTTTCAGTTGTTCTATAATGCCGCGCTTATTCATTCGGATGCCGCACTTGTTCGGGAGTCTTTTTTTCGGCCCAATCTACCCATGACTTGTCCCATTTGGCCTTGTCGAGTCCACAATGGGCCTCGTCAAGTACCTCCTGTTCGTCGCCATGTTCGTTCTTTGAGAAATACTCATCGACATTTGAGGGGAAGTGTCCCATCGCTAATGCCATTCGTTTCATGGCAGAATACAGTTCCCCAAGTTGTTCGTAGTTTCCCTCAAGGACAAACCTTTCGTCGGTTTTGCCGTATCTATCTGTATCTTCTACAATTAGTTTCATCATTTGTTAAAAGTAGAAAGATTCATTATATTTTTACGCATCCTGTTATGGAAATCTTTTTTTCGTTCAATTAACCCATCTTTACGCATTTTGTTAATTATCATGCGAGCTTCTTGGTTTTTCAATTCCTCCATTAGCGGTATTTGGTTGTTTCTCCTTCGCTTTTTAGCTCTCTCTACCGCATTGTCTATGGCATCTTTCATTTCATGCGGCGAAGGGTCATTGAATGTCCCAATTCCTGTCTTGATTGGCTCAACATTTTTCTTTTCGGCTCCTTCAGTCCATTCAAGTGATGGATGCGATTGCCCTTTTTCAAAAGGTTTGTCGGCAAATTTTAAGTTCCCCTTGGATTCTTCGATAACCCTTTTCTTTGTTTCTTCGTCCAACAACCGATTGAGAGGTCTTATAGGATTAAATTCAGTACCATAGGAACACTCATCCCAAGGGTCATCAACCACAACGCACTCATGCGTCTCTTTACCTTGCAGTATTTTACCCATACCCCCTTTGAATCTTAAATCAGTAAACCAGTTCGCGGCTTGCACAACCGCATTGCCCCTGCCTTTGGTTTGGAACAATCTATACCAAACAAACTCATCACCAATCATTCTGGTTGTCGCAGTCTTTGGAGAGGGGCAGGGGTAATCAAGTTTTATGTGGGCAGCGTATGTTTTCAAATGAGTAGAATCACCATCCTCGGTAACTTCCCTATCCGCTTTCGCAGAGATTTGAGTGCTGTATGGAGTCCCATTTTTTTTCACTCCTTTTGGTTTGGAAAACTTCATTAGGACATTTCCTCCACTTTTTCTTTGATATAATTTAATACTTCTGCCATATCTTCTAATTTGTAATTATCGGGCAGTTCTCCTTGGAATTGAAAGTTACTACTACCGTTGCCATACCGTCTACCTGACGAAGAATACGGTAGAGTAACTCTTAATACTCCATCTGGATAACTATGGGTTGAAGCGTTTGCGCCACTACCCCAAGTCCTTGTAACGAGTCCATTGGACTCCCATACTACTCTGTTACTTATCATTACTTCTTAATTCTTTAGGGTCATGCGTATTGCTGTCGAGTTTTTCTCCAAACTCCATATCCAAATCTACATCCCTGCAAACATCATGCACATAACCGCCTTTGATAGTCGCCTTGCCTTTGAAGTTCATCTGTTCATCAATATATTCAAGTTTGAATATTAACTTCTTTAATTTCTCTGACAATGTTTTCAAGGCTACTATCGGAGGACTCCATGCTGTTTGAAATTCTACTTCTGTCTCGTCATTAAACAGAACCTTCTTTTGTGTGTTTGTTGAAAGATGAAGAACATCCCATTTGGTTCCCCAATTCTCTAATCTCCAACTATACCAATCTGGCAAACCTCCCCCTGTCTTTTTCATCCCCTCCGAAAATGTAAGTGGTCGATTAGCCTCACCGTCTTTAAGAAAAAGTTTTTTCGGGGTAGGCGTGATTTTCTCCAAAGAGAATCCTTCGCTCATCATGGTTCTTAATTCCTTGACCTCTGGTTCGGCCCCTCCTACTTGTAATTTGTTATAGCACCAATTGGGCATATTTTAATCCTTTTTTATTTTTCGTTGAGTGAAGTGTTTAACAAACACAATCCCCGCCATGACGGCAACGAACACCAATAATCCGACAAAAGTTAAACTAGCTTCCGCAATCATCACTTCGACCATCTTAATGCAAAGGGGGAGAAATGTCAAGTTTTTCCTGCTTATCTGCTAGTTCTTTAATCTTATCAAGGGATTGTCTTACCATTGTTCTGCCCCATCGGGTAGTAATCATGGTGTGTCCTTGCCCTGTTACCCCATCGCGCAAACCACTTTCTATCGAAACAACTGTATCAAGATTAAACAACATATCTTCATTAGTTTCAGCGTTAGTTAATGTTATCAAGTGTGCCATAATTATTCAAAATCAAAAATTGATTCTTTGATTAACTTTAGAATCTCGTCTAGCGTTTGAGTAACATAGAATGACGCTCCCCTAGTAATTACTTCTGTATATGCTTCGGGATAACCAAGTTCATCTTTTTTAACTTTCTCAAAGAAGTCTTTGGTAATTCCTTCTTTCATTCCGATTACTCTATCTGTATTCACTAATACATTATAGTATTCGCCGCTTTTGTCTGGTAGTGCTGTTAATTTAATATACATTTTACTTAATCATCTATTGTTGCAAACCCATTTCTTGTTTTCTTCGTCGGACGAAAAAGTCGTGTAGCCTGTTAAGGCTTCTAAACATCTGGTGATTTGAACATGGTCGGTTGTCTCTGATAAGCGTATCATCACTTCTTCACGAATATCCTCTATGTCCATCAAAAGTTTGTCCTCTATCGCTATCATTAGAATTTGTTAAGTGAGTATTTAGATACTATTGATTCCTCACTTTTACTTCTGGCTGGTTCCGCTGTCACGGGAATGTCTTTGAACAATGGAAACTGTTCAATGTCTTGGGAGGTTGGGGTTAGGGGTTGGTTGCCTTCGCAAACAATTGCCTTTTCTTTCTTTGGCTTTTCTAGTTTACGAAACCAGTTGCGTTGTGCAATGCTAAATGCAAATCGTAAAAACGAAAAAGCATATACCTTGTTTAGCTCTATTGAATTTCCTTTGTATTTAATGGTGAACATCTTTGTTTCATCATTCCAACTAAAGGAACCGAATTTTAGACTTCTTTTAATTTTCATTTTGTATTGTACCCATAAGTTCCATATTGTAAACTTTATATCTTTCGTCAATTTTTACGATAACATAATCGTGATACTCTGCAAACTCTTTTTTGTAAATAGATGCTTCTTCAAATGTCTCGAAATTAGCATCGGGAACATCAGCGTTAGCGTCTATAACATAATAGCGATAAGCCGCATCTTGATTGTCGTAGTTATGGACTGTCGTGCAACCGCATAATGCGATAGCAAGCAGTAACAGGCTACCTACCTTGACCTTTGTATCCTTTAACATAATTTTTGCTGTTTTTGTTCCATGAGCTTTTGCTTTTGGAGTTAACTCCTTTTCTTTTCTTCTTCCCTTTTCCAAAGGTAATTTTACTTGAAGATGTTTTAGCTGCCATTGTTTAATGATAATGATAACCAAGGCTACATTCGGGATGCACTTTGTGATAATCTTCTGCCCATTGTTCTTGGTTTAAGATATGTGGATGAGGCTTGTCCATGCTTAAATCTATCGGCAACAACTTCATCTCTTTCGCTACTCCATTATCGGGAACATTTTTAGTGGCGACATACCTCCATCGTTCTTCATTATGTGGAGTTTTCAAGTCCTTCTCCATCGCCTTGGGGTAGTAAATGGTTGTTGTCACTCCATTTGTGTCTGCAAAATAGATTGTCTTGTAAACTATCTCTCTTTCTGTTACGCAACCAGTTGATAGAATAGCCAGTATGCCCATACCGATTGCTGTTCCTAATGCAAAACCTAATGTAATCGAGGTTCTTCTTTTGTTTATCATTTTGCTAATAATATAATTTCATTCAAAGTTGTTAAAGCCACATACCATAGGAGAGCAAGAACCGACAAACATAAACTGGCGACTATTTCTTTCCATCTCTTTTTCACTTTAAGATGGTTGATGCCCCGAATCATACTCCTTCAACTCTTTTTCAAAATTCTCCATAGCGAGTTCATCAGCTTTACCGTCTGAATGACATTGTTCGCAAAACATTATACTGCCATATTCATACCAATGGTCTTTTATATCAACGCCAGTTTTGTAAACCCACTCAACCCCACAACTGTCACAAGTTTTCATCTGACAATGCTAAATTTTTTGGTAATTTCTTTGGTTTCATGCTTGTTCAATGCCTTTGCTATAATATCTGCCAATTCCATCGACCTTTTGTATTCTTTCTTCTCGTACCCATCTCCTACGAAAATAGCTTCGCATTGACCTTCTACCCAAATCTCCGCGCCTCGTTTTCTTGTTTCAACTGTCCAACTCATTTTACATCCTTAAATCTTGCCATAAAATGATGATAACCTTGTTTCTCGTTATCTCTCTCGTTATCTCTCCCTTTTTGAAGCACTTTTTTTATCTCCAAAAAATCCAGCAAGCGAAGTTTTAGTTCAACCCATCTTTGATAGTCCAAGCCAATTTCGTTATCGGCAAGTTCCTTTGCTCCAATAGTTTCGTCCCATTCATTCAATGCGTCAAGGATATTCGCAGCATCTTCTTTTGAAAGTCTCATTGTTCCTTCGTCAAATCTACGAATCTTTGAGAGGCAGTCTATCCCTCCACCAGTTAATTGAGTTACTTTGCTTGCTTTCGTTGACTTCATTGACTTCTTGGTTGCGTTTCTTTTGATATTACTTTCGATTTACTTTCTTGTTCACACTCATCGCAAATAAATGTCATGCTATCAATGCCGTGAATATCTTCTTCTATGTTCACAAAAGTTATCTTGTTGGTATCTACCCACTCCAAACATTTCAAGCACCATACCCAATTTTTCATTTCAACGAGATATTCCATTTTTGAGTTTTCTTTGTTAAATGATAACCGCTACAATGCCTACATTTGTAAATCCTCAAGGTTAAGTTCTCTGCTTGCTTATAGAAGTCAACAACCGCTTTTACTTCTGGAATTGTTGAATATCGTCTTTTTCTTAAACAATCATGGGTTATCTTTTTGCGTTCTTGCGGAGGACTTGTGAAAAACATTTGCAACCTTGCGCCAGTTACCACTTTGTTAAGATTGTCTTTCATTTTATGTCATTGAATTTAGCAACCACTTCACCTTGAACGATTTCAACATTGTCAGTCTCACCGTAAATGTTTTGGTAATGTTCGACTACTTCTGCATCGGGAATGTTTCTCCAGCCAACGCAACCTTCCCAAAGTATACCCATCAAGTCCCTATCTCGCAATCCTTCCCATTCTGACGCATGGAGAGTTTGACGCATATCGTCAATATCTTCTTCCGCGCCGCTTTTGATCCAAGCCTTTGAGAATTTTTTTGGCCCAAGGATTTTCATGCTTCAAATCTTGGTGCTTTACAAATAAATGACACTACCGCATTTTCTTTCCATGCTCTTGAAACTTCGTCATCCTCATCTAAAGCATCAAGGGCTTTTACCCTTGCTTCTATTTTGTTCTTCGCTTCCACCGTGTAGTCTCGGTAGGTTTTCGAGGTCAACTCTACTTCGTATTTTTTCATGCTTCTAATACCTTACTCCAATAGCGTGAGTTTTTACGGTTCTGTTTCTTGTCCCAATACAAACAACGAGCAACATACGGTGCTACGCTTTTCTCTTTGCATCTTGCAAGCCAATCATTTTCGGCATCTTTGTAATACTTTAGTGCTTGTTTGATTTTAATGCCGTACACTTGCAGCAAATGTGTATCCATGCAAACTACTTGTGCTTCTAGTGGATAAAGCATTTCTATTGCGAAGGAAGTTTTCGCCTTACCCAAACCAAGAGTTTTCTTGGCAAGCCTATCACGCCACTCACTCCATCCTTCACCAGAATTACGAGAGAGATAGTCAGAAGGAGAATCCCAAAAAGTATCATTAAACAAACCAATAAAATCAGTTCGATTGTTTTGCATACCCACTCTGGTATGTTTGATTTTTCTGAACAGTTTGTCAGCGTCATAGTTCCAGAGTTCAAGTTGTTCTCCTTTTTCGAGCGTCCACTTGTTGAATTCTTTGATTGCATTGTATCCTTTGCAGTTATTCTTCCAAGTCGTATGGACAGACATAAACGCAAACAAATAACGCTTAAAAGCGGCGGCATTTGTTTGCGGTTTTAACTCTGACCAATAAGCGTTGTAGGCTAGAACATCCTTTTCCCTAATTGATTCAAAAAAGTTTTCAACGGTTGTGGTTTCCATCTCAAATAAATATGCTTTTTTATGTTTATGTAAAGTGTTCGTTTAACAAAGATTGTCCAAGACTTACATTGCGTAAACTACTGGAAAACGCGAACGCTTGAACAACCAAGGTATGAACTAATTTAGTCCAATTTTGGCAGAACCATCGCTACCAAAGTGTTTCTTTGCCTTCTTGTATCCAGCGTTGTAGCCTTCGTCAAACGAGTCGGTGTAATCATCATTCTCGTAATCTTCGTAATCACCATATTCATCACACAAGGGTTTCTCCAACTTTGTTTCGTAGTGGGCAACAACCTTATATTTCGAGGTACGAAGTTTCTGGCTTTCAGAGTCCAGAGGAACGCTGACAACATCAGAAGGATTGATTTCAACAACCATCAGATGCCCTCCATTGCCATAACCTTTGGCGTACTCCAAGCTGCCAGCATGAAAACCATGTGAACAACCTATGTTGTGGTCATCGCAGACTCCCCTGCGAGCCATTTCGTTTACATCGCCAACTTTGTTTCCAAATTTGCCAGAGTACCAATCGGTGTAATCATCTCTCACTCCTTTATAGGCAAGGAAATTGCCGTCAGGAGTTAATGGCATTTGTTTATTCTCCAAGAACCGATACAGTTCTTCGACTGCCCTGTTAGATGGATTCTCCATTAACTTTTCTATAAACCTCAAAAGCGGTTTATACGGTTCTCCATTAGCCATGAAATCCAAAATGCGTCCTACAACATGACTATGGATTGCTTCGTTCTTATAGAATACTTCACCATCGGTAACTCTGATGTTACCGTCAGCAAAATCCTCTACTGCTTTGCCTGTGTCAAACAAGTTTTCAAGCCTCTCCCATTCTTCGTTTGCCAAGGCTTTTTTTGCCTCACCAAAAGAGGGGTTGGTTTTGTCCATTGTTAAGGACTTGCCGTTTATCACAACGGTCAAGCTATTGTCGGTTAGAATATAAGGTATCATACGGTTCTTCTATCTGTATCTAGTCTATATTAGATGGGGTTTCGAGTCAAGTTTTAATTTCGGGTTAGTAGTTCAAGAGTCTTTTTTTCGATTTTGTCTTTTTTTTTGTCTGCTTCTTTAAGGTATGGTTCGACAAATATGTTGTCTGTTTTGGTTATTTTCCTTTCGCTAGAGTGGTGAGTAATGTCGATAATGTTCACATAGTTAAAGAATGTTAGCGAGGATTCCTTTTTCCAAGACCAACCAAACTCATGCCAATCTATAATCGTAAGCATTGGGTATCTTTTTTTTAATTCTCTTACTTTCTTCTCTAGGTTATAAGTGGGATTGTGTTCCTCCATTAAATCTTTTAACAGTCCCATCTGCGAGAACAGTTGGATAACTTTGTCATACTTTTCCGCTTTGTGTTCCCATGCCATTTCTGTCCAGTATAAAAAGTAAGTCAGGAAAGGTGAGTTTTCATCTACGATATGTTTGATAATTTTGATTTCAACATCTCCATGCAAGCCTCTACCGTCCATGTTTAGGATTGCAACATTATGTATGTTATCGCTATTTTTTTCGTGACTCAATGCTGTGTGCCTGTCGAGAATTTGTTGTTTTGTGTTGTCAAGTTTTAACTTTTCTAGCATCTTGTCCTTGGCCCACACATGGAATGGTTGCCAGTTATCGTTTTTAGCAAGTTTTTCCCATTTTTTGTCATCAGTTCCTCGCTTGAAACCGTAAACATCTGGAACCTTTATACCAAACGCTTCAATGGCTTGAATTTCTTTGGTGATTGATGATGGATGTTTGTCGGCACATTCGCCAATCCAGAAACCATCTATCTTGAGGTAAATGCCTTTGTCGTTATCTATGTCAACGGCAACGGTGTTAAAGAAGTCACTTCTACAAGTATGCCACTTACCTTTGTCGCAAGTCTTATCAAACATAAACTCTTTTGTTTGATGTTTTTCTGGTTTAACAGAGGAACCCTTTGTGGATTGATTGCTTGGGTAAATATCACGCAACTTTACTTTCGGGTATTCACTCAAATTCTTTGCAGGGAAATCGAAATGTGATTTGTCATAAAAATCCTGTCTATCTTTTGGGGAACCAAATTTCAAAATGTAAACATAATCATAACGAGGGGCATCTTCGTCTCTGCCTTCGTATTCTTCTATCAAAGGTGCGACTACATTAAGTCTGCCTTGGTGAGTTAATCTGTCATCAATAATAACCAAGGTTTTCTCTTTAACGAGTATGTGATTGAGTTCTTCGCCTTTAACCCTTGCAGATGTATTATAGCTACGGTGCTTTTTGCTGTAATTGAAAACAGTTACTTTGTCATTATTCCATTGACTCAAATCGAAATTGCTATCATTAACGGTAATTTCTTTGCCGCTTGGACTTGCCCATTTAATGCCTTTCTTTTCTACAACCTTTCTAATGTGATGCCCAAAACCCCCATGAGAAAATGCTGTATCATATAATAGTTTAGCGTCCCAAAGAGTAGCACAATCTTGGAATCTTTTCCCCAATATCACAGGGATTTCCCTTATGCAACTTTTAAGCCTTTTAAGAATGGCAGCTTTGGTATCGTCATTATATTGTAGTGCTTCTCGGCTTGCCGCTATATCCAGTTCGCCAATGTCGAATGTTAGTCTGACCCCTGCACCTACTAATTCGTAAAGTCCTTCTTCTTCGCTATGTCTGCTAGTCCAACTCAAGTTTAACGCACCAGAGTCAAGTTCGTAAGCAATGTTGCCCATGATAGCAACTGATTGTCCCTGCACCAGTTTCCAATCTCCGCTATCGCTTGAAAAAATTTCAGTCTCATCGTTTAGGTCGTTATCAAGGCTTCTTGCGGAAGCACCTTTAATAATGGGGATAACTTTGAAATACTTGAAAAGCCCAACTGCCTTATGATAAAACTCGTCAACATCATCTAGTTTGACGGGAACGGTAATTTCAATGCCGCTTTTCTCTTTGCTCTTTTCTTCTGACAGTTTAGAGATTTTGCCTATTTGAGATGGGTCAATAAAGGCGTTGTAGGAAATCTTTGTTCCATCTACATAAGAGTTGATAATAAAGTTATCACCGTATGCAAATGCTGACTTACAACCTAGTCCAAGTTGCCCGATTTGTTCATTGGTTCCCCTCTTGGTACTCTCTCCATACATCGCATAGACTTCGCTAATTTCAGTTTCGGTTAATCCGCGCCCAAAATCCCTTACTTTGAATTCTAGTGATAGTTGAGTGGGGAGGGTAATTTCTATGGGTTCCTCGTTTTTGCCCACTTCTACATGAGCATCAACCGCATTGCAAGAATACTCCCGAATTACCGCAAGTATCTTATCAGAGTATAATTGATTGCGGAGAACATTAAATATGTGGGAGATTCCCTCTTTCTTGATTCCAAAGGAGTAGGATTTGAAATCTTGGGACTGTTTTAGTTTTGATTGGTTCTGTTTAGTAATCATACCAGAACCAACTCTAAACTAGATGGGGGAGGATGTCAAGAAGAAAAGTAAAAAAAAAATAACTTTGTTAAATTCCTTTAGAAACGCGCCTTTTTGTTATCCTTTTTATCTTTGGTCGCCTTCCATACTCGTCAAGGAACTCTGTTATTTGATAGTAAAGTTTGTCACATCTTTTCTCAAGTTCTGAAACTGTTTTAATTTCCATCTTGCCCCGCGACATGAGCTTTCTTATCTCTGATAGATGAGTCTCGTTTTTGTTTTCATGGTCGGGATGCCAACTGTTTTCCTCGTTCTCGTCAATTTCAGCGAAAACCTTTTCCATTTGGTTTTCCCAAAAGGAAATAGCCTGTTCTGAAATATCAATTGACGAGATTAGGAATTCCCTCTCGTCAAGCAACTCGTTGAAAATTTCTTCTTCGTTGGAAATCATCTTCGCCTTCAAAATAAAAATGCTTTTTTATATGTTGGCTGGAATGGTTCTTTAACCCATTCCAGATGGGCCAGAAGTTCCGCTTGGGCCAGAGGTATCTACTCCGCTTGGGCCAGAGGTATCTACTCCGCTTGGGCCAGAGGTATCTGCGCTTGGACTACCAGAGGTTCCAGAGGAATCTACGCTCGGACTACCAGAGGTTCCAGAGGTTCCAGAGGTATCTACTCCGCTTGGGCCAGAGGTAACGCCAGATGGGCCAGAAATATCTCCGCTTGTTCCGCTTGTTCCGCTTGTGTTGTCAGTTGCCATATTCTTCTTATTTGGATTTTTTCGATATGCTTTAGCTGTAATGGCCTTTTGCCTACGAAGGGTTGACAGAGGAACGCTACCAGATGGGCCAGAAACGTCTCCGCTTGAGCCAGAAGTTCCAGATGTGTTCTTATTTGGCCTTTTCGGTTTCGCATTTGAAACTCTTACTCTTTTGAAATCCCTCGACGAACCTTGGTAGCCGCACTTGGGGCATTCCCTTTTTCTGCTAAATAATCTTCTGAACATTCCAAACATCCTATTTATAGTATAACTTTATTTGGCTTCTTTATATTCATATTTGATTTATAAAAGTGTCATAAATTCAGCATCTTTGTCGCGCATTCCTTTATTTGGCCTTTTTTCGTTCGCTTTTAAGGTGTCAGATATGTGCCTCACTAGATTATTCCGGGCAGCTTCGCTATCCATGTTAGCCTGTTTGTTTTTGTCGAAATAGTTGTTTATTACTTTTCTTAAAATGGGTTCGATAGGTTTCATAGTTTTAAAAGCTGCTTGTAGTTTAGTATTTACAATTCGTTAGCTGTCATCGGGAATTAACTAATACGCCGCTCTGGTAATAGCGACTTGAAACAAAAAAAAAGTGCGAAAACCCTAGGAAATTCGACACTTAAATTTTCAAGGGTGCAAAAGGGATGAAAAGGCGTTACTCTAAAAGCACCCTTTATTTGGCTTTTTTTTGTTAGTATTTGACTTATTTGGCTAATTTTCGTTAGCATATATATCTTATTTGGCTTTTTTTTGTTCGCTTTTAGACTTCTGATTCCGCGTCGTTTTCAAACTTATAGATTGGTGCATTTCCATTTGCGGCAGACTCGGTTTGGGCAGCGGATAGGGCGTTATCGTCATTTTCTTGAGTCCAAACATCTTCGCCATTTCCGTCAGGCGTAATGGGGAACTGCTTATCTCCTACTCTATAGTATGCTTGGTTATATGGCATGGTGTCTCTTTATTTGGCTTTTTTTTGTTCGCTTTTGGCTATTTCTTTCAGCTTGCTTTCCTTCAGATAAAGTAACTTATCTCCATCTCCAATGTCTTTTACGGCTTCTGCGGCTTCTCTTATTTGTTCCACCGCTTTTGCAAACGCGCCCTTTTTCATGGTATAAATCCAATAGCCAAAAGCACCGTTAAGTGCTAACGATAGTATTAATATAATCCAGTATGTCATTATTCGCCTCCTGTTGAAAGTTTTTTAAGTTGTTTGAGATGAAAGCACATCCAGCTTTCTCCGATGGATTTTTCTCCTTGGTGTTCTGTTATCATCTGTTTCCTGTGTTCTAGGTCATCAAATTCTGCTTTTTCAATTATTTGATCTAAAAGATTAGACGCTTTATTTTCATTCGCGCTTAAAGTATAAGTGGTGGCGTATTCATCCCCGCTAAAAGTACAAGATGTAGAAGTAGCCCCTCCTAGGCCGTCGAAATATGCTGCTTTCCAATAATTAGTGTTCATGTTAAATAGGGGTTTTATTTGTACCGTCTGCGTCAAGGGTGTATATTTGTGCGCCTTCGTTGTGTTTTTGGGCCGCGCCCAAGGCTATTGCCCTGTTATCTTCGTTATCTTCCGGTATCACGGGATAGTGTTTGTCTGCTTCGTCCACTACCACAACATAAACAACTTGATTTTCGTAACTTCTATTAAACATATTTTATAAAACGGTTTATTTCTTCCCAAAATTCATTGGTTCTATCTTTTTTTCTATCCTCATCCCTTTAATGTTCTCATTAGGGATTGTAACTTTCGTTGAGGTGTCTGCGTAATATATGACAGTCTCCCTCATTCCGATTCTTACTATTCTGGCTTCTCTGCCCCCAATATAAACAATGTCGTCAGCTTGATACTGTTTACTCCACCAAAGCAACACACCTTGAGCGGAGCCGCTAATTAAGCCATTAAAAACAATTGCCACAACTCCCACAAGAAACATCCATCCGTGTTCGCCTATGAAGCCTTGTGCTGCCTCTTCCATGTCTTAAATTACACTTTATTCGTGGCGGTGAGTAATGTTGTCCTCTATGTTTTCATAGTCGGGCGTATCTTGATGGAATTTTAACCAATCTGGCCTGTGGCTTTCTAAATCACACATTTCGTTGTAAAAGTCGGGGAATCTGAAGTTTTTGACAATTTCGGGGTGATTTTTATATAAATAAAGACTCATCATCGTTTGATCCCATCTGGATTCTTGAAAATCTATCCAGTTAGGAACTGGCGAAGGCGAGTCATCGTAATAATGACACTTATTTGGCTCCATAAGGTTCGCCCATCCATTAACGAAACTCCTGCCAATATCATTATTTACAATCCCAACAAATGTAGCCATCAATTGCCAATCTTGACCCTGTTCCTCGAACCAGTTCTCATTATTTGTAAATAGACGAACAGCATTCATTTTCGACCAATCTCTTTGAGAAAATGGCACTTTGAATACAAAGATATTGTTATTGTTTATATCTTCTATAAGGGCGTTAAAGCAATTTGGGGGGTTTGTGGGCCACATTGAGGAGTCCATATACATAATAATATCGTTTTCTTTCACCTCTGGAGAATTGAAAACATTTTGTAGTGTAAGGGGTTTCCAGCAAAAATGACCCGCCCCTTTGGGGGTGTTTTTTATGTATTCTTTTATATTATTTGGAGCGTCTAAAGTATCAATGCTGAAATCAAATACTTTTTTGGCTCCGTGTTCCAAGCATATTCTTTTATTTCTAGCTTGGTTTTTATAGCAGCAATTATGAGCGAAAGTTGTTACGAAAGTTGACATATCAGAAGATTAAATCTCGTTTAATTTTTTCGTCAATGTAGTCCTGTTCTTCGGGGGCTAACTGGTCGTAT
>Ga0310122_10001044_pt1 | contig 17636 bp, 18 predicted proteins | sample CB6_Bottom_1051__FD_203503 | JGI IMG/M metagenome (GOLD analysis project Ga0310122, IMG submission 203503) | Marine microbial communities from Western Arctic Ocean, Canada - CB6_Bottom_1051 | ecosystem: Environmental > Aquatic > Marine > Oceanic | place: Canada: Western Arctic Ocean | collected...
CTGCCATTAGCCGGATTAAAAAATACAGTCCTACCCTTATGATAAGTAAAAACCCCCATGGCCTGGCCAAACAAGCCATAGGTATCCACCCGGATAGACCGGTTATTCTGGATCACTAGCGTTTGGCGGAATGTTTGCTTCAGCTTTCGGCCCAGAAAGGTGGTGCGGGTAAAAGATTTGAGGTTTTTAATTTTCCCGACCCGGTCTTTCAGCCTTTTTAAAACGTAGCCGGTGGTGATGAAATCTTTTAGTAAATGTGGAGCAACCGGTTCAATGCGGGGCTGACAACCCCAGCCCACAAATATTAAAATAAAAACGAGAAGTCTTAAAAATGGATGGTGGTTTGCCACACTGGGTAACAGGTAGGAATTCAACGGGCCTTCTTAATAGCTCTGTTGCATAAGATTTCGTGCTTTGTCGATTTTATTCTTAAGTATTTGCGGATCCGGAAATTCTCCACCCAAATCGCCTTTTGGGTTCACCGTGAGAAACAAGCTGTTTTTCCATGCCCCACTGGCCTCATCATAATTTTTCAGGGAGAACAAAATATCTCCAAGATGGTCATAAAGAACCGGGTCTGGATCCGTATAGATCATGGCCTTCTGAATTTGTGTTAAAGCTTTTTTCGAATCACCCTTTTTGAAATATATCCAACCCAGACTGTCCAGGAAATAGCCATTGCGGGGCTGGGTCGTCAGGGCTTTCTTTAAATGCACAAGGGCTTGGTCAAGATCATGCCCTTCCAGCGCGTACATATACCCTAAAAAATTATGCGCGTTGGAGTGCAAGGGATTTAACTCAATCGCCTGCCTCATATTTTCCATGGCCCCTTTAAAATCCCCTGCCTTTTCCATCAAGGCACCCAACTCAAAATAGTAGGAATCTTTTTGAGAGTTCAAGGCCAAGGCTTTGCTCATGGATTCAATCGCCTTAGCATTTTTATTTTGGGCCATATAAGCCAGCGCCAGGGAGTGATGAAGCTGGTGGTTATCAGGTTCCATTTCAATGGCTTCAACGAGCAGAGTCACCGAATTTTGTGTCTTTTTCATTAAGCTATAGAGCCGTGCCGTATAAAGGATAACGTCTATAGATTTCGGCTCCAGCTTCCTGAGTTTTTCAAACTCCTTTACGGCTATATCCAGACGGCCGTGGATTTCATAAATTCGGGCCATGAGGACATGCGGATCCTTGTAATCGTGCTCGGCAAGAACAAGCTGAAACTCTTCCAATGCTTCCATGTATAAAGTTTGCTCAAAGTAAATCGTTGCAATACGCATATGGATATTAGGTTGCTTTTCCAGCTCGAGAGGAATGCCTTCATCACCCCGAGGGCCCTCCGGGCTCAAAGAGCCGGAAGCGTGAAGCTGTGAAACTCGGTTCTTAATATAGACATTATCTGGCTTCATCTTTAACAATAGTCCATACTCTTTCAACGCCGCAATTGTTTTGCCCTGACGCTCGAGCACCCAGGCGAAATGGTGTCGGGCCTGAAGCAAGTTGGGTTTCAGGGAGACAGACTTTTCTAGACTTTTCTCGGCCTCCTGCAACTGGTTTGCGCGCAAATAGGCCCGCCCCAGGTAAAACTGTATAAGAGGATTATTGGGTTCTATCATCGCCCCTTTCTTAAACTCATCTAAAGCTCGGTCAAACTGCCCCAACCCCTCCAACAGGGAGCCTTTCAATAACGGTGCCCGGGCATTTTCTGAGGAAATCTGGCTGACTCGGTCGTAATGTATGATAGCCCCTTCCGCCTTACCCTGACTGGCAAAAATATCCCCCAGGATCATCTCAATTTCCTCATTTTCAGGAAAACGGGCCAGCGCATTTTGGCCGGCCCGAACAGCCTCATCCAATTGACCGGTGCGGAGGAGCAAGCGGATCCATTTTTCATGGAACCTTTCTGTTTCCGGATCATGCTGGACCACTTCTTTATAATGCAAAGCGGCCTGCTTCAACTGATATTTCTTTTCCGCCTTCACAGCCATCAGGTAATGATAATAAGAACGGGGATCCCGTGTATCCAGTTTCTGAGAATGTTGCTTTTTATTTTCAAATGACTTAACCGCGTAAGACGAAGACAAGTCAGCGTTCGTTGAATCCAGGTTCCCAACCGTCGTCGCACAGTTCGCTAGGAGCAGAAGGGAGAACATTAATAACCCTGCCTTGACCCGTGGATTCGATTGACCAAGCTTTCGACTAGCCGTGGAGACAGCTGAGCAAGGGCTTACCAAGCTGAGAACATCATTGCCAGCCAGGGAAAGATATTTCAAATTGCCTGCGGAGGCACTCCGCTGGGTGATCCTGTAAATAAAATTTAATTTACAAGCGGTGTCTTTCATCTTCTGAATTGTCCTAAAACATGGATAAATATTCTTCAGAGCGTATCAGGCAACTGCCTTAAATACAATACCGTTTAATAATGATTCTCCTGCCCTGCTGTTTATTTCCTGCATAATTTTCTTTTTTAAAGAATCTAAAACCGGTACCCATTCTTTACCCTTAACTCTAACATGGAGTATTCCCCGGGTCACCTTGTCAATGGAGGAAACTCCCGCAATTTCCTTTCCCACAACCAAGTTCCAATGATAGATAAGCCATTCCTGTTGATTTCCCTTAGAAAACATTTCATCAGGAAGAGACTGAAAAAGAACCGACCTTATTTCCGACCAGTTCCTGCTTGAACCTTTTTTTACCTTCCTGTCCATAAAACGCCATAACGGGGAAAGGGTTTGACCCACTATTCCATTTTAGCTATCTTAACGTCTAAGTTAAAGTTATTTCTCTGCTAGCCGCAGGGGCAACTGGCGATAGCTTTATACCCCTGCTGCTAATAGCTACTTATGAACAAACATAAAGACACATTGCCTTCCATGGATCAACAGCTTGCCCAATTGGAACAACGGGTGCATCAACTGGAAACCTGCTATAAAATCACTTCCCTTCTCAATTCCGAACTGAATCTCTCCAATCTGCTCGACACGATCATGAACGTTACAAAAAAAGTTATGAATGCCGATGCCTGCAGTTTACTGCTGGTGGACGAGGAAACCGATGAGCTGGTATTTCAAATCGCCCTGAGCGATGTGGGTGAAAAAATAAAATCCATGACCCAACTGAAAATGGGTGAAGGCATTGCCGGAACTGTAGCCAAAACCGGTGACCCCATCATTGTAGAAGATGCCTACCAGCACCCAAAATTCAATCCGGATTTTGACAAAAAAACCGGTTTCCAAACCGGTTCTATTTTATGTTCGCCGCTTAAGGCAAAAGGTAACATTCTTGGGGTCTGCCAGGTGATTCATGGAAAAAACCAGGGCCGGGTGTTCCAACACAGTGACTTGGAACTTTTTCTCCTGCTCTGCGACAGTGCCGCCCTGGCTATTCATAACGCACGCATGCATCTGGTACTTATGGAAAACCAACGCATGGAAAAAGACATGGAATTCGCACAATCGGTTCAGGAAAGTTTCCTGCCCACCTCTACCCCGCAACATGCGCATTTTACTTTTGCCGCCCAAACCCACGCGGCCCAGGTAGTGGGAGGCGATTATTATGATTTCATTCCTTTTGAAAACGAACTACTGGGTATTGTATTGGGAGACGTTTCCGGCAAAGGAGTACCCGCCGCTCTGCAAATGGCCCGATTGATGAGCGATTTTCGTTACATTGCACAAATCGATCCGACGCCCAAAAAGGTGCTGACCCTGATCAACAACACGCTCTGCGAAAGATCCTATCGGGGCATGTTCACCACCGCAGTATTCTGCCTGCTGGATATGAAAAACAGAAAACTAAGTATCGCCAACGGCGGCCACCTGTCGCTTCTTTTAAAAAGCAAAAACTCTATTCAAGAGATCGGTTCTGCCAGCGGGACTCCTCTAGGAATCCTTCCCAACATGGAATACAGCCAAGAGGAGCACTTCCTGCAAAGCGGGGACGAGATTCTTGTTTTTACCGATGGGGTGACCGAACCCAAAAACAAACAGCAGGAGGAATTCGGATTGGACCGGTTGAAAAACCTGTTCGCCAACCACACCGGATCGCCGGAAGAGTTTCTACAAAATCTGCAAAACACCATCAAACAATTCACCGGCGATGTCCCCCAATTTGACGACCTGACCGCACTGACCCTCAAAACCCTCCACTAGCAGATTGCTGAAAAACTATTTTTGACTCTAAAAAGTCGTCGTCCTGAGCTTGTCGAAGGGCGTAAACCCTTTAAATAAGGTGTATGCTTCGACAGGCTCAGCATGACATCCACGAAAAATCTTATCAGGTCGGCTTTTCAGCAACCTGCTAGTGGGCGAAGGTTCCCCCCTTGACCGTTTCCAGTCACATGAATATAATCCAGGATGGGGTGGATAAATTTTAATACTGAACCATTGGAAAACTATGACAACGATTGGCAAAGAAGAACTGGATTCATTGATCCAGAGCGAGTGGGATTATCTGGAATCAAAAAAAGGTGAGTGGAGCCTCCTTGAAGGGAAACAGGATATGGAAGTGCTGGAACACGTTTTGCGCTGCATCCTGCATCTGGATAAAACCCAGGAAAAACCTCGAGAATTCAAGGAATGCGTCAAGGTGCAAAACCCGGATGGCGGCTGGTCTAAAGAATCCCACACCGATAAAACCTCGATGTGGATCACAACTTTTGTTGGACTCAAACTCTGCCGGGGCAACCTGATTCTTAAGGATCCAGACATTCAAGCCACGGTTGATAAAACCCTGGAATATGTCCTGTCCATGCAAGAAGATGATGGACATTGGTCCGACCCTGAGTGGTCCCACCTGGACACAACCTGTTCCGTCACCTGCTTTCTGACCATATACCAAGTCACCCAGGATAAAACAGATGACGAACGAATCAATAAAGCCCGTATCAGGGGCTTTGAATTTATTACGCAATGGCAAAAGGATTCGGGACTATGGAAAGATGAGACCTTTCATCCAGCGGGAGTTGAAACCACCGCGCATTTGATGCAGTACACCCTGGTTCCCGCCTACTTCATGGACAGAATCGAATACGCCGGAAAAATGTGCATGGATGCGGCGGACTCGATGGTCGCTGCACAAGCTGAAAACGGCAGTTGGGATAATGAAAATACCGACCATACCATGGATGCCTGCCGAAACCTTATGCTGGTTTCGGATACCTTCAAGACCAAGGAAAAATACGCACCGGTTATTGAAAAAGGCGTGCGCTGGTTGATCGATATAAAAAATGAACAAGGTTGGGGAGATTTTCCGCAGGAACCCAGTAATGTGGAACGCACTGCAGACGGCTTGGACACCCTACTCAAATACCGGTGTTATGAGGCCGGTGAACCCATGTCACATTTCTGGGCCTTCAGTAAATAACCACTCGGCGTGGGGCCAAAGAGCAATAGCTTAATCTGGTGAGCAAAGAGTTATCTCGGCTTAGCAAACTATTACAAATTAAGTCTAGCGTTACGCTAATGGTTTTTCATGGAAGCAATCATATTACTTGCCGGTTACGGCTCCCGCCTGAACAGGCAGGATCTGCCCCATAAAGCGCTTCTGCCTTTCGGCGAGGAGACACTCCTTTCCCGCCACCTGAAATGCCTGCAGGCTCTGGGCATCTCAAAAACCCATCTTATCCTGGGCCATAATGCCTCGGCTCTGAAAACTTGTGTGCAGAACCTCAACTTGGATCTGCCGGTACATTTCATTGATAATCCAGTCTACCGCACCACCGGCAACACCTTATCAATGGTGATGGGACTCAAACATTGCCAGGATGAAACGTTGATCCTGGATGGCGATGTCCTGTATCCACCCCAAGCCCTGCTCGATTATGTCCAAAAATCACCGCGCTCTTCATTCGCGTTAATACCCGCTGACATCGACAACGTTGAATGCACCAAGGTTTTATTGAATCCCTCGGGAACCATCCACGCTTTCATCACCAAACGGGAACTGACCAATGAGGAAAAATCCGGTTTCAGTTTCGGGGGCGAGGCGATTGGATTTTTCGTGCTCCGCCAGGAAGATGTCGCCCGGTTTGTCGCCCTGTATGAAAACAATGAGTCCACCTACCGACCGGTTCTTTGGGAAATCCCGTTCACTGATTTTGCCCGCAACACCCCCCTGCATCCCTGGCATATTACCCAGAGCGGTTGCTTTGAAATAGATACCCAGGAAGACTACTCCACCGCTTTGAACCGCTTTCTATCCCACCCAGAGCAATACCGGCTCCCATAATTATATAAATTGATAAATTTTATTAATTATGTATGAAAAATTATCCAAATTATTTAAAAGTTATAAAATTTATTAAATAAAAACCTAAAATCCGCTCAGATTTAAATTTTCCGGACATTTTTTTTGTAAAATTTACCCTTTAAATACAAAAGGTTAAATAGTCCCCTCCTAAGAACCCCCATATTATCTCCTCAATTGGTATCTTTTTTGCCTTTTTAAAGAAGTAAGCATTAAAGACCTAAAATTATTAAGGATTAAATTGGGTGAATGTTATGAGTGGAACCATGGATTTTATCGCCAACAAGGTGGTATTCATTTCCTTCGGGCAAATCGGGATTATGTTTCTCACCTGTTTTCTTTGCCTGCTCTACGGAAAATATAAAACGGGACTGCTAATATCCTATTTCTTTATTTTTTTTACTGGGGTTTTGTGTCCAACAGTATTTACTGGCTGGAATTATTCGGTGACTCAGGAATGGGGCTTATGATGTATTTTTTCAGTGCCACCGCCATAGCTCTGATGGGGGTCATCAGCTTTTTTCAATCGGACCACCAGCCAGCGTGACACCCCATTCGGGGCATGCGTGGTATTCAACCATTGCCTTCATGCCCGGAACGGGTAAAAGCTAATGAATGGACATAACTCGCTGGACCCTATTAGCAATAACCTTTATGGGTTAGCAAGTGGAGAGGCGAGATGCTGCGAGAGTCTCAACATAACGACTGCGAGAGTTTTGGGGGTGTCATCCTGAGCTAGTGATGTTCCTTCCGTTGCCTTCTTGCCCCAGTTATATCCTCTTCCTTAACCTTCGTGCCCCGCATGGGGTAGGGGTATGTCGAAGGATCTTGGGGTTATGCAAAGGCCCCTATTAAGGGGCAGGGGCAGGTAATGGCAATGCCTGCGTTCACGAGTCGCTAAACATTTTCCATCATAAGGAATTTAGTAAATCGGTAATGTTCAGCTCGTCTGAAGTGCCCGCGAAATTTTAATCAGTTGATCCGCTAATTTCTTAATACGCTGTTTAATTTCAGAGTTGGCTAAGTTATCTGCTTCAAACGACTCGCCAGTGACATAAACGAAGCGAGGCAGGACGATACATCGAAAGTCCAGCATTAGGCTGTTAGCCAGGCTCATGATGGACATATAACTACCTTGTCCTCCAGCAGCGCAAAGGAAGCCCACCACTTTATCTTCCCAACTTTTTCCCGTAAGCTCAATCAGATTCTTCGCGGCGGCATTGGCGTCGTAGTTATAAATAGGGACAGAAAGCAAAATCCCCTCAGCTTTTTGGACTCGCTCAGCGGCAGATATAACCTCCGGTCGCGAGTATACAGAATCTCCATCGCAAAGAGGCAAGGGGTTATTCTTCAGAGCCATAAAATCCACCGTTACCCCTGCTTGACGGAGTGCTTCTTCGGCATGCTGTGCCAGGACAAGACTACGGCTTTCAGGATTGAGACTGCAAGCCACGATTAAATAAGACATATATTTCCTCATTTTTTTAGGATTGGCCCTTAATACTCTCATTTTCTTAACAATTAAATCAAACTGTGACCCCTTTCACTCTGGGATCTATGCCGATCAGAATTTTTCAGGCTAGTCTACCCCTATATTTTTTTTCGTTTCATGTTTCCTATATGTTTATACTTTTCTCGTTGCAGATAAAAGCCGTAAACGGTTAATCTGTTGGGAAATCCCTTTAAAAATGGAATTTAAACCTAGGAGCGGACACTTGCCATTATCTTCTTTCAAAGCAGTTTTTTTTGATGTCGGAGGAACCCTGATCCACGTTCACCCTTCGGTTGGGGATGTCTATGCCCGGCACGCACGCCCCTTCGGCTTTTCGGGTTCCGCCCAGGATTTAAATGAAAGATTCCGCGCGCAATGGAAGAAAATGGGAGGCATCGAGTCTCTGGGCAATCAAAGCGGAACCGAGGCAGAAAGAAAGTTTTGGCACAAACTTGTTTATGAGGTGTTTCAACCGCTGGGGGGACTCGACCGGTTTGAAGAATACTTCGATCTCATTTTTGCAGCGTTTCGAGAGAAGTCCAACTGGCGGGTTTATGAAGATGTGATTGAATCGAAGATTCTCGAAACCTTAAAAAAAAGAGGAGTGGTGCTGGGGGTGATCTCCAACTGGGATTCCCGGTTGACCTCCACATTAGAAAATATTGGTCTTGCAGGCTATTTTGATTTTATTCTTCCCTCTGCCGTGATCGGGTCGGCAAAACCCGATAAAAAAATATTTGAGGAAGCGTTAAGACGAAGCGGGGTCGCACCCCATGAAGCATGCCATATCGGCGATGAAATCAAAACCGATGTGGAAGGCGCCCAACGTGTTGGTATTCATTCTATCCTGCTGGACCGGGACAATCGCTTTGACAACGCAGGGACAACCAAAGTCACTTCATTTCTGCAACTGGTTTAAGAACCGGCGGAGCCGCCGGAGGCAATAGGTCGATATTCATAAAGCAAGCAAATACAAATGCGCTTTTTACTACAGCCCCTTTCCTCTCCTCAGAAGGGGCCAAAATTACCGAATAAATAGAAAGCCTCTTAAAAAGCTCGAAGAGGCTGGTCATCCCAATCTATAAACTAAATCGTTTAGGGGAAGTTTTTTTACGGGAAGGAGATCGGTGGATTTTAGGCCTTGTGGCCTTTGACGCCATCCAGCTTGGCATTTTTAAAACTGGCCTCTTTGGTGACAGCAGAAGTCAGGTCGGCTTTGGAGAGATCGGCTCCAAAAAAAGAGACGGCGCTGAGGTCGGCTTCTCTTAAATCACAACCAACCAGGGATGCGAAGCTCATGCTGGCTTTATTGCATTTTGCCCTGACCAGTTTTGCCCCCCCCCAATTTAGCCCGACTGAACGAAGCATTTTCCAGATTGGTGAGACACAGATCGGCTTCTTTTAAATTGGCCTCACTAAAATCGGCATTTGTCATGTCGGATTTTCGGAAATTGCATTTGGCTAAAAATGCCTTGATGAATTTGGCTTTCTTCAGCGAGCAATTGCTGAAATTAGTAGAGGCAATGGTCCTCCCACTGAAATCAAAACCCGAAAGGTCCAACCCGGAAAAATCCATGTTGGTCAGATGAGGTTGTTTTTCATCTTCAAGCATTGCTTTAATTTTTGCCACCGTCGTATTAGCCATTGAGTCCCTTCATCGATTTAAATCAAAGTCTTTTAGATATAACTGGTCACAACAATCTTGACAAAAAATAATTTTATTTTCGGAATATCAAGGCTTTCGGGTTAATCCCTGTTCCCAAAAGACCCCGCTAACGGTATTTTTTTTCTACTCTCCCAGAATTGTAGGGCCAATAAAAAATAAAACGGGAGGTATTCGACCCAAGGAATCCATAGGCTTAATACCTGTAGTTCCTGGTAGTCAAAATAAAAATCCAGGTAATAAAATCCTACTAGTCCGGTCAAAACAATCCACGCCCGGTGCGGAAATATACACAAAAATGGCACCACCCAGCAAAGGTACCACGGGTTCTGCACCGGACTCAGAAGAAAGACCAGTGCCATGATCCAGAAAAATCCCCGGACAAATTCCACAGGTCGCTCAATAAGAGAAGCTCCCTTACGCAGGAACCACAATAAAACCCCAATTAAAATAATGGCTACCGAAACCTTGCTCAGGAAAATCGGTAAAGGATTAAACAGGATCATTTCATTTGCGAACCCGCCCAAAACATTATTAAAAATAAAAACAAGAATGGCGAAAATGCTGTCGTTGCTTTGCCAATACAGGGTAAAGGCTTTGAGTCCTTCAAACATCTGCAGTCCAATTCCCATAAAGGGCAGGTACCCCAAAACGACCACACCCAGAAACAAAGCACTGTTCCTCAGGAGGGCCAACCAAGCCCTCTTTCCATCCTGCAACATTTTTTCATAACAGGCCTTAAGGTATAAGGGGAGCAAAATTATAGGATACAGTTTTCCCAAGAAACTAAAGGCCAGAAACAGGGTCGCCATGGTATGGCGGTGGTTAAGCAGAAAATAAATGGAGCCGCAGAGCAAGGATATCCCGATGATATCCAAATGGGTCGAGTTAAACGTTTCCTTGATTACCAGAGGACTCCAGAAGTAAATCAGGCATCCGGCTTTATCCATCCCCAGCTTAGAAAGGATGCCGATGATAAAGACCAGAGCCAAAACATCGAAAATTAAAAATCCTGCCCGCATGGCGACAATGCTGTCGGATTTAATATGGTGCGCCAGGCGAAATACAAACTGCGCCATCGGCGGGTAGATAGTTGGCACATCCGGATGGTTCACCCGTTCCAGAGTTTTAACGGATTGGGGAGACTCCCATTTTAACGCATCCAAACGTTCCAATTCGCGCTCGTTGCGCTCGACATAAATTTCATAATAGCTTTCCGGATTCTGAATTCTTAGCTCTTTGAAGTTGTGCACTTCGGCGGGAGCGTATTCAAATGGATTGATTCCATTCGCGAACACTTTTCCATCCCACAAATAGCGGTATACGTCATCTTCCTGAATCTGCTGGGAGGGCAGGATGGCGGCACGGAACAACAGACCGAACACAATGATCATCCAAAAAATGCCCCGATCTCCGGGACGCTTTTGCACAAAAAACCAGGTGAGGCCATAAAGCGTACACAGGGAAAAATAAACAGCGAGATAGGTGAGGAGGGGTCTTTCTGAATACCCTTCTCCCCAGTTGAATTGCTGGGAAAGTTGGGTCAGCAAAATATAAAGCAGGAGGCTCGCTATTCCCGTCAGCAGGATCGGGAGGCGGGAACGCATGCCAGGCTAGGGATTGCGGGCAAAGGAGCTCTGCCCCTCCAGGGTTTTCAACTGTTCTTTTTCGTGTTCTGAAAGGATTGTATAAATCTCCAGAACGCTCCGGTGAATATAGGGATCGTCATTTTTCAGAGCCAGTGCTGACCAGTAACGGGAAAGGGCTTGCCTGAACATAGTTTTTTTCTTATACAGGTCCCCAAGCTTGACATAAATATCCAGCCGGTCCGGCTCCAGGACCGAAACCCTTTCAAAAAAGTTCACCGCCTCAAGATAATCTCCCGACCGTTCATATTCTGCAGCCAGAGTTTCCAGATAAGTGGGGTTCTCCGCTTCCAGATCGCTGGCCTGTTTCAGGTGCTCAATACCTTGGGCAAATTTTTCCCGCTTCAGGTGCAACCGCCCTAGCCGGAAGTGGGTGAGCGCATGCCGATTATCAATACTCAATGCCTTAAGATATTTTTGTTCCGCCTCGGCAAGCTTTCCTTCCCGCTCTTTAAACTCGCCCAATACACTCAGAGGATGTGCCGAATCCGGGTTTTTATCTGCCGCGGTTTCAAGTTGCCGGAAAGCCTCGTCATGGTTTCCCCTGTTGTAAAAAATCCCCGCCAGGTTAATGCGACTGAAAGAGTCTTCAATAATTTTCAGAACATCCCGGTACAGGTTTTCAGCCTGGTCGGTCTTGCCCCGGTCCTGATACACAACGGCCAGATTGTACATGGCGAATGTGTCATTGGGGTTTTGCCGGAGTGCAAGTTTGTACTCTTCAATGGCTTTAGCCATTTCCTGGTTATCGTAATGCTCAACGCCCTTGTTGAAATGACTGTCAATAGGGGCCGGGACATTAGCGCAACCAAAAAAAAGCGTTGCCACAATAACTCTTAATATGTTCAGAAAATTTCTTTTAACCATCGTTGTCTAATTGCCCGAAACTTTATCCAGCCGTTTCATGCGGATGTTGGGTTGTCCGGGAGCGGTAGCCTCCGCAGGTGGAACGGCCACCTCATCGGATTTGCGGATCAGTTTCCAGGGATTCCGTTTCAAGTCTTCGGTCAGGGATTTCAAGTTCCGCGATGTTTCGTTCATGTTCTGGATAAGCTGAAGCAGGTTCCTGCGGTTTTCTATCATGATAGAATTGCCCTGGCCCAGGGTTTCTTCGACACTGGTCGCAGTCCGGTCTATATCCAGAGTTATTTCACGTGCGTTAGTTTCCATACTATTGATCAAACTGGTCACGCCGGGCCGCGTGTCGGCAAGGAGGATTTCCATTTCCCGCGTCAGGTTATGCATCTGGTCAATGATCTCGCGGATGTCCGCATCTTTGTCGGTGAACAATTTGTCGGTTTTTTCCGAAACCGAAGCCACATGGTCCAGAGTGGTTTGCAGTTTGCCGCTGTTTTTTTCCAGCATGTCGGAAACCTTTTCGGAAATCTCCAGGGCATTTTCCATATTAGCCCGGACATATTTGCGGTTTTCCGTCAATATCGTATCCACGCTAGCGAGGGAGGTCCGCACATCTTTCAATGTGGACCGGGCATCGGTAACGAGTTCTTCGGTCAGTTGGGTAAAACGCCGGATCTCCAGTACTACCTCGGTGGCCATATCACCGATCTTGGCAATTTCAAACGAGTCCTGCCCGATCAAATCCTCATTTTCCTCTAAAGGCGGCGAACCCTGGGTGCCGGGTCGCACGTCTATATAAAGGCCTCCCATCAGCCCCGAAGTTTTGATCATGGCGACGGAATTCTTTTTGATGATGATCTTGGGATTGATTTCGGCCATCACTACTACCCGGTCATGGTCCTTATCATCGCCTAGCAGTGCAATGTCCTTAACCGAGCCAATGTCGAGCCCGGCATAACGCACTGGCGCGCCCACTTCCATCCCACCCGTAAAATTGAACACGATGCGCAACATCTTCCTGGGTTTGAAATAATCCTTAATATCGCCCAACACGAAGATCATAACGATCAAAACTACCATGCTGACGAAAATAAAAAACCCGGCTTTAACTTCTGAGGAACGGTATTCCATAAATCAGACTCGGCTCATTTCTTTGAGTTCTTCTCCATAGTCAGTCAGGCTTTTGCTGAACGGAATGGGTCCATCCGGACTGCCTTCAATAAACTGGATCACTTTCGGGTCATCGCTGTTCCTGATTTCCTCTGGCGTTCCCTCCGCAATGATCTTGCCTTTGAACAACATAATGATTTTATCCGCAATACGCATAGCGCTAGGAATTTCGTGCGTGACCACCACCGAGGTGATGCCCATTTTCCTGCTGAGGTCCATGATCAACTTGTCAATCACGCCAATGGAAATCGGGTCCAGTCCCGCCGACGGCTCATCATAAAAAACAATTTTAGGATCCAGGGCGATGGCCCGGGCCAGGGCAATGCGTTTGATCATGCCGCCGGAAAGCTGGGCTGGCTTGAGGTGTTCAGCCCCTCTTAGCCCAACCATCTCCAGTTTCATCTTTACCATGATAAGAATGGTGCCCTCGTTGAGGTCGGTATGCTCCCGCATGGGCAAGGCCACATTGTCCTCCACTGTCAAGGAGTTAAACAGGGCTCCGCTCTGGAACATAATGCCAAACTTTTTGCGGACCCGATTGAGCTCCTCGCCCTTGAACTGGCTGACCTCTTCGCCATCAATCCAGATTTCTCCCGAGTCGGGACGATAAGCCCCTATCAAATGCTTGAGCACCGTGCTCTTGCCACTGCCACTGCCGCCAATGATGGCAGTAATCTGGCCCTGCTTCATATGCGCATTGAAATTTTCCAGCACGGTGATGCGCTTGTCGCCTTCGCCAAATGATTTTTTCAGGTTCTTGATTCGTATCATCAGAGTACAAAGAAAAATAAGGAGGTGAATATCAGATCAGCGATGATCACCAAAATCATCGATACCACCACTGCGGTGCGGGTGTTCTGCCCAACCATTTCCGCTCCGCCTTCGATGACGAAGGCCATATAACTGCCAACCATGACGATGATGACAGCAAACACCGCGCTCTTGATCAGCCCAGTCACTACATCCTTAACCACCATCGCGTCCAGGGAATTGTTGACATACGTCACCGGGTCGATTCCCAACGTGGTGGTGCCAATCAAAAACCCGCCCAAAATCCCCATCAGGTCCGCCATAATGGTCAGGCACGGGAGCATGATTAAAAGGGCCAGAAACCGGGGAGTGATCAAAAACTTGACCGGATTCAACGCCATGGTCTCAAGGGCCAGGATTTCATCGGAAACCTTCATCGTCCCCATTTCAGCTGTGAATGCAGCCCCAACCCGCCCAGACATGACCAGCGCCGTCATCAAGGGCCCCAGCTCACGCAAAATGGCGACCCCCACCAAAGCACCAACAAATTCCAGGGCCCCCAAACGGCTCAATTGGTGCGCCGATTGAAAGGCAAGAATGACCCCGATCAGAAACGAAACCAGGAAAACGATGGTGGTGGACTTGACCCCAACCTCCTCCATCTGCGTCCACACCGGACGCCATTTATTGGGTTTGCCGCGCAGGGGTTCTATAAAGGTGCAATACAAAGTGGCACGGGTGAGGTAATACAATCCGCTGATCTCCTTGAAAAAATTTTCAAAGACATCGACAAATTCGAATCCTCTTCTCCCAATAAATCCGAAAAATGTTCTGACCATGAACTTATCACCCACCACGTGGAAGGAAATGAGCAAAAACTAGTCTAGCTAACCAAACCCTTTTGTTCGCCAGAAACAGTTATTGCTATTTGCCACCGGCGGCTGACCGGCCCACTCCGGTGGGAGGGCACTAGCAAGAGCCTATTAAGCCGAGCTAACCCTTTGCTAGCCAAATAAAGATATTGCTATTTGCCTCCCCTGCTAAGGGGCCAGGGCTTGTTCTTTGGTGTCGAAAACTTCAAATACTGTTAGCAAGCGCGCGATCTCAAACACGTCCTTGACGCCGGGGGTTAAAGCCGCAAGACGGAATTTGTTATTGCTGTTGTGGCTCCACTGCAATCCCTCTACAAGAGTGGCTATCCCAGAGCTATCGATGTAGGAAACTCCCGACAAATCCACAACGATAACCTTATTGTTGTTTTGAAAGAGGGGAGTCAAAGCATCTCGCATCTTAGTCGAAGAACTCATGTCAATATCGCCGCTGACTGTTATAGTCACCGAACCCTCGGCCTTATCCAGTTTTAAGTCTATGCCCATGTTTATCCCTTGTCCTTATCCTGCGCTGACGTCAGTTCGGTTTTTAATTTTTTTATCATGGTCAGCAAAGTCCCCTTCGCCCGGTTGGTGCAATAGTTGACCTCATCCATAATTTCATTCATAAAATGCGTGCCCAATCCGCCCGGTTTTAAGTCATCCAGGCAACGTGGTTTTATCTGGCTGGTGTCGCATTGTTTGCCGTAGTCACGAATCTGGACCTTGAAGTCATCGCCATCGATGGAAAAGGTGGCCTCGATGGGTTCATCGCAGGGCCCATCGTAACTATGCTTGATAATATTTGAGCAAGCCTCATCCACACAAAGGATCAGGCGACGAGCCGTATCAGCGGGAACGTCATGGCTGTCCAAAAGCTCCTGCAAAACTTTACGGATCAACCCAAGATATTTTGGATCGCTCGGAATAGATAATTTGATCGGTGCGACCATTACTTCAATTTGTTGGTTTTAAAAAGTTAAAAGAAGTCGGCGGATTCCAGAAACCGCCATTATTCAATGATATCACCCGCTAGCGCGGGAGGCAAATGCCAATAGCTCATATTGCCTCTCAGGGGCACAAAAGCCAATGGTAATGTTTACTATAAGGATAACAAAATGACACAATTATCCTTATCCGAAAGTAAAATTTTAAGCACAAAATCAGCCAACCAAGGCTAAAAGATTATTTTATATTTCGGCGGCAAATGAACCCATAATTAGGAAAAACTCCTAGCAATATTTCAGCCAAACTCTTATGGCAAGATATGGTAATACTCTTAGCGGCATATTGTAAAAACTCTTAGCAACATACTTTCTACAAATTGAAGGATTTCAAATGCGCCAGCAAAACGACCACGTAAACATGGGATTTACCGAGCAAACCTTCCCCGCAGGAACTCACATTTGTTTAATTTATAATAATGATGAGAGTGAACGGGAAAGCGTGATCACGAAATATGTAGCCGCTGGAATCAAAGCGGGCGAAAAAGTAGCATGTTTTGTTGACGCCCTCTCACCCGCAGAATTTAAAGAAAAGCTTTTTGAAAATGAAAGTTCCATATTCAAAGCCAAGGCTGATGACCAGTTATGTGTCATGACCGCCAAGGAAGGCTATTTCCCGGACGGTAAATTTGACGGCCAATTGAAGATCAAAAGTTTGCAGGAATTTTATGTAACATGCAAAGACGAGGGCTATACAAATGTCCGCGGTAGCGGCGAAATGATGTGGGCCACCAGGGATATACCAGGATCAACGCAACTAATTGAATATGAAGCAAGATTGAATGATTTTCTGGCGGTTTGCCCTTTAACCTGTATTTGCCAATATAACGCCAATCTTTTTGACGGTGCCACCATCCTCAATATCCTTAAGGTGCATCCTATGATGATAGTGCACGGTCAAATAGTCCAAAACCCCTATTACATCCCACCAGAAAAATTTCTAAAGGACTACCAAGCCGCGAGGAATTAAGGCCATGGGCTTTCGCAAGTCTAAAAATGAAACTGAAAAAGTTTCTATTTATGGGCAGATACTGGCCGCTCAAAGCATTTTATATGTGCTCCCTACCAAGCAACAATTGGGAGAATTCGTTGTCGAAGCTCTGGGCGCTATTCCAGGAATAAAATCAGCCGGGTTGTGTATTGAAGGTTTTTCAAAACTTTGCAAAGAGTCAAATGAAACCTGTCAGGATTGTCCGAATTTGGAACTGTTGATAGCCGGCAAAGTAGATTTTTTCTGCGGTTTCTCTGAAAAAGAAGGTTTCCTGGTTATACCTTATGGAAGCTTCTTTCCGACGCTATGGGTTTCTGCAAATTAAAGAATACGGTAGACAATTTGTAGAATACAAACAGCTTGTAGTGAATTTTGCCAATGCTCTGGCAATGACCCTCGAAAATCAATGGCAACAGGAATGTTTGCGAACGGCCAACATCGAATTGGAGAAACATCGGAACAATCTGGAAGAGCTGGTTGAAGAACAAACAGGGGAGCTTCGCAAGCTGTCCATAGCTGTAGGCCGAGCTTTTGGATCGGTGATCATCACCGATAAAAATGGAAAAATTGAGTATGTGAATCAAGCGTTTTGCAAGATGACTGGATTCAACCATGCTGAAGTCATTGGTAAAAACCCCCAATTAATCAATTCGGGAAAACACCCCAAACAATTTTTTCAAGAGCTGTGGGAAACAATCCTATCTGGTCACAGGTGGGAGGGAGAGATTTGCAACAAGAAAAAAACGGGGAATTATTCTGGATCGCTCAAAGTATCTCGCCTGTTTTGGATGAAAATGGGGAAATTTCTCATTTCGTTGGGGTTTCAATGGATATGACCCAACGTAAGAAGGATGCAGAACAACTTAAATCTTATGCGATAGAACTGCAAAGAAATAATAAAGAATTGGAGGATTTTGCTTTTATCGCTTCCCACGATTTACAGGAACCAC
>Ga0310122_10001045_pt1 | contig 17617 bp, 8 predicted proteins | sample CB6_Bottom_1051__FD_203503 | JGI IMG/M metagenome (GOLD analysis project Ga0310122, IMG submission 203503) | Marine microbial communities from Western Arctic Ocean, Canada - CB6_Bottom_1051 | ecosystem: Environmental > Aquatic > Marine > Oceanic | place: Canada: Western Arctic Ocean | collected...
GCTTGTCGGCGTTGAACGAGCGGATCACGTAGTCGCGGTACTTGTAGGCCCAGGTCCGGGGCGGATCCCTGTCGCTCACCCCATCGCTGTCGGCGTAGCCGACCACGTCCAGCCAGTGTCGCGCCCAACGCTCTCCGTAGGCCGGTGAGGCCAGCAGGCGATCCAGCAGCCGGGCGTAGGCTCCCGGTGCCAGGTCGGCAACAAACCGCTCGAGGACCTCAGGCTCGGGCGGCAGGCCGTGCAAATCAAAACTCAATCGCCGCACCAGAGTCGGCCGGTCGGCCGCGGGTCCGAAGCCCTGGCCCCTGGCCTGTAGCCTCGCCAGCAAGAACGCGTCAATCGGCGAGCCAAGCATCTCTACGTGTTCGACAGCGGGCAACTCAGGGCGGAGAATCGGCCGGAAGGACCAGTGCTGCCGCTCCTCAACCGTGAAACTCCCATCGGCCAGGGATGCCGGTTCCGGCCGCACCGTTGGAGCCCCGTCATCGATCCAGCGGGCCAGCAATTCCACATCACGAGCGGAGAGTCGTTTCGCCCCCGGGGGCATTTCGCCCGATGCCACCCGCTTGAACAAACGGCTGTCGGCGTGCTTGCCGGGAACGATGGCCGGCCCCGATTCTCCACCTCTAATAAGGAAGCGGGCCAGCCGTGTGTCGAGTCCCCCTTTTTTCTCGCCCACCTCGCCGTGGCACTGCCAGCAGTGGGCCTTGAGAATCGCCCGCACCTCGGTCTCGAACCGGGGTCCGTCCTTCTCGGCGGCCGTTGCAGATTGCCCCAAGCAGGAGGTCGCGAACACACAGAGACATAACGCCAAGTGTTTCATGCAGTGCTTCGGAGGTTGGGCGAGACGTGGCACTCGAACGGGAACAATAAGAGGACTTCGCAGCGAGATCAACGTGACATCCACCGATCAAAATACTCCGATGCCAGCCGACCGGCAACGACACATCCCGGTTCGTAGTCCGCCTTCCCGGACTCGTGGCATCTGCGATCGGTGATCGGCTTGTCGCGTTCAGGGCAGCGAGCCGACTGCCGCCGGTGGCTTGCGTGGTTGCTTAACGGTCAGCGAAGGATTCAGGAACACCTCATCACCTTCCTCGACGCCCGAATCGACAGCGATGAACTCCGCGTTGCGGTCGCCGAGCGTCAGAGGACGTCGATGGGCATGACCGTCGCGAGTCCGCACCCAGCAGAAGTCGCCCGTGTCGGTTTCCTCGACCGCCGAGAGCGGGATCATCAGCACGTCTTCGCGCCGAGCCACCGTCACTTCGATCTCGGCGGTCATTCCGGGTTTGAGTCCTTCGGCCGAGGGAAGTTCGATCAGTGCATCGTATTTGACAATGTTGCCCGTCCACCACCCCGACGGTTGTGCAACCGAAGCGACCGAGGACACGGTGCCGCTGAGAGTCCGGTTCGGCAGACGCACGGTGACATGCATCCCGGGCTTGACTTGGTCGATGGCTGATTCGTGAATGCCGAACCGGACCTGCATCTTCGCCAGGTCGGGCATCAGCAAGAGCACCTGGTCGCTGTGCACCGTCTCGCCCTCGGCGATGTCGGGCGTGTCCTTCCATTGTGCGGTCGAGGGATAGATCACCAGGCCGCTTTTCGGGGCCTTGATCACGCAGCGTGTGATCTCCTTCTGGGCCAGGGCCATCCGTTCCCCGTCCATGGCGAGAACTTCTTCATGGCCGTTGGCCGCCGCTTTTGCCGACTCCCACTCGCCCTTCAGCCGTAGTAGTTCTTTTTCCTTTTCGAACCGCTCGAGCACATCCAGGTTGGTCTCGGTGATCTCGAGGTCGATCTGGGCGTTTTGCAGACTGAGTTCGCTCTGTTCGACTCTCAGTTCACTCTGGTAGCCCAGGGCGTGCATCCGCCGGGCATAGTCGAGCATGTTGTTTGCGGTATGCAGACTCTGCCTGGCGAACGCCAGGTCCTTCTGGAACTTCAGCTTCCGGGTGCGAAAGTCGCCTTCGAGGTATTTCGAAATGGCGAGTCCCGTAACAGTGGCCTCGGCCCGGAAGCCGATGGCTGCATCCTTCGACAAGTGAGCGTACTTGGTGCGTTCGTGGAGGTACTCTTCGATCGCCTTGTTTTCCAGTGTGACCAGCTCGTCACCCGCCTCGACCCATGTGCCGTTCTTGATCACCCAGTTGATCGTGCTGTCGCCCCGGACCCGGCACTTGACCTGCGTGCTGTTGAAACTCTCCAGCGCTCCCTGTTCGATCATGGTGACCGGCAGAGTTCCCCGCTTGACCGTGTGCACAATCTTCGAACCCAGCATCGCCCGTGCATCGGCGATGGAGGCGAGCGGCCGGACCACCACCTTCTGCTGTTCCTGCAGACCCGAACGCACAATGACGAACCGGTCGTTGCTGTCACCGAGCGTCAGCGAACACCGTTGTGGACCGTCGGCGGTTTCCACCCAGCAGAACTGTCCCTGGTCGGTGTCCACCACCGCGCTGAGCGGCACCGACAACACGTCCTCGTGCCGGGCCACCACCAGTTCCACCCTGGCGGACATGCCCGGCCTCAGCCCCTCAATCGAGTGCAACTCGATGATCGTGTCGTATTTCACGATGTTCCCGTCCCACCAGCCGGCCGGACGAGCGACTGCAGATACCGAAGAGATCTCGGTGTCCAGTGTTCGGCCTGGCAGTCGCACCCTGGCGGCCATTCCCGGCTTGACCCGCTCGACGATCGACTCGTGAACCCTGATCTTGACCTGCATCCGGGTCAGGTCGGGCATCAGCAGCAGGACCTGGTTGTTGTGGACACTGGCTCCGTCGGTGACGTCGGGAGTCCGCTTCCATCTTGCGGTGGAGGGATAAATCACCAGGCCACTCCGGGGAGCCCTGATCACGCAGCGCTCGAATTCCTCCATCGCGAGTGCCAGGCGGCTCTCTTCCAGCACCAACCCCGCTTCTCGACCAGCCAGCCGTTCCCGGGTTGCGATCAGCTGGCTGTGCCGTCTCTCCAACTGCATCTTCCTGGTCAACCGCTGCAGAACGTCCATTTCTGTGTCCGTGACGTTCAGTTCCAAGTCCGCCTGTTCGACGGTGGACTCGGCGGCATTGACCTGCAGCTCATTCGCAAACCCGCGGACAAACAACGACTCGGTCTCAGCAAGCATCACCTTCGCGTGGCGGACGTTTCGTTGGTCGGCCGACAGTTTCATCTGCAGTCTCGTCATCTGCGAACGGTACTCACCGTTGAGGTACCCGTCGGTGGCCACTTGCGCAATCGCGACGTCCGTCCTGGTTCTTGCCAGCGCGGCCTTCGCGATATTCGTATCCGTCTTTCCCAGGCTGACAGTCTCTTCGATGTTCTTGGTGTCCAGCTTGACCAGTTCGTCTCCGGCCTCGACCGTGGCTCCGTTGGAAACCACCCAGGTGACGGTGCTGCGGCCGCCACGGCCACCATATCCACCCCGGATTTCGCACTTGATCTCCGTGTTCCTGGAACTCTCCACGGTCCCGGTTTCGGTGACCGTGACCAACAGGTCGCCACGTGTAACCGTATGGGTCGCGTCAGGATCGCTAACCGCGGCCGACGGCGTGTTCTGGAGCATCACCCCCGCGACGGTGCCCGCAATGGCAACCAGGCCGATCGCCAGCCGGGCCCAGGTCCACCGCGTCTTGGAGCGAGTCGTATCGGGAGACTCGGAACCGTTGCCGACTGAACCGGGCACCTGCTGGTCCGACGCCGCCGGTCTGCTTCCCTCGCCCTGTGTCACCTCGAACGCCATCGCTCCAGTCTCCTCGACTCGGCGCTTCGCTTCAACCAGTCAGTTTCGGGAGTTTCTCGCCGCCCTGCTCGAGTAGCGAGATCAACGTGACATCCACCAACCCGGTTTCTCCGATACCCGTTGTTCAGAATCGACACATTCGGGTTGTTGAGATGATCACCAGAGGTTGCCGGACGGGTCAAACCGGCACAATCGTCAAAGTCGGCACAACCGGAACGACGATGAATGATGAAGCGAGATGTCTCGTGGACATGCGACGTTGCGCGCAGAGGCTCCCCGGTCTTCCGAGGAATACAGGCAATCAGTAGGCGATCTCGAAACAGCATGTCCAACCGGTCAGAAAGCGGCGGATCCATGGCAATGGGCTGTTCCACAGTCTCCCACCTCCACCGGATCACTCTGCTGGCAATCGCCAGTTGCGTGTCGTTGGTCAGCACCGGCTGCACGCGGACCCAGTACCGGATCCAGGCCGACGAAGACGCCTACAGCGTGATCTCCGAGCGAAACACGGACCCGCGTTGGCGCGTGGCCGACTACGACATCGACATGGATCCCCGCAGCCGGTTCTTCGATCCCCACGATCCGGACCATTCGCCGATGCCTCTGGACGATCCCACCTCGCAGCAGTACATGCGCGAGGTGAACGGAATGGCCGGATGGGATCACTGGAATGACAACGGTCAGCGTGCGGATCTGGAGAACCCGACCTGGAAGAAGACTCTCGGTGAATACGCCGAGCTGACCGAATCCGACGAACTGCTTCTCGACATAGATTCGTCGGTCCAACTGGCCTACGTGCATTCGCCGACCCACCAGGATCAGCTCGAAACGCTCTACCTCTCGGCACTCGACGTCACCGCCGAACGGTTCCGGCTCGACACGCAGTACTACGGCGGATTCGGCACGGCGTTTTCTCACAACGGATCGCTGAATCCCGCCAGTCTGTCGTACGACGCGGCGTCGGGACAGTACGTCGTGAGCGGGCCGTTCGAGGGCAATGAGAGTAACCGGCTGACGGTGGGAAGTTCGTCGGCGAGCCCCACGCTGCGGGTCGAGCGGAGCCTGGCGACGGCCGGACAATTGCTCGCCGGGTTCGCCAACTCGTTCGTCTTCGAGTTCTCCGGCGGTGATGCCAATCTCTCTTCTTCGCTGGCCAATTTCGTCTTCGTGCAGCCGTTGCTTCGTGGAGCAGGTCGTGACATCGCCCTGGAGGAACTCACCCGCGACGAGCGGGCCCTGTTGGGCAATCTGCGTGCCTACGGCCAGTTTCGCCAAGGGTTCTACACCCAGGTGGCGATCGGAGAAAGCGGGGTCAGCGGACCCCAGCGAGGGGGACACAGTACATCGATCCAGATCGCGTCGGGAGCGGGTGGAGTCGGTGGCTACATTGGACTGCTGCAGGATCTGCAGCAAATCCGTAACTCCCAGAACAATCTTGATGAACAGCTTCAACTGCTGTCCCAGACGATCGCCCTGGAGCAGAGCGGCCTGATCGACCTGGTCCAGGTGGACCTGCTCCGGCAAAGGGTGCAGGAAACACGGGCGACCATTCTCGACAGCCGCAACGCCCTGACGTTCTCCATCGATCGATTCACGACCGGTACCCTGGGACTGCCGCCGGATCTCCCGGTCAAGATGGACGACAGCCTGATCCGCCAGTTCGAACTGGTCAGCCCCGAGGCCACCACGTTGCGAAAGGAGATCAGGGCACACCAGGGTCTCGTCGGATCGCTGGACCAGAACTCAGGTGTCGAAGCGGTCCGGAAGGTCCTGGACGAGCTCGTCAAGATGGTCGCACAGGTCCGCCGACAACTCGATACGGTCAAGGCTGACATGGCTCGCCTGGCCCGAGCCGTTCCGCGGCGGGAACTCAGCATGTCAACCGACCAGAAAACTGCCCTCCAGGACGACCGCGCCCAACTCGCAGATGCGCTCAAGGAAGTCGAACAGAAACTCGCCAAGGCCACGACAGACATCTCCGCGATCCAGGTCGGTCTCAATGACAAGACTGCCAAGAGCACGATCCGTCGGATGGTCGTCTGGACGGCCAACCTGATGCGGCTGGTCCAACGATCCATGCTGGTTCAGACCCGAGCTCGACTCGAAACCGTCACCATTCCCAAGATCGAACTGGATTCCGCCGAGTTGTTCGATGTCGCGCTGGCCAACCGACTCGATTTCATGAACGGCCGTGCGGCACTGGTGGATTCCTGGCGAACTGTCCAGGTGCGTGCTGACGCGCTCCAGGGTGTCCTGAACGTGACCTCCAGTGGCGACGTCCGCACCGGCGGCAACAACCCCGTGGATTTCCGTGCTGCAACCGGCACTCTTCGCCTGGGCCTCGAGATCGACGCACCGTTGACTCGCCTGCTCGAGCGGAATGCCTACCGGGAATCGCTGGTCAACTTCCAGAGAAGCCGACGTGGACTGATCCGGTCACGCGATGCCCTGCACCAGGGACTCAGACAACTCGTACGAAATATCGATCGTCTGCAGCTGCTCCTCGAAATCCAGCGTCAGGCGGTTGCCATCGGTATTCGGCAACTCGACATGAACCGCGAACGACTCTACGCACCGGTCCCGCCGACTCAACCGGGGCAACCACCGCCGAGTTTCGGCGGCAATACGACAAGAAACCTCATCGACGGGCTCCGCAGCCTGCTGTCCTCGCAGAACCAATTCATGAACACCTGGTTCAGCTACTATGCAGCCCGGATGCGGCTGGCTCGTGAATTGGGAATCATGAAACTGGATCAACATGGCCGGTGGATCGAACAGCCAACCGACGACAACGACGGCGCAGCCTCAGCGACCCTGAAGGGGTGGCGAGCGGCTGTTTCGGTGAGCCTCAGTCCGACGGGCATCTCGAAATGGAGAACAGCGATCCCGCGAGAGCCCGTTGATTCACTTCCCCAGGAACGCCAAACTACCGAAGATGGGGACGCCGTCGATCGACCGCGCGATCGGAAGTGACGAGGTCGGCCGGGCCAACTTCCACCTGTCAACCCAGGGCTTGGCGGTCGCCAGTGAGTGACGGACGTTTTGGGACCGGAGACGGAACTTGACGACAGAAGTGATCCCGCCCGCCACTCCCTCTGAAACCACCGGGACGGATGCGCCGTCGTGGGCGGCGAGCGGTCCGCGACAGCGGTCCCGCAAGCGATCGGGAATGCTGCTCGTGCTGGGCCTCGGCGTGATTGTCATCGTCGTATCTGCCGTGATCCTGATACCCGCCCTGTTCGCGACACAGGGTGGGAACACGGCGATCACCTATGAGGTCACTCGAGGCGACCTGCTGGTCACCATCACCGAACAAGGCTCTCTGGAGAGCAGCAACAACACCGAAATCAAGTCCAGGGTCCGCGGTTTCAACACCGTCACCTGGGTGATCCCCAGCGGGACGGTGGTCAAGCCGGGTGACGAACTTGTGCGGCTGGACACCAAGGAACTCGAAGAGAACCTCAGTCTCTCCAAGACGAATGTGTACAAGTCACGAGCCAGCCTCGCCAAGACCACGTCAGGCCTGGCCACGGCCAAGATCTCGATCCGGGCCTACGAACAGGGACAGTACGTCACCGAGTTGAAGGAACGTGAGAAGGCGGTCGCGATTTCCGAGGCGAATCTCAAGGCGTCCAGGAAGATGCTGGTCCGCTCCGACGGACTCTTCAAGCAAGGATTCGTCACCGAGCTCGAAGTCCAGAGCCAATCGCTCACCGTCGAACAGGCACAGTTGGAGTTGCTGGTCAGCCGGACCAGGCTGGATGTCTTGCAACGGTTCACGAGGGCCATGGAACTGGAGACCCGACGGGGTGAACTGATAGCGGGCCATTCGTACGTCAAGCGTGACGAAGCTGAACTGGCGATGAACCTCTCGAGGCGGACACGTGCCCAGGACGAGCTGGCCAATTGTGTCATCAGGGCCAGCCGCGGCGGCCTGGTCATCTATCCGATGCCGGCCCCCTGGAAGGACGAGCCGGAAATCACCGAGGGAGTCAGCGTTCGTTACGACCAGGTCCTGTTGCTGATGCCCGATCTGTCCCGGATGCAGATCAAGGTGGGCATCCACGAAGAGATGATCGAACGGATCAAGGTGGGTCTCTCGGCCACCGTCGTCCTTCCCGCTCTGACCCTCGAAGCCAGGATCTCGTCGGTCGCCACAGTCACCCGACCGGCCGCCTGGTGGACCGGCAACATGGTGAAATACGACACGATCATCGACCTGCCCTCCGTCGCCGGACTGCGGCCGGGAATGACGGCTGCCGTGAAGGTGGTGGTGGCCGAACACAGGGATGTGCTGTCGGTCCCGGTGGCCGCCGTCGTCGAAGCCACAAACGGCCACTTGTGCTGGGTCAAGACCTCGCGGGGTATCGAACGGAGGTCGCTGGAACTGGGCGACAGCAATGATGAGTTCATCGTCGTTCTCGGCGGGTTGAACGAGGGCGACAAGGTCCTGCTCAATCCACGTGGACATGTTGAAGACAGCCCGCCCGACTCTCCGAAAGCGATCAAGACACAACCGGACATCTCGCGTACCGCCGGCAAGGCCAAGAGCAAGACACGAACACGGAAGCCCTACCATGGTGACTGAGGTTTTCCCCGACGCCCAAGCCTCCTCCGATTCCGGAGTCGACGGCACCGACCGCCCCACTGCCGCATTCGCTGCCTCGAGCAGTGGAACAGGACGGTGGATGTTTGCCGTCGGTTTCGGAATCCTGCTGCTCGTCGGCGTGGGTGTCGCGGTCCGTTCCCTGCTTCCCTCCACTCCGGACGGCCCGCAGTTGACCTACCAGGTTGTGTTGGGCGACCTGGACGTGACAGTCATCGAATCAGGGACTCTTGAGAGTTCTGAGAACACGGAGATTCGCTGCAAGGTCCGAGGGCAGAACACGATCACGTCTGTCGTCGTAAGCGGCAGCATCGTCAAGGCAGGCGACGAACTCCTGCGACTGGACACGCTGCTGATCGAGGAACAGATCCACGAGCGATCCAAGTTCGCGCACTGGTGCAAGGCCGGCGAGGTTCAACTGAAAGCGCACATGAACCGCTCGAAGCTGGCCGTCAATGCGTACCTGGAAGGGGAATTCGTCGAACGGCTGACCGAGCTCGAGAAATTCCTCGCGATCGCCAAGTCCAGCGTTCTCACCGCTCAGAACATGCTGGGCCATGACCGGATGATGGCCCAACGCGGCTACGTCAGTAACCTCAAGGTGGAGCAACGGGAGTTCCAGCTTTCCCAGGCGAAGATGAACCTCGTCATCCAGGAAACCCATATCGATGTCCTGAAGAAGTTCACGAAGGCCGAACGCCTGGAGAGACTCAGAGGAGAACTGAAATCGGCCACGGCCGAATACCAGGCCGCTGCCGAGCGGACCTTCGCCGACGAGCACCGGCGGGATGTCGCGATCGAGGAGTTCAAGCACTGCGTGGTCACGGCGCCTCGCGACGGGATGGTGATCCATCCGAAAGCCGCTCGATGGAAGAACGCTCCCGAGGTCCAGGCAGGGGCGACGGTCTTCAAGAACCAGGTCCTTTTGCTGATGCCCAACCTGGACAAGATGCAGATCAAGATCGGCATCCACGAGTCGATCCTCGACCGGATCACGCCGGGACTGAAGGCCAGAGTGACGCTGCCCGACCGGACACTCGAAGGGGAAGTCGTCTCGGTGGCCAAAGTGGCACGTCCGGCAGGCTGGTGGTCCGGCAACGTCGTGAAGTACGACGCCGTGATCCAGTTGCCACAGTCCCTGCATCTGAAACCGGGAATGAGCGCCGAGGTCGAGGTCCTGATCGCATCACGCAAGAACGTGCTGTCAGTCCCCGTCGCCGCGATCGTGGAAACCGAAAACAAACAGATACTCTGCTGGATCAATACGCCCCAGGGCATCCAAATGCGAACCCTGCAGACAGGCGAAAACAACGACCGGTTCGTCGAGGTCATTTCCGGACTCGAGGCGGGACAGGAGGTCGTGCTGAATCCTCTGGCCTTCATCACCGAAGCCCAGCAGGAAGCTCTGAAGATCACCGGATCCGCCAGGACAGCCGACGACGAGTCGTCCGAGACCCCCAAGCCGGGTGATTCGCCAAAGTCGAAATCGGGCAGCTCAAAGCCCAAGCCCAAGCCCAAGCCCAAGAAACCCGCCCCCAAGGGTCAGGGAGTGGCGATCTCCTCGCGCTGACCCGAATCTCCGCATCGGCCGGACTGCCGGGACGCGCTGACCCGACACCCGACCGCAACCTCTACGTCCGTTGCAGACAGGGAATGACGTCGTGAACGGTTCATTTCTGCGAACCATCCAGCTTGGACTGAAAGGGCTGGCCGTCCAGAAGATGCGAGCGAGCCTCGCGGCGCTCGGTATCTTCATCGGCACGGCGACGGTCATCTGGCTGGTGGCCATGGGGGAAGGTGTCAGCTACCGCGCACAGCAGCAGATCCTGGAACTGGGCGCCAAGAACATCATCGTCCGCACCAGGAAGCCCACCGGATCCAGTGGCGGCGACGCCGCCAGTTCGCAGGTCAGACGTTACGGACTCACCCGTGCAGATTTTCGCCGCATCACGTCGAATATCCCCAGCATCGAGAGTTCGGTGCCGATGCGGGAACTGCAGTTCCAGTTGCGGAACAACAACCTGACCACCGACTCCAAGCTCGTCGGCTGCATGGAGGAATACCTGACGCTCAACCAGTTGGAGATCGCCCGGGGCCGATGGCTGACAAAGCGAGACCGGGGACAGAAGGTGGTCGTGCTTGGTCACGAGACCACCACCAGGCTCTTCCCGTACGAGAACCCGATCGGAAAGACCATCTGGGTCGGCACCGAGTACTACGTGATCATCGGCCAGACCAAGCCTCGTACGGCGTCGGCCGCGATCGGTGGCAGTCTCGATGCTCGCGAATACAACCTCGATGCCTACATCCCGCTGAAGACCATGCGACAACGAATCGGCGACATGGTGATGCGACGGGTCGGTGTCGGAGGCAGTAACTGGTACGGCGAGGAGGTCCAACTCAGCCAGATCACCGTCAAAGTCAGTGCGATCGAGTACGTCAACGAAACCGCTTCGATCATCGAGACGCTACTCGAGCGGTATCACGACCAGGAAGACTATGCCGTCGTCGTCCCCAAGGAACTGCTGGAACAGGCCGAGCGGACCCGCGCGATGTTCAACATCCTGCTGGTGGTGATCGCCGGAATCTCACTGCTGGTCGGCGGCATCGGCATCATGAACATCATGCTGGCCACCGTCACCGAACGGACCAGGGAGATCGGCATCCGCCGAGCCCTGGGTGCGACCCGCAGCCACATCACTCAGCAATTCCTGGTCGAAACGGTCGTGCTGACGACCACCGGAGGTCTGCTCGGCGTCTGTTTCGGCCTGTTCTGCGGCCCCCTGTTCCGTGGTTTGCGGAGCCTGGCGACACTGATCAACCCCGACATGCTGCCCGCCGAGATTTACGCTCTCGAGCCGCGGATTGCGCCGTGGTCGGTCGCACTTTCGGTGGGGATTTCACTCGCCGTCGGGATCATTTTCGGTGTCTATCCCGCCCAACGCGCCGCCGACATGGATCCGATCGAAGCCCTGCGGCACGAGTAAACTCGTGCCCGAAACGCTAGGCCAGGATGTCGTGGATCACCTCGCCACGGTCGATGTCCAGCCGCTTGCGGCCCGGGACCTCCAGCTGCCGGTTGTCCAGGCCCATCAGGTGTAACACGGTGGCATGCAGATCGGTCACGTAGTGGCCCTGGCCCAGGGCATGGTAGCCCAACTCGTCGGTCGCACCATGCACGTAGCCCCGCTTCAGCCCCGCTCCGGCCAGCCAGACGGTGAACCCGTGCGGATGGTGATCGCGGCCGGTCGTGGCATTGCCGCGTTCCTCGCGGCCGGGGGTTCTTCCAAACTCGGTGCAGAACACCACCGCCACGTCGTCCATCAGGCCTCGCTGCTTCAGGTCGGCCAGGAACCCGGCGATCGGCTTGTCGACCGACTTGCACATCCGGGCGTGGTTGGCCTTCAGCTTCTGGTGCGAATCCCACGTTCCGTAGGATGACGGAAAGACCTGCACGAACCGCACGCCGCGTTCGACCATTCGGCGTGCCGCCAGCAGTCTCTGCCCGGCCACCTTCGTCGGTCCCTGGTCGATTCCGTACATCTGCTGAGTCCCGGTCGTTTCCTGCGACAGCGCCACCGCTTCGGGCACCGCCGCCTGCATCCGAAAGGCCAGCTCGTAGGACTTGATCCGAGCCTCCAGCCGGTCGTCATCGGGACGCTCCCTGGCCGTCAACCGATTCAGCTTCGCCACCAAGTCGAACTCGTTGGCCTGCCCTTTGGCCGACTGGCCAGGTGGACGGGTGCCGTAGACCAGCGGGCTCTTGTCGTTGAGTTTCAGGGGCACACCGGCATGGGCCGGGCCGAGGTAGTACGAGTCGATCGACTCGCGGGTGTCGGTTCGGGTCGGTCCCCCCAGCACCACAAACCGCGGCAGGTTTTCGTTCAGCGACCCCAGTCCGTAGTGGGCCCAGGCCCCGATACTCGGCTGCGTCTCGTCCAACTTGTGGCGGCCGGTGTGTATCTGGTTCTCGGCCGCGTGATCGTTGTCGGTCGTCCACATGTTCCGCACGAAACAGATGTCGTCGACCTGCTTGGCCAAATGAGGCCACCAGTCGGTCACCGCGATGCCGCTCTCTCCGTGCTGCTTGAACCCCACCTGCATCGGAAAGATCTTCGTGTACACGTCCCGGATGTTGATCTCCTCGGCCGGAGCACTCCGGAAACGTTGCTTGTGTAAGGGAGACTCGACCGGGTTGGGGAACGGGGTCTGCGAGTAGGTCTTGCCGGCGTACTTGTTCAGCATCGGCTTGGGATCGAATGTCTCCATCTGGCTGTAGCCACCCGAGAGAAACACCCAGACGATGGACTTGGCACGAGGCGCAAAGTGGCAGTCGCCGGTGGGCGGTGTGGCCCCGCGGACAATGCCGTCGGAGGCCAGCATCGAACCCATGGCCAGGCCGGTGAAGCCCAGCCCGAAATCGGCCAGGAAGTCTCGTCGTTGTATCGGTTTCATCCGTAGGATTCCTTTTGCGCCCTCGCCGGGCTCTTGAGGACGACCGTCACCGGATCGTGACAAAATCATTGTGGTTGAACAACACCCTCACCAGGCTCTCACGCACCCGGCCTTCGTCCTTCAGTTCCTGCAGCTGCTGCGCCCAGAAGGCCTGGCAGGCGGCCACCTCTGCATCACTCGCCGGCCGCGACAACACGTGCACGAACGCCTTGCGAATGAACGCCTCGGGTGTCGGGGCGTCGATGTGACGAGCGGTTCCCGCTGTGGCCAGCTGGATCAAATCGCTGTTGCTCAGGGCCAGTGCCTGCTGAGGCACCACGGTCGAGGTGCGCCGGAAACAATCTCCCGGATCCGGCGGATCGAACAGCTCGGCAAACTGCGTGTTCCCCCCGGCCTCGGGATACACCTCGTAGTACAGGCTGCGGCGGCTCGTCGACAGGGCCCGGGTGTTGAGCAGCACCTGCCCGCCGATCGATGAGTCCAGGCGACCGGCCAGCATCAGCACGCTGTCGCGAATCACCTCCGCCTCCATCCGACCCCGCCGGCGACGCCAATACCAGTGGTTGTCCTTGTCGCGAGCCACGTTGTGGCCGATCGTCTCCTCAGTACCCAGCTTCTGATCGCTCAACTGGTAGACGTGGCTGGTGACCATCAACCGGTGCAGCCGCTTCATGCTCCAGTCGTGCTCGACCAACTCGACAGCGAGCCAATCGAGCAGTTCCGGATGAGTCGGCTGCTTGCCGTTGCGGCCAAAGTCATAGACGGTCTCGACCAACGGAACATGGAAGTGCCTCAGCCAGATGTGGTTGACCGCCACCCGAGGCGTCAACGGATTCCGGTCATCGGCGATGAAGCGGGCCAACGAGGCCCGCCGTCCGGTCGAGGTGTTGCTGGTCACCCGGCTCAACAGGGCATAGCTGTTGGACTCAGGCGACTTGGCACGCTTCTTTTCCACATCCTGTTTTTGCTTCTTCGCGTCAGCCATCTGCTTCTCGAGAATCTTGATCCGCGGAGCTTTCTGCTTGTCGTCCTTGGGCAACGCCCTGGCCTGTCCCAATTCGAAGCGGGATTCCAGGATCTGCCAATCCGCCATTGCCAAGTCGGCGGCGAGTTGGCAGCGGTAGGCCTCTCCGGCAAGTGCCTCGATCTTCGACGCCGCGGCCTTGTCGCGTTTTGCGTTGTCTGCGGCCACCGTCGCCAGGATGCTGGCCAGCTTCAGCCGCTTCGCGGCCAACCCGTCTCGAGCCACCCGGGTTCCCAGCGTCGCCGTTTGCAGAGCCGCTTCGACTTGCTTGAACGCGGTGTAGTTCTTTCGAGCCGACTCGCACCCGGCGATCATCGAGACCGATGACGTGGCCGCCGGCTGCGACTCGGGATGGATCGCCCAGCCCTCGATCCCCGCCACGTCCTCGCCGTCGGCATATTTCGGCGACTCGAAGCCCCACGAATATCGCTGCCCTCCGGCAACCAGCTGCACGTCGTCCACCAGCACCTTGGTGCCGGTTCGGCAGTCGAATGTGAATGGTTGGTGAGGGTGCTTGGTCGGATTCCAGCCGTTCAGGGCGATCGGCGCATCGCTGACCAGCAAGTCCCGGGCACCTTCCAGCCGAACGCTCAACAGCACCCGGTCCTGCTTGGGATCGACCACCAGGGTCACGTGGAAATGATTCTGCTTGGCGGCAAAGTCATAGCGACCGGCGACGAACTGCGAATACCCCCCGGGATGATACGTCTCGATCTTGCCTCCGATGAATCCGACGAAAAGAGCCGTCTGACCGGTCTTGGTGTTCTTGGCGAGTTGAAAGTTGACGTGGTTGTCTTCGAGGATCTTCAACTGGAACGAGATGCGAGTGCCCTGCGGAACCGACTTCAGTCCCGGCAGAGTGTTCTGCACGATCCGCCGTCCGGTGGTGGCATCGATGTAGAGCGACTGCTTGCCGACCAACGCCCCGCTCTGCCCCGACTCCACCGCGTCCTTGACGGCCTTGGCGAGTTCCACACGAGCCTTGGCCAGTTGCTGCTTCAGGGCCCGGGTGTCGACCGGTTGACTCGAGACGTCCTTAAGCCGCTGGTGTGCCGTGGCCACCGTCTGCCGCTGTTCCTGGAGCACTGTGTGCTGGATATTGGGCCGCGATCCGGGATACCAGCCCGAGAGCGGCAATTCGATCGGCTTGATCTCGGGAAACAGCTCCTCCAGGAAGGCGGGCACACCCGCGGTGATGCTGCCTCGTTCCTTGTCCTTGTTTCGCTCATCGCCACCAGTGTACAGCCACGTCTTGGCGTCGGGCCGCTCGTCAAAGATCCTGACCATGCCAATCCGCACGGCGGTCCGAGACCCGGAATACACGTAGGGCGGATAGGGAGGCGGATCGGGCTGGCCGGGCACCCGGTCCTGCCGCACACCCATCGGCTCGAAGAACGCCCGCATCCGGAAGTAGTCTTCATGAGTGATCGGGTCGTACTTGTGGTCGTGACAATGCGCACAGTTGAAGGTCAGACCCAGAAACGCTTTGCCGGTGTATTCGACCGAGTGCCGCATCCAGTCATTGGGGTTCAGCGAGAAGTAATTGCGGATCAAGTACCCGGTGGCCGGCCAGGCCGAATCGTCATTGGCGGCCAACTCATCGGCCGCCAGCATCTCCTGCACCATCCTCGCGTAACTCTTGTCGCTGTTGAGTGAATCGATGATCCAGTCTCGCCAGCGCCAGATCTGAGGCGCACTGTTGCGGACGTCGTTGACCTTGCGACGACCGTACCAGTCGGAATACCGCCAGACATCCATCCAGTGACGACCCCAGCGTTCGCCGTAACGCGGAGAGGCCAGCAGTCGATCGACGATCCGATGATAGTGGGCCCGGGACGGATCGGCCAAAAACGCCTGCAGCTGGCCAACTGTCGGCGGCAGTCCGACCAGGTCCAGGTGGACCCGTCGCAGGAGTACCGCCGGAGGAGCATCGGCAACCGGACGCAGGCCGTGCTGGTCGTATCGGGCGTGGACGAAGCGGTCCACTGCGTTGTGAGCCCAGCCGGGTCGGCTGATCTCAGGCAACGCCTTGCGGACCGGTCGCCGGAAGGACCAGTGGTCGCGTGGATCGGCTTCCCGCTCCTCGGCAGCGGGTGACGGGCTGCCCGCTGCAATCCATTTCCGGATTGCAGCGATCTCGTCGGGCTCAAGCGGCTTGCCGACCGGTGGCATCCGCTCGGCCGGGTCTCTGGCTGTCACCTTCTGCAGCAACGCCGACGCCTCGACAGCCCCCCGCTCGACAACTACACCATTCTCGCTCCCCTTGCGGATCAATGCCCCCGTATCCAGCCTCAAACCCGCCTTCTGCTTCAACGCACCATGGCAGGCGTAGCATCGCTGCTTGAAGACCGACTTGAGCCGCGATGTGTAACCGGCGTCAGCCGCAGCAGGTGGTGCTGCGGTGGCTGCGGTGGCTGCGGTGGCTGCGGTGGCTGCTGCATAGAGCAGAGCCAGGGCCAGTCGCCGGACGCGTCTCAAGGTGTCAGGCTCCAGTCGTTTCACCTCAGGATGTCCTTGACCACCCGAGCCGGCCGCCCGTTGGTCAATTGTTGTTGCTGCCCGTTGTGGAAGAAGAACAGCTTCTGGTAGTCGATGCCGAAGAGGTGCAGCAGCGTGGCCTGGAAGTCGTTGGGGGTGACCTTGTCGACAACGGCGCTGTGACCGATGTCGTCGGTCTCGCCATAGGTCATGCCGCCCTTGATGCCACCACCGGCCAGCCAGTTGGTGAACCCCTGTCCGTTGTGGTCACGACCGCCTGTGATCGGGTCCCCTTCGGTCACGGGCAACCGGCCGATCTCACCGCCCCAGTGAACGATGGTCGAATCGAGGAGTCCGCTGCGTTTGAGGTCCTTGACCAGGGCCGCGGCGGGCTTGTCGGTACGTCGGCAGGCGGCCGGAAGAGCCGACTTGATGTTGTTGTGGTTGTCCCAGGGCTGTCCGTTGAGGAACAGCTGCACGAACCTCACACCCCGCTCGACCAGTCTCCGAGCGATCAGGCACCGCGTGCCGTATTCGCGGGTAACCGGGTCGTCCAGGCCGTACATGTCCTGAGTGGCCCGGGTCTCCTGGCTGATGTCCAGAGCTTCCTTGGCCGACGTCTGCATGCGTGCCGCCAGTTCGTAGGTGGCGATGCGGGCCTCGAGGTCGTTTTCGCCGGGGTGCTTCTTCGCGTGCCGCTTGTTGAGCTGGGCCAAGAACGACAGGTTGTGTTCCTGCACCTTGCCGCGGACCGACGCAGGGGCATCGAGGTTGAGGATACGAGGGGTCTTGGGACGCAGCACGGTGCCCTGAAACAGCGTGGGCATCCAGCCGTTTGACCAGTTGTGGATCCCGTCGACGGGGTGGCCTCCCGGATCGGTCATCACCATGTAGGCGGGCAGGTTTTCAGTTTCCGAGCCCAACCCGTACAGCAGCCACGACCCCAGCGTCGGTCGTCCGGTGACCGACGGGATGCCCGAGTGCATGTAGCGGATCGAGACTTCGTGGCCGTTGTAGCCGGTGTGCATCGAGCGGATCAGGCAGATGTCATCGACGACTCCCGAGATGTTGGGCAGCAGTTCGGAGATCTCGGTGCCGCATTCCCCGTGAGCACGGAACTTCCACCGGGCTCCCAGCAGACGCTTGCTGGCTCGCTTGATGAAGCTGTAGGCGATGTCGCCCTGGAAGGTCTTGCCGTCCAGCCGGGTCAGTTCGGGTTTCGGGTCGGTGAGTTCCATGTGAGCCGGCCCGCCGTGCATGAACAGCGAGATCATGGCCTTGGCTCGAGGTGCAAAGTGCGTCTGCT
>Ga0310122_10001046_pt1 | contig 17609 bp, 13 predicted proteins | sample CB6_Bottom_1051__FD_203503 | JGI IMG/M metagenome (GOLD analysis project Ga0310122, IMG submission 203503) | Marine microbial communities from Western Arctic Ocean, Canada - CB6_Bottom_1051 | ecosystem: Environmental > Aquatic > Marine > Oceanic | place: Canada: Western Arctic Ocean | collected...
GATTGTTAAACAATCCAAAGGAGTCCGCCAGTATTGGGCTACCACACATCACCTTCGTCGCGGCTCCGCAGGACTATACCCATCTGAATGGTGAACCGGGCATGAAGCTGCCGGGGTTTGGATTGATCATTGAATTGGCCAAGCCCAAGGAAGCGGCTGATCTTTTCCAGTTGTTCTTTCAGACGTTCGCGTCGATCTTGAATATCCAAGCCGGCCAACAAGGACGGCAGCCGTGGGTCATGTCTTCGGAAACGTACAAGGACGTTCAAATCTCGTTTGGCCGGTACCTCAAGAAACCGGAAGGAAAGAGTTTGCCATTTGTTTTCAATTTCATGCCCGCGGCGGCCAAAGTCGGCGACAAGTACATCATCACGTCTTCACGCGACCTTTGCCGCAAGCTGGTCGATGCGGAAACGTCCGGCGACGCGCGTCAGCCGCCCAATCGCAACTTCAATCTTGAATTCTACCTCGACCCGTTCGCCGACATCTTGGAAGCCAACCAATCGGTGTTTCACGCGCGAGCGATCCAGGAAGGCGATTCTCCGGACGAGGCGAAAACGAACTTCGGGAAACTGATGGAAGTGCTGCGAATGCTGAACGCCGTCAAACTGAGCACCACCGTCAAGGCCGATGCATTTCAAATTCGATTGCAAGGGAGTTGGAAGTGAACAACCTGAGCAATTCAACCGACGTCGTCCGCCCCTTCGATCCGAAACGCGACGGCGCCTGGACTCGGCAGAATGCCACGCATCTTTTGTGGCGCGCGCGATTCGGTGCGTCGTTCGAGCAAATTCAAACCAGCACGGCCGACGGACTGGATCGCAGCGTCGAGAAACTGTTAACGCCGCAAAAAGACAGCGACGATTTCAAGGTTGCCGAACCTCTGCTGCGTCAGACGGCGCATCAGACGGGAAACATCGCCGACCTGAAGGCTTGGTGGCTGTATCGCATGTTGTATTCGGCCAATCCGCTGGTCGAGAAAATGTCGCTGTTGTGGCACAACCAATTCGCGACGTCGTATTCGAAAGTCCAGTCGGTCGATCACATGGCCGCTCAGAATGATCTGATCCGCCAGCACGCGGTCGGCAGCTTTCGCGATTTGTTGCACGGCATGGCGCGTGACGTGGCCATGCTGATCTGGCTCGACAGCAACTCGAACCGCAAACGGCACGCCAACGAAAACTTCTCGCGCGAGGTCATGGAACTGTTCAGCTTGGGCGAGGGAAATTACACCGAGGTAGATATCAAGCAAGCCGCCCGTGCGTTTACCGGCTGGCATGTTCGCGATGACAAGTTCTGGTTCAACCGCATTCAGCACGACTTCACCGAGAAAACCGTGTTCGGCAAGACCGGCAAGTTCGACGGTGACGAGTTGATTGACCTGTGCCTGGAACACAAAGCCTGCCCGCGATTTCTGGCGACAAAGCTGCTGACGACATTCGTCACGCCGCGTCCGGGAACAGAAGTGGTCGACGGTCTGGCGTCTCGAATTCGCACACACGATTACGACATGTCGAAAGTGCTGCGTGAGTTGTTCCGGTCGGCGTACTTCTTCAGCGACGAGGTTCAGCGTTCGATCATCAAGAGTCCTCTGGATTTGGTTCTCGGTTCAATCCGATCGCTCGACGGACGGGCCAATTTGCAAAACGCCGCGCGGTTGCTGGCGGAATTGGGGCAAGATGTGTTCGAGCCTCCGACGGTCAAAGGCTGGGAAGGCGGCCGCTTGTGGATCAGCTCGGCAACGTTGTTGCAACGAGCCAACTTTGCGGCGGAATTGACCAAGGGAAACGATCTGGGGCCGATTCGTGATCCTGGTTCGACCGCCGTGAAATTCGGTTGGAACGACGACGACGCGGCGATTCACTATTTTGTCGGCCTGTTACTCGCCCGCGAGTTGCAGCCGGCCGCGATAGAACAATTACGCGAATACATGCGCGGCGTGAAAGCCGATCGCGGAAACCGATTGCGCGGACTGATTCATTTGGTCATGACAATGCCGGAATTTCAACTTGTGTAAAGAGGTCGTTTACTTGATGTGTAAAGAGGTCGTTTAACTGCGAGCCAACGGCGACCGCGTCAGTTCATCCACCCGCTGACGCGGTCGCCGTTGGCTCGCGGTTAAACGACTGAAAGGGTACCACGTCTTCGCAGAAGGCGTGCGGCGCAGCCGCTGGAAACCGTTATGACGCGTTCAGAAAACGGAAACTTAATTTTGTTCAAAATCCGTGAGCAGTTTCCTGTCGCTGCGCGACACGGCTTGCAAAACGCAAGCCGTGCTACCCAATCTTAATCGCCAATAACATTACCCGTGAAATCCAGAGCTTTGGAAGCAGTGGAGACAACAATGACTGACACACGTCGAGAATTCTTGAAGCAAATTGGTTTCGCCGGCGCCGGATTGGTATCGCTGGCGGCTGCTCCGCCGTTGTTTTTACAACGTGCCGCGTTTGCGGACGCAAAGAAACCCAAGAAAAAGGACGATGGCCGAATTCTTGTCGTCGTTCAGATGGCTGGCGGCAACGACGGGCTGAATACGGTTGTTCCGTACGGCGATTCGGAATACTACAAGGCCCGGCCCTCGCTGGGGATTGCCAAAGGCAGCGTCCTGAAGCTCGACGATCATCTCGGACTGCATCCGGCGATGACGGGATTCAAGGAATTGTATGACGAAGACATGCTGTCGGTCATCCAAGGCGTGGGCTACAAAAACCCCAACCGCTCGCATTTTCGCTCGATGGATATCTGGCAGTCGGCTCGGCCGGACACGGAATACACCGATGACGGTTGGCTGGGCCGCGCACTTGATGTCACGGCCGAGAAGTATCAGGGCGGAGTTCCCGCGTTGGCATTCGGCATGGACAAGCTGCCGCTGTCGCTGGTCGCGGCCAAGGTCAACGTTCCCACGATTCGCAACCTGGACAGCTATCAGTTGCAGTTGGGTCCCGGTCCGGAATCGAACAAAAAACTCCATCGTCGACTCATCGACAAATTGGCGAACCAATCGGCCACGGTCGGCACCGATCTTGACTTCTTGAGGAAGACGACGGTGACCGCATTCACATCGGCCGACCGGCTGAAGAAAGTGGCTTCGTCGTACAAACCGAGCGTCCCCTATCCAAACAACCGACTCTCGCAACAACTGAAAGTTCTGGCGCAGATCATCGCCGGAGATTTCGGAACGCGAATATTCTTCGTCACCCTGGGCGGTTTCGATACTCACTCGGAACAGCAGGGCGCACACCAAGGGTTGCTCGCTGAGTTGTCATCGGCGCTGCGTGCCTTTTACATGGACCTGAAAGGCCACAAACTCCACGAACAAGTCCTCATCGCCACGTTTTCCGAATTCGGCCGCCGAGTGAAAGAAAACGGCAGCCTGGGTACCGACCACGGAGCCGCCTCGCAATTGTTCGTCGTCGGCGCGAAAGGAAAAGCGGGCATCCATGGCAAGCATCCCAGCCTGACGTCGCTATTCCAAGGCGACCTAAAATTCCACACCGACTTCCGCCAAGTTTATGCCACGCTGTTGGACAATTGGCTGGGAGTTCCGAGCGAGAAAGTTTTGGGCCAGAAATTCGCGAAGTTGGATTTTGTGTGACGCGCGATCCATGCTGAGATCGCTTTGAGGTTCTTTGCATGGCACATGACAATCCTGACATGTCGTCAACCAAACGCCTTCGCGGTCGAACGATCATTCTTTGCGCAATTGCTGTGCTTGTGGTGATGTTTATTTTGTCCCTGCCCGCGATGCGGATCAACTATCACCGTTGGCAGTTGGAATCTGCGTTCACTGAAACGTTCGCGCCAGAGCGAGAGGAAGTCATCGGTGGAATGATTGGCTTCTCGATGGGCGAATCTTACGAACGGTATGAATACCATCGAGACCGGCTTGTGGCACTCAAAGCGTTGCGGGCAACGAAGTATCTGTTTACAGACCTTTTGTATCCGACTGAGGAATGCCACGAGTTTCATCGGAAACTGAATGCAAGAGAAGCGCCGCCGTATGTCGATTACAGCGGTGAAGGGGCAACTGTCGATCCTCCCATTCCTTACGAAATCACCATCTGGTACTGGCCCGATCACAGCGCCGAATGGGACGAATTCTTGGAATTCTTCACATATACCAAAGAAGATCTGTAACGAAGACCGACGGGCATGATTTGGAAGCGTAGGATTTCGCGGCCGCTTCGAATTGATTCAATCGCGGCAACTCGCTTACAATGGAATCCCGTCGGATGTGCAGCCGCAAGCAAGCGTTCTTCAGCGAATGGCTGCTGATATCCGATATTCAGAAAAGCCTGCCCGTTTCCCTCCGCAGTAACCCACCAAAGGTCCCCCACAATGAGATTCTCCACGAATTGTGAAGGCTTCACACGTCGCAACTGTTTGAAACTCGGCCTCGGAGCCTTCATGGGCGGCGGATTAGTCGACGCATTGCGGTTACGTGGGATGGCCGAATCGCAGTCGGGCGCGGCGAAGCCGGCGGCGACTAATTGCATTCTGATTTGGATGGACGGCGGGCCGACTCACTTTGAAACGTTCGATCCCAAACCGACGGCTCCGTCTGAGCTGCGCGGTGAGTTTAATCCGATTGCAACCAAGGTGGCCGGTGTTCAATTCTCCGAGCACATGGTCAAACTGGCGAACAGTCTCGATTCGTTCGCCATGATCCGCTCGATCCGGCACAACCAAGGCAACCACGGGGCCGGCAATCATTACATGATGACGGGTGCTCCGCCGCGAATTCCTGTTGGGTGTGGGGCGTTTGTGAGTTTCCATCCCAGTCTGGGATCGGTCGCGGCCCGAGAACTCGGTCGGGACAACGGTCTACCGTCCTATTTCAGCATGCCGCGGATGTCTCGTTCCGGCGGGCCGAATTTTCTGGGAGCCAAATATGCTCCGTTCGTTGTCGCCGACGATCCGAACAACGCGAAATTCCGCGTCCGCGACGTCGCATTGCCGAATGGATTGACGGACGTTCGTTTTGGCGGCCGGACGGACCTGCGTCGTCTCGTCGACAAGATGCATCGCATTAACGACGAAGCGGCTGGTGATCCGGTCAACGCGTTGGACTCGTACTACAAACAGGGATACAACCTGATCACATCATCGTCGGCTCAAGAGGCATTCCGGATGTCGGCGGAATCCGACAAGCTGCGAGATTCGTATGGCCGCGATTCGTTCGGTCAGCGGTGCCTGTTGGCTCGGCGGCTGGTGGAAGGCGGTGTGCCGTTCGTGACGGTTTACGACGGCGGTTGGGACCATCATTCCAGCATCTTCCCAACGCTGCGGAAGCGATTGCCGAAGTGGGACAACAGTGTGGCCACGCTGATTGCCGACTTGAAAGACCGCGGCATGTTGGACACAACGTTGGTCGTCGCGCTGGGAGAATTCGGCCGCACACCCAAGCTCAGCACGCTCTCGGGGCAAAAACTTCCAGGCCGCGACCACTGGGCGAACGCCATGTCCGTCCTGATGGCGGGCGGAGGAACACCGGGCGGCGTGGTCGTCGGCGCGACCGACCGCAAAGGCTTTTCGGCTGTCGAACGAGTACTCTCGCCCGAGAACTTCGTCTCGACGATCTACACGAAACTCGGCATCGACCCCAACAAGGTCTTCTACACACCGCAAGGCCGCCCAACGCACCTTGTCAGCGATCCGACACCGATTGATGAGTTGCTGAGCTAGCCGCAATACCGTTGAATCAATGTTTGATGTCGCTGGATTCGCAAGAATTCAGGACGCCTTGGCATTTGAGGCACCAGAATTCTTGCGAATCCCGCTACGGCATTCTGCTTCGTCAAATGGTATTGGGACCAACCACTAAGAATCCAGTGTCCAGCCTTTGCGGTATTCGCGCTGGATGAACTGGCTTGCTTCCGGAGCATTCTTTGCGCTGAGGCTGATTGGATCCCATTCCAACATTTTGCCAGTGCGGTAGGCCACATTGCCCAGGTGATTTGCCTCGGTCAGCCAGCCGGCATATTCGAAATTGCACGTTGTGGGTGCTCCGGTTTTGCAGGCGTGGATCCACTCGGCATGATGCCCGATCGACTTGGGGATAAACGGATCAGGACGTTTGAAGTCCTCGAACTGTTTGGCGGGCAGCAATGTATGCTTGCCGTAACTCGACAGTAGCATTCCTTTCTCACCGATGAACAACGCCCCGCTGCCCCACTGTGGAATTCCCATTTCTTTCCAGATCGGTGGTTTGTGTGTTCCCTGATACCAAGTCAGCGTGACCGGCGCCATCCCCTCGCGCGCCCCGTATTGATAGCGGGCTTCCATCGATGCCGGAGCAATCTCGGGATTCGGCTTCGGTCCAGCGGCTTCAACAGTCAATGGGTACTTCAGCTTCAGCGCCCAGAACGGCAAGTCAATCCAATGGCTGCCGAGGTCCGACATAGTGCCGTTTCCAAAGTCCCACCAGCGATACCACTTCGGACCTGGAAAATACACACTGTGAAACGGCCGCGCCGGTGCCGGGCCGAGCCACAAATCCCAGTGCAATCCTTTCGGGATCGGTTCGGATTTCTTGGGCCGATTCTGCACAAACAACCGGTCGTGTTTCTTGGCCAACTCTTCACTGGGATGCCAACCCCATGCGCGGCCGACCCACACATGCACTTCGCTGACCTGTCCGATCGAACCCGACTGAATCAGCTCGACGACGCGGCGATAGTTGTCACCGGCGTGGATCTGAGTGCCCATTTGCGTGGCGACGTTCGCTTTTCCCGCCGCTTTGCGAATGACGCGTGCCTCGCGGATGTTGTACGTCAACGGCTTTTCACAGTAGACGTGTTTGCCAAGTTGCAGTGCCGGCAGCGTGGCAAAGGCATGAGTGTGCTCGCACGTGCTGACCACGACGGCATCGAATTCTTTCTCGTGGTCGAACAGTTTCCGAAAGTCGATTGCCTTGCGAGCTTTGGGATGCCGCGCGGCCGCGCGGTTCAAATTCCGTTCGTTCACATCGCACAACGCCACGATGTTTTCCGACTCGACCGATTTCATGTTCGATCCGCCGCGGCCGCCGGAACCGATGATGGCAATGTTCAGTTTTTCGTTTAGATTTTGTCCGCGCAATATCGCCGGAGCCGCAAACGTGCAAGCACCCGCCGCTGCCGTCTTCAAAAACGTCCGTCGAGTTTGCGAACGACTCTCGGTGATTCCGTTGTGATTCTTGGTGCAGTTCTCAGCAGCCATGGCGTGTTCCTTTTGAAAACGCAAACTCGGCTAACAATCTAGTTGGCTAGCGCTGTCAATTCAGTGTAACAAAAGTCGTCCGGGAATTCCGTCCGTCAGCCGTGATTGCGAAAGTGAAAAATAATTGATTCCCGAAGCGCGATTCTGATGGGTACCACATCTTGCCATTTTGGCAAGGCGTGTCGCGCAGCGACTGGAAACCGTTCTTTCGCTGGCTGGCGCCGATGACCGCTGTTTGCGCTCACCGATATGCCTTAAGGGTGGCCTCGGACTTGTTCGTGTCAGAGCGATTTCCGGCGGCTGCGCCGCACACCTTGCCTAAACGGCAAGATGTGGTACCCATGTGAATTCCGGGAACGACTTCAATTCCGCGTTCTGACTGACTAATACTACAGCGCTAAGTACGTCCCGCGAGCCGAGCGGGACCCCGAAACTGACCTATTCGATAGTCTCGCTCGGCTCGCGAGACGTACTTTCGCCCGACTTAGCGCTGTAGTACTAAGAAGCTTCGCGGAATCGCAACGATGGCTTCTCGATTGTCACGACCGTGTTCGGCGGGACGCTCTTGACGAGCGAGACGCTGGCTCCGATGACCGAGTTGGCTCCGACGACGGTGTCGCCGCCCAAGATCGTCGCGTTGGAATAAATCACGACGCCTTCTTCGATCGTCGGGTGCCGTTTTTGGTTGCGGATTAGATTGCCGTCGGAATCTTTCGGGAAGCTGAGTGCTCCCAACGTGACGCCCTGGTACAGTTTGACGTCTTGAGCAATGTCGGTGGTTTCGCCGATGACGACGCCGGTTCCATGATCAATGAAGAACGAACGGCCGATGGCCGCGCCGGGATGAATGTCAATGCCCGTCGCGCTGTGTGACCATTCTTGCATCATGCGAGGAATCAGTGGAACGTCGAGACGGTACAACTCGTGAGCCAACCGGTGAACGGTCACGGCCTCCAAACCGGGATAGCAGAAGATGATCTCGTCCAGCCCACTCGCGGCGGGATCACCGTCCAAGGCCGCTTGAACGTCATCGGCCAACAACTCACGGGTATCCGGCAACCGTTCCAGGAATTGAATCGCTCGTTCCTGGCCCATCGCTTCGAAATCGACGGCGGACAACTCGGCACATTCATCGTCGCTACCTTGGCTCCAATCGTGACGCAACGCACGGGCGATTTGTTGAGTCAGTTTGTCGTGCAATCCGTCGACCAAATCGCCAACGTGATACGTGACATTGCCCATGTGCAGATTCTGCCTGCGGCGGTATCCGGGATAAATGATCTCTTTCAGATCCCCAACGATGTCGATGACGGCCTCGGTGCTGGGCAATGGGCAATGTCCCAGATGATTGATGTTGCCGATGTCCTGGTACGTGGCGACGATGCGGTCGGTCAGTTCTGGTAACTGTTCTTTTCGGGTCAGGTCGGTAGCCATTTCCATGCTCGCTTGTGTTGAATGATCGTGCCGGGAAAATCCCTAGCACGAGTTCCTCGGAAAAATCGCGGCGACAAGAACGGTGCCGCGGTGAGAGGTTCAAGATAGATTCCGTCCGGCTCGGCCGGTGTCCGGCTAAGCCGGACAACAACAGCCGCAAGAGAGCATAGCATTGCTAGTTTGGACACGAATCACAGTTGCACTCGGCAGTTTGTAAGAAGCGTTACAATCGTTTTCGTTTGCCCGATTGTTCGACTCCATTCTAGGAGCACGCGAACGCGGGTCAACACTTTGATTCCCATCGGTCGGATGATCGGTACAGATTGAGCAATTCTGCCAATCGGACGCAGCTATGGGGGAAGCCGCACACAAATCAGTTTCCCATCGGCGTTGCGCCCGTAGACGCGGCCGTTCAGCAGGACGGGCACTGTCCAGCAGCGTCCGTCGAGAAACGGCGATCTGGCCAATTCCTGAAATCCTTCAGGAGTGGCCTTTGCCAGAACCAGTGTTCCGTCTTCGCCGAGGATCAACAGTTTCCCGTCGGCAATCATCAGCGATCCGCAGCCCAGCCCGCGCTGTTTCCAGGCAACCTCGCCGGATTCGAAGTTCATGCACTTCAGTTGTACGACGCGACCCAGATTCGAATTGCCGTCGAAACCGTAGACATGTCCGTCCAGCAAGATGCTGTTGTTGAAATGGTTTCGCATCCGACGATTGCTGTAGACCATTTCCAACTTGCTGTCTTTCAGCCGAAACAGACCACAGCCAACGCCGTATCCGCTGGAGACATAAATCATGCCGTCCTTGACAATCGGAGTTGTTGAATTCGTTCCGAACGGAGAATCCCAGCGTGCAAACACGACTTGTTCGCCATTGGCGGCTTCCAGAATCCGTAAGCCATCACAATCGAATGTAGCCAGCAATGTGTGGCCTTCGTGCTGAAAGGCAATCGCCGAGCCGTAACCGGCTGAGTGCTCGTCGGTCTGCCAGTTTTTTTCTCCCGTCTTCTTGTTGTAAGACACCACGCGGCCCGCTTCCAAGATCAATTGATCCCCCAGGATGTATGGAGAACTGGTGAAACCCCATTCCGGCATGCGCAGTTCGAGATCGTTTTGAAGAGACTTCGACCAGACGACGTCACCGCTTTTGGCTCGCAAGCAGAATAATTGACCTTCGCGGCCGAGAGAGTAGACAAACTCGCCGTCGATCGTCGGCGTTGCTCCGGGACCGCCTTCGTGCAGATTGTCGACCAACTGACACTCGTACTTGTGCGACCAAATCGGTTCGCCAGTTTCGTTTTTCAGAGCAACGACTTGCTCGAAGCCGTCGATGTGGCCCATTGTGAACAGGCGGTTGTTGGCGATCGAAACGGAACTGAATCCGATCCCAATCTCGCGCGACCAAACGACGGGTAAGCCATCGGCGGGCCATTCGGACGACCATCCGGATTCGTGAGAGATTCCGTCATGCTTCGCACCCATCCAGTTTGGCCAACTGATGTCTCTATTAACTTTTGGTGGCTGCGATAACGTCTTTGGATCATCGGTTTCACTGATTGAATCATTCGAGCCGGCAACGCGGCTTGGTATTGAATCTATCGGATCGCTTGCGACGGAAGAATTATCACTGAGCTGAGATTCCGGAGGCTCGACCACTGACGAGCAACCGTAGGCCACGAACACCATTGCAATCAGAACTGTTTGGAAACTGGTCGTCGTCGATCGTTGCATAGCGGCTTGATGCTTGCTCTTGTTTCTAATTCTCAAGCTGGAAATGCACGGCACGCTTTCGCCCTTCACGCAACGTTATTAGATGGATTTCATGCCCCGCTTTACCTCGCAGCGTACGTCGTAATTGATGTATCTTCGCGCCGGTCGCAGGTTCGCCATTGAATTCTAACAGAATGTCACCTTTGACAATCCCCGCGCGTTGCGCCGGACTATCCTTCTTGACACGAACGACGACAATACGTTTCTTAATCCACAACAAGGAAAGTCCGCTTTTGTCATAAGTGTTGGTTGCGGCGGCGTACAAGTCTCCACGCGCGAGGTACAGTCTGCGCCCCGAAAAGTCTATCGTCACACAAAAGCGATTGAGGTACTCAAGTCCAATCGAATTTGAGTCTGTTTGCATGACCCTGACAGAGTGATGTTCAAATGGGCCAAGACGGATCGATTTTAGTTGGCCAGTCCTAATTTGTACGTCACCGCTCATAGTTCTTATCATCGCCGTGCGCACTGACTTAATTGAGCCACTTGAAATCAGACGCTCAAAATCTGTTTGACTCAAAGTCACCGCGCTGCTGAGCCCCGTGTCAACCAGGAATGGTGTCGTTTCGCCATCGATCGTGACACCATGAATGTAGGGTCGGCTACCTCGACCAAGGCCTAGTGGAAAAGCGACCCCCCAAGATTTCGGAGGAGGGTCACTCGACTCAAGAAGACGCATGATTCTACGATCGAAGTCCAATTGGATTACGTGATTGAGAAAGAACGACGCCCCGAGGATGCCGTGAATGTCCCGGCCATGCACTTGAGACAGGGGGCTCAAATCCATTTTAAAAACTGGACGATCGCTCTTGATGGAAAGTTTGCCAAGGAGCAGTTGCGGCGAATGGAACACTTCAATGTTCACGGGTGATTCGGGCGTGCCTGCATTGATAATCCGAATGCATTTGCCAAGGACCGACTTGTAACGCTGGTCAATCATGTGATGCGACGTACGGGAGTTAAGCGAAAAATGAACGGCTTCCTCCCCAATCGTAATAGGAATAAAGATCGGCTCGCCGTGCTTTCCAATGCTGAAGGTAGCGTCTTGGCCCTGGCTTGCTGCCTGGCGAAAAGGCTGGCGTTCCTGCCCATCGACCGGCTGAGCCAATCGCAATAATACGACGATGCCGAAAACACAGTGCGCTGCAAAGTTAGGGACTATTCGGCAAGCCATATATGGCTCCTCGTATAGACAACGATTTGATTATGGATCACTGACTCAAACAAAGGAGAACGGTAAGCATCGCTCGGGATGGTCGACTGAATCGTGGTTTGATGCAAGAGGAAGAGTGACTCGGCCACGGATCTTGAATTTTGTTTCTACAGAACTTCGAAAATCGGTTCGCCTTGTGACAGCATTATCGGCTGGCCTTCGGGAGTGACCAATTCGGTGCGGGGATCGATTCCAAGCAGATGATAAATCGTTGCGGACAAGTCTTCGGGCAGCACGGGTTTGGATTTTGGATACGCGGCAATTTTGTCGGATGCTCCGTAAACTTGTCCGCCCGAAATTCCGGCTCCGGCCAGCAAAACCGTGTTGCACGCCGCCCAATGGTCGCGGCCGGCGTTGCTGTTGATTTTCGGAGTCCGTCCGAATTCGGCCAGCCACACGATCAGTGTTTCTTCCAACATTCCGCGCTGCTGCATGTCTTCCAACAATGCCGAAAAGCCCTGGTCCATGTTGGGCAGCAATTGTTTCTTGTGCTTGTTGAAGTTGTCGGAGTGAGTGTCCCAGTACGCATCGTCCCGTTCCCAATTGACCGTTACCAGCGAAACGCCCGCTTCGATCAATCGTCGAGCTAACAAGCAGCCCTGGCCAAACGGAGTTTTCCCGTATCGGTCTCGCAGTGCCGTTGGTTCCACACTGACATCGAACGCGCGTCGGGCCGCGCGGGACGTGAGCAGATTCACGGCCTGAGTTTGATAGGCCCGGAAATCACGAGTGGCCGCATAGGACTCGATTTGCCCAGCCTCCCGGTCAAGTTGAGCCAAAAGTTGCGAACGGGCTACCAGCCTTTCGGCGCTCGTCGTCACGGGCAACGGACGGAATTCTTTCTCATTCGCATGTTGTGAAACGAACATGGGATCGAAGGCGTTCCCAATAAATCCCCCGAAAAACCCAGGGAAGATATGGTTGTTGGCCGACACCTGATTCGCCGGAGCATTCAAACTGACGGCCGGCGGCATTACGTTTTCAAAGGAATCGTTTCCGATACCGGCTGATTTTGCTCGCCGCGATTGCAAATGATTCACTACGGATCCGAAACATGGAAAATCGTCGGCCGCGTTCCGCGGATTCGTTTTCGGCCGGCGATGACGGACTCCGGTCAACATGTAGTGCATGGCGACGGTATGCGTATTATCCGGATGCGTGACCGATCGAATCTGAGCGAACCGGTCCGTCATCCGCGCAAGTCGCGGAATGTGCTCCGAGACTTGAATACCGGGCACGACCGAATCAATCGGAGAAAACTCGCCGCGAACTTCACTCGGGGCGTCAGGTTTCAAATCCCACGTGTCCTGATGCGCGGGAGCACCGAACATGAACAATACGATGCACGATTTGGCGCGGCCGAATGTCGCGTCCGTCGTCGCACCTAACGGTCTTGCCGCTAGCAGGTGTGGAAGCTGCAGTGATAAACCGGCGGCTCCCAACCCACCCACCCGAATCCATTCGCGCCGCGACAGGCCCTCACACGTGCGAACGGGATTTCCGGGAATGGAAAACATCAGCAGCACTTTCGATCAGAAAAGTAGTACCAGCCGTCTCGCTCACACGACTGAACGGCATGCCACACTAACAGACAGCAGCCGTCGACAACACACTTGGCTTGGACAGAAAACTGAAATGTCCGATGGCAACATTGTTTAACGCCCAGCCGAAGGCGCCGGCGACCATCGGTTATCCGAAAGGCCGGCGCCTTCGGCTGGGCGTTAAACGAGTCTCCTGACAAAGCCTAGTTTCCGTCCGCGACGCCATCGCTGTCAACTGTGGATCGAATCGGCAACGCATTTCAGAAAATTCAGTTTTTCGTCTTGATCTCCTGAATCGTGCTGCTACTATGAAACCAAATCTAAATAACCAAATTAAATTCAGCAGAAGGAATCATCGTTCATGGCCAGGCCGCGTGCACCGGAATTGACTGAGCGGGAATTAGAGATCATGCAGGTCTTTTGGGAACAGGGCGACCAAACGGCCGCGGAAGTCCGCGACCGGATGGCCAAACACGGCCGCGATTTGGCGTACACAACGGTCGCGACGTTGATCCGCATCTTGTCCGAGAAAGCGTTCGTCGAACAAACCAACTCAGAACGGCCATTCCTGTATCGGCCGATTCGGACTTTCGAGGAGGTTTCGGGAAACCTGCTGAACGACATCGTCCGTCGCGTGTTCGGCGGCTCGCGCGAACAACTGTTGGTCAGCCTGCTCGGACAACAGCGGCTTACAAAGAAGGAAAAAGAGTCACTGCGGCAACTCCTTAAGGATCAAGAGAAATGAATCAACTAGCGCTGACGGTCATTTGGTTGATCTTGCAGATCAGTCTTCTGTGTCTGATCACCGCGTTCATTTACGGCATCGCACGCCGGGGTAACCCCACTGCCGGCGCGTCAACAGTCCTGACGGGTCTGTTGCTCGTGGCTTTCCTCACGGTCATCGCGTTCTGTCCGTGGCCGGCATGGTCTTTTGCAGACGCCGATCGGTCAGAGACCACAAGCTTTCATCAAGACAATCCTGCTACGGTTACACGTTCAGAACACTTGCAAGATCGCGCTTTCGACGACCTGAATTCAGATTCCGTGGACGAACCGACGTCTTTCGCACGGTTAGAATACCTTGCGGCCCTGTGGCAAGAACTGCAAAGTTCTGTGTCTGAACAAAATGATATTATCCCTAAGGAATCGCGGCCAAGTTGGATTGGATGGTTGGTCGTGATCGTTCCGGCTGGGGCGGCCATTGGCCTGATTCGCCTCATCATGGGTCTGGTCAGCGTCCGGCATTTCCGCAGGCAGAGCCGACCTGTGGACGACCCGGCAATGACGGATCTCGTCGCCGTGCTGTGCGCCGAGTTTCAATGTCGGCGGCCAATTGAAATGCGGGATTCAAGCGAGATTTCTTCGGCGGCCACTGTTGGCTGGCGCCGACCGTTGGTGTTGCTCCCGACCGAATGGACGTCATGGTCCGAGCAGGAACGTCGCAGCGTGCTGGCTCACGAGATCGCTCATATTTCTCACAACGATTTCGCGTATTGGCTGGCGGCACAGATCGGTTTGCTGTTGCACTTTTATCATCCATTGGTGCATTGGCTCGCCAGCCGTCTGCGGTTGGAACAGGAATTGGCGGCCGACGCCGCTGCAGCAAGATGCGCCGGCGGATCGCAATCGTACCTGACAACTCTGGCCGAACTGGCTCTGCACCAAGACGACCGTCCTGTACCTTGGCCGGCGAGGACATTTATCCCAACACGAGGAACACTAATGACGAGAATCGAGATGTTGCGAAATTCACGTAAAAACACAGTCACCCGATCGGGATGGCGGCGTGGCGCGGTCATTTCGATCGTCATGTTGGCTGGTGTCTTCGTATCGGGCTTGCGGCTGCCGAGCTACGAAACAGCCAGTGCGCAGGACCAGAACACGCCGGTCCAATCGGCCAAGCAGCCAGGGAAAACGCTGCGCGAGGCGAACAGCGCCAAGTCGCAAGAGGACGGCTTCGACTTGCGTTACGTTCCTCCAACGACGTCGGTGTTGATCGGAGCGCGTCCGTCTGGCATTGCCACCGATGATTCGACCAAACCTATGATGGAGATGCTGAATCAATCGATAAAGCAACAGAATATCGGTCTGACGGTCGACGATTTTCAACAGGTCTTGATCGCCGGATTTCCAATCGACGAAAATGACATTGATCTGTTCCCAGTAGCCGTTATGATTCTGACGACGAAGCAGCCGAACAACTTCGTGGAATTGATCAAGGCCGTCGGTGGTGAAACAACCGACGAAGTTCGCAACGGTTCAAAGTATCAAAAGAACAGTGCAGGCAAGGCATTTCACCAACTTGACGATCGAACGCTCGTGTACGGAAACGAGCCAGTGGTCACGTTCTTGATGGATGTCGTCAAAGGCGGCCCCGGCAAGGTGCTCTGGCACCGGGAATTCGCGCTGGTTGCGAAGAGTCAGTTTTGTGCCGTGTTCGATGTCATTCCGATCCGCAAGCAGATTGAACCCGAAACAACACGCTCCCAGGGAAACGGCCTTCTCGCCGCGTTTTCACCATTATGGCGCGAGACGAAGCTCATCGTTGTCGGCGCCGATTTGATCGGCAACATGAAGTTGCAGTTGACCGCGTATTGTGAAAGTGAAGACGGCGCAGTGAAGGTAGAACGGACAGCGGCTTCGTTGGTGCCGCTGGCGAGGAACATGATCGGTGACGAGAAGGACCAATTTGCAAAGCTGTCCCCCGAAGTTCAGGGTCCGGCTTCGTCGATGATCGCGTTTGTGGAAACGCTGCTGGATGAAGTCAAATTCGAACGCGTCGGCAGGCAGGTCAGCATCAAGGCCGAAAATGTAAACCCGGCTACCCCGATTCTGTGGGCAGTGTTGCCGGCCTTCCAATCATCAGCACGCGCGGCTGCCCGACGGACCATGTCGAGTAACAATTTAAAGCAAATCGCAATCGGACTACACAACTATCACGATACCTTCGGTCATTTTCCGGCACCTGCCGTGCTGGGACGCGATGGGAAAACGGTTCACAGTTGGCGGGTCGCGATTTTGCCATATCTCGGCGAAGCACAGCTTTACAAGGAATACAAATTGGACGAGCCCTGGAACAGCGAGCACAACCTGAAGCTCTTGAAGAAGAGACCGGCTGCCTTCCAAAGCCCCCATGGGGGAAAAAACACGACCGAGTCTTCCTATTTCGCATTAACGGGTGCCGATACAGCATTTGGCCAAGGAAATGAAGGCATAAGACTCCGTGAAATTACCGACGGAGCTTCCAAGACGATCCTTGTTGTTGAAGCGAAAAGAGAAATTCCATGGACAAAGCCAGAAGACATTCCCTTCCACATGAAAGGCGAGCTGCCCAAACTCGGCGGCTTCGATCCGACCGGTTTTAACGCCGCATTTTGCGACGGTTCCGTGCTGTTTTTTGAGCACAAGGGCGTCAAGAACATCCTTCGGCATTTGATCACACGATCGGGAAAAGAGGTGGTTGAATTCCCAAAGCGGAAGAAACGCAACTTGGAAGAGATAGAATTGATAAACCCGTAACGCACTCGGGACCAATGCGGATGGCTTCATTTGGCAACAGCCGAATGATGTCCGGCGATAGTCAGACGAATGCCGTAAAAACCTTTTCCGGCCGTGACGTAAAGCGTCTTTGATTCCGCTCCGTTTCCAAAACAGCAGTTTGTGGGCAAATCCGGAGTTTTGATGTAGGCCCGCTTTTTCCCGTTGGGGTCGAACGCGACGATGCCAAATCGCTCGGCCGAACGAACGGCCGCATAGATGTGGCCGTTGCGATCGACCGTCATTCCGTCGATGCCGACGTTCTTGCCGAAGTCGACGAGGACCTTTTTCTTCCCCAACGAACCGTCCGGTTTGACGGGGAAGGCGTTCAACGTCATCCGACCCATCTTGGGATTCGTCGCGGTTCCGGCCTGAGCCGTGCCGTTGTCGGTTTCTGCCACGTAAAGAGTTTTGCCGTCGGGCGAGAGCATCACACCATTGGGCTTGTCGACGTCGGTCGTCACGCGATGCAGCGAACCGTCAGGATCGTAGCGATAAACGTCCATCGACGGCAGTTCCATCTTTTCGGGACCGACGTATTTCGGATCACTGGAATAGATGCGGCCTTTGCGATCGATCACGATGTCGTTGGGCGAATTGAATCGTTTGCCTTGATACTTGCCGACGATCGTTTTCACTTTTCCGTCGGGCAGAATTTCGACCAGCGCGCGACGTCCGCCAAGCGGCGAGGCACAACAGGCAAACAACCGGCCCTCGGCGTTGAACATCAGTCCGTTGGCCATTTTGCTATCGGCACAATGAATGGTCGTATTCTGTGTCTTCGGATCAAACTTCATGATCCGCGCCGGCCGTGCGTCGAACGGCTGAGCGAAATCGCTGAAATACATCGCCCCATCCGGCCCGACGGCGGCTCCTTCGGTGAATCCCCCTTCTTTCCACAGCGTTTCCAACTTC
>Ga0310122_10001047_pt1 | contig 17605 bp, 14 predicted proteins | sample CB6_Bottom_1051__FD_203503 | JGI IMG/M metagenome (GOLD analysis project Ga0310122, IMG submission 203503) | Marine microbial communities from Western Arctic Ocean, Canada - CB6_Bottom_1051 | ecosystem: Environmental > Aquatic > Marine > Oceanic | place: Canada: Western Arctic Ocean | collected...
GGCTTCTCGGATCCTGACTGGCGCTCATCGGCTGGGCTGACCCGAGCGATGGGTCATGCGCCAGACGTGAGAACGACTGCGTCCTTCTCACGCGGCTGTACGGATTCTGACGGGCGCTCATCGGGGGGCTGACCCGAGCGGTGGGTCATGCGCCAGACGTGAGGACGCACGCGGGGGCACGGATCTGGCGTCAGTAGTCGAGGATTGAATCGTCCAGGAGGTCGGGGTCGTCCAGTTTGCCCATTGAGACTATGTGCTCGGTGTCGATCTCCTGCCGGCTCGAAAAACCCGCGTTGATCTCATGCCAGTGGGAGACCTGGCTCTCGCCGCGCTGCCAGCATAGATAGATCCAGCGACCTTTGAAGGTGGACGGAAAGTCCACCAGGCCGTGCTCTACGCCGCCGGGTGGGAAGCGCAGGCCGCGCCCCTGTATTTCTGATCGCACGATCTCTCTGAACTCCCGGACCAGCCGACTCGCACTGTCGCGGTACTGGCGATACTCGCCGTGGTCGGGATTTCCGGTTGCGGTTACCGCATCTCCCCACATGGCGTCCAGGATCTGCAACTTCTGTTGGACGCTGCGCAACGAGAGAGACTTTTCCTCCAAGGCGTCGAGCACCGCATCCAGGATAGGGATCATGGCGTTGGCTTCCTCGACGGTGAATGCCTTTTGCTTGACCATTTCGTGAGTATAGATCACGCCGACAACGGGGGCAAGACTCTCAAGAAATATGACAATCTTGCAGCGGGCGAAGCGCGCCCGTTGGTTCAACCGGTCATTGGCTGGAAATACTGCAGAGAGATCGAGGATTTCAGTCACCAGCTATGGCGGGATGCCAACAGGACTTCCTGCCACGAGCTTGCGTTGTCTTGGGAGGTTCAGCATATTTTGGCCCGGAGCGAAGGGCTCCTGTCTAAAAATTCGTGAGAGCAAGGTGGAGGATCGATGGCGGTTACGGTGGAGGATGTCAAGCGCATTGCGGCACTTGCCCGGCTGCAGTTTTCTGGCGACGAAGAGGAGCGTCTCACCGGAGAGTTGAACAGGATCCTCCACTATATGGAGAAGCTGAACGGCCTCGACACTGATGGGGTGAAGCCCACCTCTCACCTGGCGCCCGTGGCAAACGCTTTTCGGCCGGACGAGCCGGAGGATTTCGCCCACGTTGATGAGCTGCGCGCCCAGGCTCCGGAGATGACGGAAGGGTATTTCAAAGTTCCTAGGATAATCGAGTGAAGCCGGCGGCGACAGAAGTGTCGCCGTTTCTTTGTGGATCGCCGGTCGGCGGCCCAAGCACTAGCCGAGACGGTGCCCGTGCGGTGGCAGGGAAGGAGTAAGAGAGGATAGCTTTGGCAGGAACGTACGACGGTCCCAAGTTTATCGTTGTCGCCGGTGGTGTCATGAGTGGCGTGGGAAAGGGTCTTACCACCGCTTCCATGGGTAAGATCCTGAACGAATACGGATACAAGACCACTGCCGTCAAGATCGACCCCTATATCAATTACGACGCGGGAACCCTGCGCCCTACCGAACACGGCGAGGTCTGGGTTACCGACGACGGCGGCGAGATCGACCAGGATCTGGGCAATTACGAGCGCTTTCTCGGCATCGACCTGCCGCGGCTCAACAACCTCACGACGGGACAGATTTACCATGCTGTCATCGAGCGCGAGCGGGGGGGTGAGTATCTCGGTCAGACGGTCCAACCCATTCCGCACATCACCGACGAGATCAAGCGCCGAATCGTAGATGCCGTGAAGGGCTTCGACATCGCCCTGATCGAGATCGGCGGTACCGTGGGAGACTACGAAAACGAGCCCTTTCTGTTCGCCATCAAGGGGATGGAGCGGGATATCGGGGCGGAGCACTTCGCCTTTTGCCTGATCACCTACCTGCCGGTGCTTCGGCACGTGGGGGAGATGAAGACCAAACCCACCCAGCAGGCCGTCCGTCTACTGGGAGAGCACGGGATTTTTCCTGACTTCATCATATGCCGCGCCGAGACCGAGCTGGACGAAGTGCGGAAGCGCAAGATCCACGTCGGTTCGAACGTGCCCATGGAGAATATCATCTCCGCCCCGGACATGGCGACCATCTACGACATTCCGCTCACGCTCGAGTCGGAGAATCTAGGGGAGAAACTGCTGGCAAGGCTGGGACTGGAGCCGAAACGGCGACCCGACTGGTCTACGTGGGAGCAGCTGGTGCGGCGCAGCAAGGAGCCGTCAAACCAGTTGCGGGTTGCCATGGTGGGGAAATACGCCGAAGTCGGGGATTTCCAGTTGACCGATTCCTACCTCTCCGTCAACCAGTCTCTGTTGCATGCGGGGGTCGGTGCCGATGCCGTGGTCAACATCACCTGGATCGACGGCCACAAGTTTGAGCGCGGAGAGATGGACCCCGCGGATCTGAAGGACTTCAGCGGCATCATCGTTCCCGGTGCCTTCGGCGAGGGGGGAGCCGACGGCGTCATCGCGGCGATTCGCTACGCCCGAGAGAACGACGTGCCTTACCTGGGACTGTGCTATGGGATGCAGCTGGCGGTCATCGAGTACGCCAGGAACGCAGCCGGCATCGAGGGCGCTACCTCCGCTGAGTTCACCTCGGATCCCGAATGGCAGGTGGTCAGCATCCAGGAGAGTCAGAAGCAGGTGCTCCAGGACAATCGCTACGGCGCCAGCATGCGACTGGGCGCGTACGCGGCGGTGCTGAAGAAGGAGAGCCGGGTGCTAGAGCTCTACGAGAGCTCGGGCCGATTGGAGGAGGACGCCCGTCGCATAGAGCAGCTGCGCCGGATCCCCGATCAGGCCTTCCGCGTGGGAGAGATCATGTCCGATCGCGATAAGGTGATTCTCGAACGCCACCGCCATCGCTACGAAATTTCACCCCGTTTCGTGGAGATTCTCGAAGAGGAGGGCCTGGTGTTTTCCGGTTACCACCGTCGCCTCGACGGAACCAGGCTCATGGAGTTCATCGAGCTTCCCGGTCATCGCTACTTCATCGCCACGCAGGCGCATCCTGAATTCAGATCCCGCCTGGACAATCCCGCGCCGCTGTTTTCGGGATTTGTCGATGCCGCCCTCGCCTATCAGCAGGAGCGGCTGTCCAGTGCGCAGGCCGCCGCTTCCTGAGCCCAGGCTCGGCTTCTCCAGGTCCGGTTTTCTTTCCCCATTGTTCCACCTCCCTGCCCGCGCAGGGCACAGGCGTCTCCGGCGAGCCGCGGCGACGGTCTGCTGGGCCGCCGGTTTTGGTCTGGGCTGCGGCCCGTCCGAGGATGGGCCGCAGCCTTCTGTTCCGTCATCGCACTCCGCCGACCGGGAGTCATGGGAGGCGGTTATCGAGATGAGGGGACCTACCTTCTGGGCAACCCTTCGCGCACCCTACCTTCAAGACTTCGCGGACGAGCGCATCACGCGAGCCGACCGTGGCGCGGAGATTTCATTCCTCGATTCCGCCGGCACGGTGGTGACGCGATTGACGGCAGACACGATGGTGCTCGAACAGCGGACCGACCGCCTGGCGATGGGGGGCTCGGTGGTCATCCGGGCGGGAGACAGCCTGGTGGCGCGCAGTGATAGCCTCGTGTGGAATAGAGAGCAGGACCTTGTCGTCATTCCCCGTATTGTCGATGTAGTCCTGCCCTCGGGGACGATGCGGGGTCGCAACCTGGTGACGGCGTCTCGATTCGACAGGTGGACGGCCCAGGATATACGGGTGCAGTGGCAGGCAGCTGTCAACGGCGACGAAATCAACGGCGATGAACCCGACAGCGACCACGATGTATTCGACTTCGAGCTAAGCGCCCGACGCGAGGACAGCCAGTGGCTGGAAGGGCAGCTAGTCGCTCGATACGACACGGTTTCGGCCCGGGTCGAAGGCAACAGGATACGCAGCCTTAAGGCGGTTTTCAGCGAGGCCGATGGTCGTATTCTCTTTTCGTCGGGTGTAGAGATCGAGAACGGCCAGAGATTCATACGGGCAGATGAGGTCGAGTACAAGTTGCAGGGCAAAAGGGGTGAAGCGCGAGCGCGGGGCTCGGTGGAGGTTGAGGAGGAGGACGGTCAGCGCCTGGTGGCCGAGGAGATGACCTACGGCGAGGACGGCGAGCGCTGGAGCGCGCGAGGACGCCCTGCGAGTCTCACCATGGCACAGGTTCCCATGGCACAGGTTCCCATGGCTCAGGTTCCCATGGCTCAGGCTCCCATGCCAAGAGCTCGCAGTCTCGAAGCCGATCGCGTGCGCTACGAGCGGGAGGAGGATGCTTTTTTCGCCGCGCCGAGGACCGTCTTTCGAGACGGCGATCGCGTTCTGAAGGCCGACAGTCTGATTTTTTTTCGTGGAGAAGACCGGCTCGAAGCCGTTGGCAATGTCGATCTCAGGGCCCCGGAGTTTCGCGGGGTCGCCACCGCATCCACCGCCATCTTCGACCTGGTGGCCGAGGAAGTGCAGTTAGGGGGATCTCCCCATCTGCTTCGGGCGCGGGACTCTGGCGACTCCCTCATTCTGCGGGCGACGGAGTTGTCATTCAAGCTGGGGGCCGAGCGGATCTCAGGTTCGGGGGGATTCTATCTGGCTGCGGGTGACCTGGTGCTGACTGCACGGGCGGGAGGTTTCGACTTCGCCGCGCAGCAGGCCGAGTTTGTCGGTGACGTGGAGTTCGTGCAGGAAACACCAGGCACAGGTGGAATCAGCCGCATTCACGCCGACTCGATGGCGCTGGGCCTCAGCGAGGGAGGAGAAGTGGAGTCGGTCGATCTGCCAGGCGGGTTGTCGGGAACCATCCGGACAGGGGGAGCGGGGGCGAGCTGGATAAGGGCATCCCGGGGGAGCATCCTTCTCGTGAGCGAGAGACTGAGCCGGCTTCAGCTCGACGGGGATGCGGATGTGACCTATAGGAATAGCGCTACGGAGAGCGTCAGCCGCTTTCAAGGAAGGGCCATGTCGCTGAACTTCGACGAGGAAGGCTCGCTGGTAGGCGTGACGGCTGAGGGAGGGGCGACAGTTGTGTCCCGGCTGCCAGGAGGGGGACGCGAAGCCCTTAACCAGAGCGCTGGCACAGCTGACCAGAGCGCTGGCACAGCTGACCAGAGCGCTGGCACAGCTGACCAGAGCGCTGGCACAGCTGACCAGAGTGCTGGTGCAGCCGCCACCCGCGGGCAGAGGTCAGAAGGCGCCGCCCCCGGTATTGAGGGGGGGGCGGATCGCACTGAGGCCACCATGAACACGGTGAAGGGGGAACGACTGGAGATCCTGTTGCAAGATGGGGAGGTGATCGAGGTGCGGGTGATCGAGTCCATTGAGGGGACGTTCGCTCCCCCGGAGGCGAGGGAGTAGATGGCTCTGACAGCTGAAGGTCTGGTGAAGTCGTATGGCAAGCGCCGCGTTGTCGACGGCGTCACGATTCGCGTGGAGCCAGGCGAAATCGTCGGTCTACTGGGGCCCAACGGGGCGGGAAAGACGACGACATTCTATAGTATCGTGGGCTTCGTACGGCCCGATGGCGGGAGCATCGGGCTCGATGGCGAGGATATCACCCGCCTTCCCATGTATCAACGGGCCCGCAAGGGGATCGGGTACCTCCCCCAGGAGACCTCCATTTTCCGGGGTCTGAGTGTAGCGGATAACATCCTCGCCGTGCTCGAGGCGAGGGGAGTGCCCAAGCGCCAGCGCCAGGAACGGGTAGACCAGTTGCTCGAGGAGCTCAACCTCCAACAGCGGGCCCGACAGCGAGCTGATACCCTGTCGGGAGGTGAGACGCGCCGCGTGGAGATCGCTCGGGCTCTGGCCACCGAGCCGCGCTACATGCTGCTCGACGAGCCTTTTACAGGGATCGATCCGCGCACGGTTGAGGACATTCAGACCATCATCGGCGATCTGCGCAACGAGAACCTGAGTATCCTGATTACCGATCACAACGTGCGCGAGACCCTGCAGATCACCGACCGGGCGTATATCATGGTCGACGGCCAGATACTCACTTCGGGCACGGCAAAGGAGCTGACCTCTCACGATCAGGTCAGGCGGCTCTACCTCGGTGAGAAGTTCCAAATGGACTGGTGATGAAAACAGGGCGCCGGTCCTTGCTCCGCTCAAGCAAATGACGTACCTTGGGCCTCGAAATGGCAAATTCCTTCAGATACTGTCAGTTACCGTCATCGTAATCACCTTCTGAGAAGCTGAAATCATGCTCCGTCTCGGTTTATCTCTCGGTCTCCAGCAGCGGTTGGCGCCGCAGCTCATACAGTCTCTGCAGCTGTTGCAGATGTCGACGTTGGAGCTGGAGTTGGAGATTGTGCAGCAGATGGAGATGAACCCGCTCCTGGAGGAAACTCAGGAGGAGACTCAGGAAGAAGAGGTCGAGGAGCAGGAGGTGACCGTCGAGGACGCCGTCAAGGAGGAGGAGCCGGTCCCAGAGGACTTTGAGGAGGTCAACTGGGACTCTCTCCTGGAAGACCAATTCGACCAGAACTCCTACAACAACGAGATCTCCAACCACGACCCCAACTGGGAGCAGGATCGCGAACCTCAAGAAAATCGCATCACCACCATGCCCCCTCTGCTCGAGCAGCTGAACTTTCAGGTAATCGAGAGCGATCTTAAAGATGAGGCGCTGATTATCGCCGAATTCATCATCGGCAATATAGACGACCGAGGATATCTCCCCTGTTCGACGGGCGAGATCGCTGAGGCTCTGGCGGCGGAGGAAGCGGAGGTTGAGCGCGTGCTCGGGGTAATCCAGACCTTTGAGCCTCCCGGCATCGGCGCCAGGGACCTGGCTGAGTGTCTGGTGATCCAGTTGACGCAACGAGAGGAGGAGGAGAGCGAGCTGGCTCTGCAGGTCATCCGCAACCACATGGAGGATCTGACCAAACGTCGATTCTCACGCATAACCCGTGGGCTGGGGATATCCAACGACGAGCTCAAAGGCGCACTGGATCTCATCGAGAAATTGCAGCCTCATCCGGGGGGTAACAGCACCAGCACCAGCGACTACGCCGGCCTGCTGACGCTGGACGCCGACGTGCCCTACGTTACCCCGGACATCATCGTTGAGAAGGCAGGGGAGGACTGGGTGGTGAGTCTGACCCACGGCAACCTGCCGGCGCTGCGAATCAACTCCAACTACGTCAAGCTGCTGAAAGACGGCAGGGCGAACGGAACAGACGATTCCGGCAACTACGTCTCCAAGAAACTGAACGAGGCCCGTTGGCTCATCAACGCGATCAATCAGCGGCGCACGACCATGCTCAAGGTGACGCAATACCTGGTCCGGGCCCAGATGGACTGGTTCGAAAAGGGGGATGGCCACCTGAAGCCCATGGTACTCCAGGACGTGGCGGACGCGGTGGAGATGCACGTGTCCACCATCAGCCGGGTCAGCAACGGCAAGTACATGCTGACCCCGCGCGGTGTTTTCGAGTTGAAGTATTTCTTCGACAGCAAGGTACACAGCGACGACGGCCAGGATGTCTCCGCCCGCAGCGTCAAGGACCGCATCTCCCAACTCATCGCCGATGAGGACAAGGCCAATCCGCTGAGCGATCAGGAGATTGCCGACAAACTGGGCGATGATGGTCTCAGGCTAGCCCGACGAACGGTGGCAAAGTACCGCGATCAGCTGCGCATCAACTCTCAGCGATACCGCAAGAAGGCCTTCTGAGGCTGTAGACCGGCTGGATCCTCGCTTGGCCCTCCTCGCACTTCTCCCAGACCGCTTTTTTTTCAGGACCGCTTTTTTTCAGCAGCACCCACCCTTACAGCAATGCCCCGGCATCGGAAAAGACCAGGGGTTCGAGGTCGCTCTCCTGCTCGAGGTCGGGGTCGCCGCCAAACTCGCCCACCAGTGCTTCTGAGATCTGGATACGTTCCAGCTTCAGGGTATTGGTGATGCGAACTACTCGGACCTGAGAGGGGTCCTCCATGCGCAGCAGATCGAAGACGGCCGACACCGCCTCCCGGTCGGTCTCCATGACAACGGGAATGTAGGCGCGGTTCAGGAAGGTGGAGGTGAAGGCGTTGGCGTAGGTGGCTTTGAAGTCGATGCGCTCGAAGAGCCGTCGGGTGATGATGTCGGCCAGGCCGACGCCATTGGCGTTTCCGTGGGTGCGCTCGCTCAGGTCGCGAACGACGATACGAGACACCCCGGGTACTTCCGGTTCCACCACGCCGGGCAGCATCATGCGGCCGATGACGTTGGTGTCCATGCCGGTGCCACTGATGTCCTTCCCCATCTCGTCGACGATCAGCAGGTCTATTCCCTGGACCATGAGCCGGGGCATGGCTTCGCGGGCCTGAGCCAGCAGCTCGGGTTCGCGCTGTTCGATCTGGTCGGCGGGCATGCAGGCGATACGGGCGGTCTTTTCGTACGCGTTCTCGATGATGGCAACTCCCATGGCGACCCGTGTCTTCTTCATCATCGCCCTGGCGATCCCCGGGACCATGCGGGTCAGGCCCTCGGCGCCCTGGGAGTGGGCGAGGGTTGCGCCGCGATGACATCCCAGACCGATAGTGAGCATTTTCATCAGACCACTCTCGTGTGGACCGCGGAAGGAGGTGTGGGGCTTGATGCGGTTTACCAGCACGATGCCGTCTGCCTCCAGGGCCAATCGGTTGACGAAGACCGGTGTATCGTCGTCGAGCGCATCCACCTGGACGACGTCCATTGTGGCCTCTACCGGCACACCCATGCTCTCCTGTGATATGCCGTAGCTGGCCAGGACGGCCTTCTGCCCCGCCGCCGTGGCGCCGCCGTGACTGCCCATGGCGGGCAGCACGAAGGGCCTGCCACCGCACTCGCGAATGCAGTCGATGACGGTGCGGGTTATAAGGGCGATCTCGTCAATGCCGCGACTGCCACCGGTTACCGCTATGCGGGCTCCGGGAGCTATCGCCTTCTTCAGGTCAGCCGCTGCCAGCTGCTCTCTGACAGCAACCGCCACATCTCCGATTGAATCGACCTCAAAGCACTGCCTGAATCGGGCCATGGATGGGAAGAACTGCATCTGCTCTATCTCCTAAGGTGACGCGGCGGGCTTTATCAACGCGACATGCACGCTAGGGGGCGACTCCAGCAAGAGCGCTCTTCAGCCTGCGGGCCCGTTCCAGGATCGGCCGATTCGGCTTGGGAACCGGCTCTTCCGCCCTGGCGATTTTCCACACAAAGACGGCGGGGCCCGGGAGTTGGAAGTGGAGGGGAAGCTTGGCGTCGAAATCGGTCTCATCCTCGATGGTGTATACTTCGCGCAGACCTGCTCCCCGGGCAATAGCTGCGAAATCTACTTCACCGGCACCGGGAACGGGCTGGTTGCCGGTCACTTCGTACGTGCCGTTTTCGGTGATGACGAGGGTCAGATTCCCGGTTGGACGCTGCGCGATCGTCACCAGCGAGCCCAGGCACATGAGCGTGCTGCCGTCTCCGCAGAAAGCGATAACGCGGCGCTCCGGCTGAGCCAGGGCGAGACCGTAGGCGAAGTCGGCGACGTGGCCCATGGCGGTGTCCACGTGGGCCAGATCAAAGGGGCCATCGGACAGCTTCTCCCACGGCGTGGCGACGCCCATGCTGCTGATGACGACCTCGTCGGTCCGGTGGGCGGCCAGCTTTTCGAGGCAGGTGTACTTATCGAGCATGGCTGTGGTCGTGTCCTGGCATCGGGATGAGTAGCGATTTTCCGCGGGCCGTGGGTCGGTCGGCGAATTCTGGATGGAATCGCAATCAGGTCGTCTCGACCGTCAACAGAACGGCGGCGGGGAGCGAGGTTGCGGCCGCCTTCCGAAAGGCAGCATCGATCTGTTCGGTCACTTCCCCATCACAGGTGAGCAACGAGTAGGGAATGTTCCAGGCCTTCAAGGTGGGCTCGAAGAAGGAGGCCGCCGTGTCAACCTTAGGGGCTCCGGGCGCCAGGCTCTTGTAGCCGCGATAGCCGAGGATCATGACCAGCGGAACGCCCATATTGTGGGCCATGCCGCGAAAGGCATCGCCCGCTTCGAATAATCCCGTGTTCTGGATAACGACCACAGGATACTTTCCGCCCAGGTAGAGACCGGTAGCGATGGCGAACGCCTCTCCTTCTCGCGTGACCGTAACGACGTCCAGGTCGGGGTCACGCCACAGCGCCTCGAACAGTGACCGCGCTCCGTTGTCGGGCAGACCGACGATATGGGTGGCGCCCTGCTTCTTGATTTCGTCGACTATCAGCTCAGCTCGCAATGCTATCCGCCTCCTGGAGGTTTACCAGATCACCTGCCCGCACGGTGTGGCGCTGGCCGCTGGCTTCGGCAAGTACCAGTGACCCGTCAGGTCGAATCTCCTCGGCCACACCGGTCAGGTCTCCCGCTTCGGTCCGCACCAGAACACGTCGACCCAGGGTCGACGACAGCTTCAACGTCTGCCGCAGGATCAGGTCCCGCCCGCCGGCGGCAGCACAGAGGTAGTCACGCTCGATCTCCCGAAGCATCTCCTTCAGCAGCAGGCAGCGATTGGTCCGCTCTCCCGTCTCGAGGAGAATGGAGGTGGCTGACGCCGCCAGTTCCGTCGGAAAGGAGGGCAGGTTGACGTCGATGCCAAAGCCGGCGACCAGAACCGACGGTCCGCCTTTACCGGCGGAGAGGAGCTCACACAGGATGCCCCCGAGCTTACGCTCTCCCTCAGCCGGAATCCCCGCACCCGCCCTGGGGCCCGAATTCGGCAAGTTATCGCTGTTACAGCACACCAGGTCGTTGGGCCACTTCATCCAGACCTTGAGGCCGCAGTGGAGGCGTATGGCCCGAGCGATGGCACCTCCCAGGAGCAGCGTAAGGAAGCCTGGATCATCGCCCTCCGACGGGGCGGCGAGGAGAAGAGAGCACCACAGACCCGCGCCAGCCGGCGAGAACCACGTCCTGCCCCGCCGACCGCGGCCGGCGCTCTGCACCTCGGCGACGACGAGAGTGCCCTCGGCGCCCCCGGCCTCGACCAGCTCCCGGGCCACGTCGTTGGTGGACTCCACCCGCTGGCGGACCACCAGGTCGCCCCCGAGCGACCGGGTCCCCAGTTCGTAGTGGATCTCCTCTTTGAGGAGTTGATCGGATATGCCTCCGAGCCTGTATCCCAGGCCCGGATGGCGCTCCAGCTGAGCGCCATCCGCGCTGAGTTCTTCCAGGTGGCCGCGAGTAAGATCAACCGACAACCCCACGGCGGCGCTGAGCTCCTCGACCTGCAGATAATTACCCAGCCGCCGGCGAAGCTCGTCGTAGATCTGCTGTTTGCGCGGCGCCGTCACTCAACCACCAGCACCAAGCGGCCCGCACCACCGGTGCAACTTCCGCGCAGCGGAATTGCACTCGGGCGCTCAAGTACGCCAGTCATTCTGGTGAGTCCACCGCCCAGCGCCCGTCGCCGTCAGGTGAAGATGGAGCGGTTGGAGACCCCGTAGCGGTGCTCCGACTGCTGAATGCCACCAACGTACTGGGCCGTGCGCGCGGCCGGCACCCACCCCTCGTAATACTTTGAAAAGGAGGGATTGAAGACCCCCAGCGAGGCGCGATTGGCTTCTGAGTCGCCGCCGGCTACAATATAGGCGTTGTTGAAAACGCCATTTTCCTTCAGTCCCTGACCGCCGGCCTCGCGCACCCGGGCATCGACGGTGCCGAGGATGGCCGCTGAATCATCTCCCCCTACGGCGCTGATCATTGCCTCGGTAATGCCGCCGTAGCGAATGGATGTCCAGGTGCTGAAGCCATCGGCCAATTCTCCGGAGCGGTTAATCTTGACGCCGTCGCCAGACACGACCCGCGGCTGAGGTTCGACCACGCCGTCGAGGTTGGGGATTCGGGAGACCGGATAGATGAGTCCGGCGGGGCGGTCGTCGCCGAAGTAATCCTCAAAGGCCTTCCTCACTGCCTCGATTCGCTGCCAGGTCTGCTCAGGAGAATCATCCACCGCCACTAGGATCTCCATGAAGACGGTCTGCTTGCGGAAGTCGACGCCTTGAGCGGCGAACTTCTCGGCGTATTGGGTTTCGAGGACGAACTCCATCTCCTTGGCTACATCCGGGCCCAGGGTGGTTACGGTCTCCTCTCCCTTCTTGTGCATAACGGAAGCGCCGCTGGGCTGGTGATCGACCCAGGAGGCATGGCGGATGTCACCGCCGCCGATCTCGATGTCGCCGGTGATTGCCTTAATCTGCACCTCGAAGAGGGCGGCGGGATCGGGAAATCCCTCCTGGTGCGTAAAGCGCGCCATGCGATTCGACCGCATAGGGCCCCCGGTGACCCGGGAGAGCATGGCTCCGTACACGGCGTTGAAGTCGTTCTTGCGACGGTCGCACTCGTCGCGGTCGGCCGATGGGGTCGTCCACAGGACGTCGGTTTTATACACGTCCGACCAGCTGGCCTTGCCCAGGGCGAGCCCGGCCATCAGATTCTCAATGGTTCCGAACCACTCGGAGCCCACGTCATTGGGGTACTGGGTGCCGACATTGCCGCTGGGTTCGACCAGACGGACGATGTGGTGGTCGTCGTGCACGAGCACAACTTCGCAGGTGCTGCAGAATACAGCACCCGGCTTGTGGCGGACGATGTGGACTTCTGCCATCGGTACGATCCTTTTCGATGTAAGGGCTGGTGCGGAAGACGGCCGGGGAGAGGCATTCACCTCCCCTCTCGCCGAGATTGACTCGGCAAAACCGCCGAGATTGACTTGGAAAAAGATAACGGTGCAAACGGCCGCAGACAACTGGCCGGCGCTTACCGGGAACACTGACCCTACGGTGTATCATGCGCCGGAAGCGGCCGGCGCCTATAGGATCGACTGACCCTACGGTGTATCATGCGCCGGAAGCGGCCGGCGCCTATAGGATCGACTGACCCCTACGGTGTATCATGCGCCGGAGTTGAGAAGGACTGCGTCCTTCTCAACCGGTGGTACGGATCCGGCTGACGGTATTCGGGGGTACTGACTCGTGCGGTGGGTCGGATGTCGTCCTTCTGGTGCACCAGGACGGAGGGATACTTATGGATACTTGCGCTGTTCTCTTTGTGAAGAGCCCGGCTTCAGGGGCGGTCAAGACCCGTCTGCGCTCTCACTTGAGTGATGACGAGAGAATCGAGCTGTACACCGCTTTTCTCATCGATTGCGCCGCGTCGCTGGTGGCTTCAGCGGCGGCACTCAAGGTCATCGCCTATTCACCCGATACGGCGGCACCGGAGATCAGGGAACTGGTGGGGGAGAGAGCTGGCGAAATTCGGTTTGTTCCTCAGCCGCGGGCCGATCTTGGTGCGAGAATGGCAGGCCTGGTCGAGTGGAGTTTCGAGCAGGGGGCGGAAAAGACGATTCTGTTGGGCTCGGATAGTCCGTCACTGCCCGCCGCTTACATCGACCGCGGCCTGGAGCTTCTGCGAGAGCGCGACCTGGTGATCGGCCCGAGCACGGACGGCGGCTATTATCTCATCGGTCTGAGTCGGCGGAGGGAAGCCACCCGTGTTTTCGACGGCATCGACTGGAGCACAGGTCGGGTACTCGAACAGACTCTGGCAGCGGCGGCGACATCAAGCCTGAGCCTCCTACCCCCATGGTACGACGTAGACACGCCAGCCGATGCGGCTTTTCTAAAAGTCCACCTCGAGGCCCTGCACCGGGTCGGCAGCACCGAGGGCGTCAACAGCCTGCGCGTCCTGCGCACCCTGGACCTGCCCCCACCCTCCTAGCCAGTACGCTCACTCGGGCGCTCTACCACGCCGCTCATTTTGGTGAGTCCGCCGTCTAGCGCCCGTCGCAGTACGCTCTCCTCGGTGCAGTTCGCGAAGCGAACTGTACTCGGGCGCTCAAACACGCCAATCATTTTGGAGAGCCCACGCCAAGCGCCCGTCGCTACAGACCCATGATGCGGTAGCCGCCGTCGACGTACAGAACCTCCCCCGTCATCCCCCTGCTGAGTTTACTGCACAAGAAAAGGGCGGCGTCGGCGACCTCGTCGACTTCGACATTGCGTCGCAGCGCCGCGCGCTCGGCGTGGAACTTGTGCATGGTGCTGAAGCCCTTAATGCCGCGTGAAGCGAGGGTCTTGATCGGCCCGGCGGACAGGCCGTTGACGCGGATACCCCGTTCCCCCAGTTCGCCGGCCAGGTAGCGGATACCCGATTCCAGGGCGGCCTTGGCAACGCCCATGACGTTGTAGTTGGCGACGACGCGTTCGCTGCCCAGGTAGGTGAGGGCGACGATGCCGCCGCCGTCGGTCATGAGCGGCTCAGCGGCCCGCACCAGGCAATTGAGCGAGAAGGCACTGACATCCAGGGCGAGGTGGTAGCCGTCTCTCGAAGTGTCGGTGTAGCGTCCGTCGAGGTCTTCTCGTTTCGCAAAGGCAATAGCGTGGACGAGGGCGTCGAGACGGCCCAGCTCGTCGGAGAATCGGGTGAAGGCCGCGCTCACGGAATCGTCATCTGACACATCGCACTGCACCAGGAGGGGAGGGGCATTCAGCTGACCGACGATTTTCTCGATGCCCTCCCTCTCTCTTTCCCCCAGGTAGGACAGGGCAAGGCGCGCGCCTTCGCGATCAAGAGCCCTGGCGATGCCCCAGGCGATGCTCCGGTGATTGGCCACGCCGGTGACGAAGGCGTTGGTGTCTTTCATCAACATCAAGCGGATGCCCTCCTGTGGGTTTGTGTGCTACGGTCTATCGCAGTTCAAACGGGCCGCTCTTCCAGGTGCAGCCCCCTGCGGTTCAAGCGGTAGTCGACAACGGCGCTGCGGCCGTAGGGCTTGCGCTCCTTCAGCTGGCCGAGACGTTTTTTCAACTCGACATCGGCGTCTTCGCGGCTCACCAGCAGGGCGAACCCCCCGCCTCCAGCACCGGTGAGCATTCCACCTTCACTCAACTCGGCCAGACCGGGCGCCTCGAAGATCTGGCGGATAGCATCGCTGGTGGCCTCCGGGTCGAGGATGCATCTCAGCTGCCAGTAGCGGCTGGCGAGTTGCCCCAAAGTAGGGTAGTCGCCATCGGTTACGGCATTGACTATCTCCTGATGGATGGCCAGGGACTCGCGGATGGCGCCGTATCTAGCCGGATCCCGGCACAGGTAGGCGTCCAGCACGGTATTGAGGCCGCGTGTGGCGCCCCGGGAAATACCGGTGTCGAATAGTATAATGCGTCGGCGGAACAGCTCTTCGTCCACCTTGACAAAGGTCAGCTCGGGCGCTGGCAATGCAGCCGTGGGAGGGGCGTAGAAATCCTTGATCGCACTGGGGCCGCCACAGGCACCTCGCGCGTCCTGCCACCCGGAGTTCAGCCCGATGCTCTGCTCAAGGAGAACGCTTTGGTCGTAAAGGGCCGGGTACTCTCCATCCGAGCCTCCGGCCGGGTGGCCGGTCAGCCGGTAGAGGACCTTGAGAACGGCGGCCGCCAGGATGCTGCTGGTGCCCAGACCCGATCCCTGCTGGACTCGACTGGTCGTGGTGATCTCGAGCCCCCCGCCGCCGGTGAAATCGGTCACATCAGCCACGACATCCGCCGAATTGTCGGCGACGATGCCGGTGTGGACCAGCGCCTGTTTCACCATGCGCAGCGACTCGTCGCCGCCGCGACGATAGGCGAAGAAGAGGTCGCTTTGGGAACCGGCCTCCCCGCGCCTGTCGGCTTCGAACTCCGCTTCGAAGTCGGAGGACATCGAGCGCAGAACCAGCCTGGGTTCGGCAAGGCGCCGGACACTGACTGAGAGCGGTGGAGAGGGAGCGTCAGTGACACTTCCCAGGTCGATGCCAACGTTCAGCGTCTTACCGCCCTGCTCCTTGGAGCGCAGGTGGTTATCGGAGGCATTGGCGCTGGAGATTCCCAGTCTCAGCGGCGCTCGTACCAGAAATGCCTTGTCGAAGTCGGCGGTTTTCATTCGCACGCCGTCTCCTGGGGAGGTCGGTCCGGAAGCCGATACCGCTGCGGCCAGGCAGTGTCTCAGATCGAGCCGCTGCAGCAGGTTGATGCGCGCTCCGTAGGCCTCCGGCAATGCCGCTGCGTCCTTGTTCTCCTTCAACCCGGTAATAATACTGTCGTCTATCGGAGAGGCGGGGATCTTGCGTCGGCGCCATATCTTGGGATCAGCGAGTCGCGCGTAGATGTCGACCTGAATCCGCGCTACCCGCATCCCCCTGAGCAGCCGGGCAGATCTGTCTTCGACGCTCTCCAGGTAGCTACTCAGGGCTTTAAGTGCCGCTACGAGCAGCTTTGGCGGGTCTCCCGGGGCCAGCCGTAGAACCTCGACATGGCTCACATCCAGGAGGCCGTCGACGATGTCCACCAGGAGTCGAGGGATCTCTTTCTCGACCGCCGCGCCGAAGAGCTCCATCCACTCCTCCCCACTGGCCACGGTTGCGAAGAGCAGATCCACGACCTCGGCGACCTTCAGGCTCTCCGCAAACCGCGGATTGAGCAACAGGTGTCGGACAAACAGCTGCCGCGCGGTGATCGACATCTTGCCCCGGCGGGCATCCCGCACGTAACTCGCCACCATCGGGCGCAGCGATTCGATGTCGGCAGCTTCTATAATGGGATGAAGCGACTCAGCCATGGCATGGATTGCCGGGGACAGCCGGCCGTGGAGGAGGGGTCATATGGGGCCAGAGACACGAAGGGCGACCAGACCGATGAGTGAATTGAGAAACTGTAAAAATAGACAGAGGAGGGGGGTTGAACAAGGGTCACCCGGTTGCCAGACGTTTGAGGTGCCGCCACAGGCCCCCCGCAATCCCCGCCTCGGTGTGGCAGCCGTCAGTGGTCAGCAAATCCGCGTGCATGAGGCCCGCCGGGCGCGGATTGAGATCGAGGATGGTCGGTACCATCGACCCCTGGTGCCAGTCGAATTTCAGGTCGATGCCACACAGAGCCAACGGACCCACCGCGGCCGCAGCCGCTGTTGCCGCATTGCGGGCGCACTCCAGCTCCGCGAATCCCATGGCCCGACGACCAGAGGCGTCAGCTGGCTCGCCGCTGGCAACCATATCCTCTTCCAGCAAGCGGGTCCATGGGAGGATGTTGCCGCCGGCGGACGGAGAGGAGGAGATCGGAGAGCCGGTCGGTGCGACCATGAGGTAGCCACTTTCACAGGTATGGCAGCGGCCGTCACCAGACACGTGAAGGCGCAGGTCGAAGCTTCGGGCCTCCGCCTCCCCTTCGGCGGGGCCGAGGTAGATCCGACCGACAGCGTCACGCAGGATGGCATCGTCGGTTGACGATATCTCCTCCCAGGCTGTCAGAAGGTCCCCGATGTAGGTGGCCCCCGACACCCAGCTCACACCCTGGCCTTCAGTGCCGTGCCGCGGCTGGATCACCCATTCCCCTGGAAGCGCGTCGACGTCTGTTGCTCGAGAGCCGGTGAACCGATGTATCCGGTCTATTGCGGCGGTGGTGCCAATGTCCCGCTCCAGCAGGCAGGTCGGCGGTGTTCGCACGCCGGCGCGGCACCAGCGCAGGTAGCACTCCCATTTGTCATCCGCAACCGCGGCGGCGTCCCAGTCGTTGGCGTACGGTATTCGCGCCTCGCGCAGTCGGTGGGCGAGGGCGCGGTGGCAGGAAGAAGACTGGGCCAGCAGCAGCGCCGCTCCAAAGACATGGGGGTGGTGGCAGGGCGCCTCGACGAAAA
>Ga0310122_10001048_pt1 | contig 17603 bp, 7 predicted proteins | sample CB6_Bottom_1051__FD_203503 | JGI IMG/M metagenome (GOLD analysis project Ga0310122, IMG submission 203503) | Marine microbial communities from Western Arctic Ocean, Canada - CB6_Bottom_1051 | ecosystem: Environmental > Aquatic > Marine > Oceanic | place: Canada: Western Arctic Ocean | collected...
GACAAACCCCGGTCACCGGAGGCCTTCTCGGCCGCGCCATCGCCTTGGACGCCGACGATGCCGAAACCGACATCGACGACCTAGCCGACGATGCTGAGGGCGACATCGTCGAGGATGAGGACGACACCGTCGACGACGATGACTCAGCAGACGACAGTGCTGAAGGAGATGCTGTCGATGCTGATGACGACGCCGATACCGACGACGACGATGATGGCTCTGACGCACTCATCGAATGACCTGACCGAGCCCTCCCTTCTCCAACGCGTCCCGACCGAACGACTCGGTGTGCTGCTCGGCTCTGTCATCCCGATTGCTTCATCAATGGGCGGTCGCTGGCCGGCCTCGTTGCCGCTGTAGCTTAGTGGTGGAGCGATGGACTGTTAATCCATAGGTCACCGGTTCGAACCCGGTCAGCGGCGCCACTCATCGACACGTGTCAACCGCCGATCCGGTTCGTGGAGGAATCGGCTGGAAAGGGGGCGATCGAGGGCCCATGGAGCTCAGGAGTAGTGCTCCCACTCGACGCCGTTCCAACGCAGGATGGTGCCATCGGATTGCTGTATCCAGTGGTTGCCGTCCTCGTCTGTCCACTGCTGTTGCTCTGGCGCAGCCGTGTCTCCCATCACAGCGCTGGTCGCAGCCATCTCGGTGTAGCCGTATCCCGCCATGGACTCGAATCCGACGTCACCCGCATACGGGTTCCGATCCGTGTCACCGCTCACCTCGTTCTTGCCGCGCAGCATGCGCAGACCCACCGTTCCGAGTCCGGCCAGCAAGACGAAGATGATGATTGCGATGACGAACATAGCGTAGCCGCCCGCGTCCAATTCACCGGCGACGCTCGCCTGAGCGTCCTCCGGGTACGCGTCGGAGTTGTCGCCGACGCCGTCGCCGTCCTTGTCGGATGATTCGCTGGCGTCCTGTGGGAAGTCGTCGTTCGCGTCCTCGACGCCGTCGCCGTCGCTGTCCCGCTCAGAGGCACCACAGCCGACTTGGTCGACATCGCTGCGCTCGCTGACCGGCGTCTGCGGACACCCGTCGACATCGTTCATGACGCTGTCCATGTCGCCATCGAGTTGGTTCGGCGCACAGCCGACCGTGTCGACCGTCAGGTTCGCGCCGGTGCCCCTGCAGGCGTCGGCCGAGTCCTTGACGCCGTCCATGTCACCATCCGGCGGACAGCCGGTGTTCGGGTCGACCTGCTCGTCGGTCGGCGTGTTGCGGCACAGGTCATCGGCGTCTGAGACGCCGTCGTCATCGCTGTCGACCTGGCTGCTGGAGCAGCCGGTCAGGTCGATCTGCTCGCCTTCAGGGGTCATCGGACAGAGGTCGTCAGCATCCGATATTGTGTCGCTGTCGCTGTCCAGTTGCGACTTGGCGCAGCCGTTTGCATCGATCGACTCGTTCTCTGGTGTGAACGGGCACACGTCGAGATCGTCGCTCAGTCCGTCACCGTCGAGGTCGCGTTCCGAAGCGGCGCAGCCGGCGCTGTTCACATCAGCTCCGCCCGGTGAGTTCGGACACATATCGAGCGCGTCCGATACCCCGTCCTCGTCACCGTCCCGTTGATCGGCCGAGCAGCCGTAGCCGTCCACCGGCGTGTCCGGGGCGGTGTCGTTGCAGTGGTCGCGGTCGTCCTTGATACCATCCTCGTCGGTGTCTCGCTGCCAGTCGGCGCAGCCTCGCGCATCGACTTCATCGTCGAGCGCCGTGCCGGGACACTGGTCGATGTTGTTCATGACACCGTCGCGGTCGGCGTCCTTCTGACTGTCGCCGCAGCCGGTGCCATCCACCGATTCACCGGCCGGCGTGCCCGGACACGCGTCGACATCGTTCATGACGCCATCCATGTCGTCGTCCTTCTCGCTCTCGGCGCATCCGTTCTCATCCACCTGAGCACTGGCCGGGGAGTCCGGGCAGTGGTCGGGTTGGTTGCCGCTGGCGTTGTCACCGTAACCGTCACCGTCTCGGTCGATATGCTGGGTGGTGTCATCAGGGAATGCGTCAGGGTTGTTGCCGGTCGGGTTGTCGCCGTATCCATCACCGTCCCTGTCAGCGTGCTGGGTCGAATCGTCCGGGAAGGCGTCAGCCTCGAAGCCCGTCGCGTTGTCACCGTAGCCGTCGCCGTCGCGGTCAGACCATTGGGAGGGCTCGGTGGGGAACGCGTCGGGGTTGAATCCGTTCGGATTGTCACCGTAGCCGTCGCCGTCTTGATCGGTCCACTGAGTCGGGTCCAGCGGGAACGCGTCCGAGTTGTTGAGGCCCGGGTTGTCACCCCAACCGTCGTTGTCGACGTCGGACCACTGGGTCGAGTCATCGGGGAAGGCGTCAGCGTCGTTGCCGGTCGCGTTGTCGCCGTGGTTGTCGCCATCCCTGTCGGCCCACTGGGTCGAGTCCTGCGGGAACGCGTCGCCGTTGTTTCCGGACGAGTTGTCGCCGTAGCCGTCGCCGTCGGTGTCGGCCCACTGGGTCGGGTCGTTGACGAATGCGTCGACGTCGTCGGTGAATCCATCACCGTCGGTGTCCTTCTGACTGTCGGCGCAGCCGTTCATGTCGACCGAAGAGCCGACGGGCGTGTTCGGGCAGGTGTCGTTCTCGTCCCAGATGCCATCGCCGTCGGCGTCGTAGATGATGGAGAAGCAATCGTAGTCACTGTCCAAGGTGACCGGGGTCGATGCCTGCCCGTCGAGGAGAACCACCTCGACGCAGTAGCCGCCGCTGGTCGGAGGCACGGTCCAGTTCCAACTGTTCGACACCAGCGAAGAGGTCGCGTTGAACGTCTGGAATCCACTCGACACATAGGTCGTGTTGTTGCTGCCGTGGAACACCGAGACGCTCCAGTCATAGTCAATGCCCGTGGTCAGGTTGTCCGACCAGAAGGAGACGGAGGTGTTGGACAGTTGTGAGATCCACAACTCGGGCAGGGATGGTACGAAGCAGTCGCTGGCGCTGTCGACTAGGGAGCCGCTGCTGTTCGTGACCTCGGCGTAGAAGCACTTCTGGGCGCTCGATGTCGGCATGGTCCAGGGGACCGTCGTCGAATCGCTGCCATTCGCCGGCATGGTCACCTGATAGTTGCCGGAATCCGAAAATGATGGTCCGGTGCCGTCGAACAGCCACCAGTCGACTGTGTAAGTGTCTCCGGACGTCAGGTTGGCGAGGTCGACATCGGCTCCGACATCAGAGATGACCTGGGTGTCGATGAATGACTTCGTCCAACAGTCAGCGGAGCTGTTGATAATCGTTCCATTCAGAGAATGGTCCATGTCGTACAGGTCTCCGAGCAGGCAGTAGTGTCCGCCCACCTCGTACGAGATCATCGTCACATTCAGGTCGTACTGGCTGCCATTCGCCGCGAAGTTGGTCTGGAAGGTGCCGAGTGAAGAATGGGCGCTCCCGTTCCAGTGCGTGTGTTCCCCGACTATCGTGTAATTCACTCCAGTCGTCAGGTTATCTGCGGTATACAGGGCCTGGGTTTCGTTCAGACGTGTGATGTAAATATCGCCAGTGGCCGGAGGGGTCACCGAGGTTGTCCAACAGTCAGACACCTGCTCGACGATGATGTTGGTGCTGTTGGCCACCTGCACGATGAGGCAGTGGTCGATGCCCGGCCCGCTGTTGTTGAACTGGATGGTGTGGTTTGACTGGACGCCGGTGCTTGCTGTCGGCACGAAGGTGAAGTTCGCCTGATCATGGGTGGTCTGCCAGGTCGAATCGGTGACGAACCAGAACATGGTGTAGGTCGCTCCCGCGGTCAGGTTCTCCGTCGTCACCCAACCCGAGTTGTCGGATGTGACATTGATGACGCCTATCTGGTGCTCCATGCACCGGCCGTCCTCGGTGACGTAAGTCCAACCGGTGACAGACTGTTCCCAGAGCAGTGCGAAGAAGCACCATGTCCCGGCCCACGCCGGTGGGTTGTGGGTGACGTTGTTCGCCCCACTGGTGCCGGAGATCGAGACGGTGGCCTGTTGCTGCACGTTGTGGGCGGTACCGTTCCAATAGGTCCAGTACCAGTCGAATTCGTATGTCGATGTGGTAGACAGGTTGCCATAGGTCCAGGCGCCGTGGGTCTCGCTCATGCTCGAGATGTTGACCCATTCCGTCCCCGTTCCCGTACCATTGCCACCGCCGCCGGAACCCGATCCAACAAAGCTGATCGAGTAGGAGTTGGTGTCGCCACCCCAGCCGTCGATCTGTACGTACAGCGTCTGATTCGTGGTCGGCGAGTAGGTCACCGATTCGGAATTGCCCACACCTGACGACCAGTCGACCAGATTCTGATTGGAATCGTACAGATCCATGTCGAGGTCGCCCAGTGAATGAGTGAAGGTGATGTTCACCCAGTATGTCGTGCCCGTGATCGCATTGATGGAGAAGAAGTCCTCATCCGTCGAATTGTGAATCGTCAAGTTGCTCTGGGTTGAGGGAGAAGTCACCGAGGCGGCACTCGCGAAGGAGTCGTTCGGTTCGTTGACATCCCCCGACGAGGGAGGCGGCGGCGGTGTCCCGGTGGAATGCACGCTCAGATTGTAACTAGAGGTCCCACCAGAGGAGAACACCCAGATGATTATCGCTCGATAGGTCGTGAGGTTGAACACGACCTGCTCGTTATGAGAGGTGCTGTGGCTGTAGTCGATCATGATGTTGTTGCCGATGCTGTTGGTGTAGTACACATTCAACTGCAGATCCGCGGTGCTGTGCAGGAATGACAGATTGACGTGATTCATCGAGCCAGTGGTGAGATTCAGGGTGAAGTAATCGTCTTGGCCAGCGTTGTGGACATTGGCTGCAGTCGTGGTGTTCAACTGGATGGCCGTCGCGGCGGTGGGAGAATCGTTCGGTTCGTACTGGTCAGGGGTCAGATTGGTGGTCCCTGCGTGATAGTAGGTGGAATTCCAAGTGTCCAACAGGGTCTGGTTCCAGTACTCGTAGAGACGGAAGGATACCGAATAGTTGCCCTGGAAATTGCCTGGAGACCAGGCGGCTGATGCAGTCATCGTACTACTATTCTGACTGTTCCAGATGCCGCTGTCCGAATCATGGAGAGAGCCGCTCGGGAAATAGGAGAAAACAGACCACTGATAGACCTCGGTGCCACTCAGGTTTACCCCGGTGACCGTTGCTCCGACATGCGTGATGCTCGATGCGTGGATCGACTCATTTCCGGTGAGTCCCGTTCCAATCGTGAAGTGGGTCGTGTAGTTGTCATATTCCTGGAATGAACTCCCTGTTATTCTGCCGAAGACGGTATAGGTCCCATTCGCTGTTGGCGTAATCCAAGTGAAGTTGTACCCGCCATTGACGGTGTTTGTGATGGCTCTGTATCCACTAGATCCCCAGGTGCTGCCATCGGGATTGAAGATGAAGACCCACCAGTAGTATGTGTCGTTTGAATCCAGATTTGTAACATCCACCTTCGCTGAACTGGTGGTCACGTTTGAGAGTGAGACGGTCTCATTTCCTGTGATGGCCGCAACGTTGGGAATTCCTGCTGAAAGAACGCCTAGCATCATCATCATCACGACGACTCGGGCCGAGACAGTTCGAGGCCCACCGTTACCTGACATGCAAACATGGGATGCATGCTCCATTATCAATCCGTTCCCGGCGTCAGAGCAGATAACCCCGCCTTCTCTGAAGGCGACTCGGTCGTGATTCCGGACGGAATCGCCTCTTATCCAAACTCCGATCGATGTGAAGACGCGTCCTCACTGACTCGTCATGCGTTCGAGCAGGCGTTCAAGCGATAGTCGTGGTAGGAAGCGTGTGTGGAGGCCGGCGAGGGGTATCCAGAGGACGGTGTAGGTGATGACCATGAGCGACATGGTTAGCAGATCGGCCCGCGGTGCTCCGAGAGTGTGCCAGAGCATCGCCAGCGGCATGAAGTGCAGCACGTAGACGGTCAGAGATAGGTTGCCGAGAGCCATCACATCGCGGCCGGAGCGGTGCTTCCAGAAGGCGGATTCCTCAGTCGATTCTAGGCCTAGATGAATCCACAGAACGGTCGTCGCGGCGACCAGCACGAATGGCGTGCTGGCCGGGAAGAAGGTCAGGCTCGCGAGGCCGATGGTGGCGACCAGTTCCCCCCCTTCCGGTCGCAGCAGGAAGGTCGCCGCGAGGGCGATTGGGATCATCGCTGTCGCGGCGGTGAGCCGGCGAGGCCGGGGCATGTCGGCGATCAGTGAGCCGAGCAGCGAGAAGGCGAGCCACGGCAGGGCCGGATATGCTCCGTTCCAGAACAGTCTCTCAAATGTACCCACCAAGTCTGCCCCACCCATCCGCTGATCCCAGGTCCAGCCGAGGCCGGTGAGATCGCCGAGCAGCAGTGGAGACAGGGCGAAAGCCATCGCCAAGGCAGCTCTCGTTCGCGTCGCTAGGCCGGCTGTGCAGGGTGCGAGCACGGCGGCCAGCGCCAACAGCGTCAGGACGCCCGGTGTCGACCAGTGGAAGACATGCGACATCAGGAGATTGATGATCAGCTGGCAGACCACGAGGAGAGCGATACGCGGCGCTAGCCAGCGGCCGACGTCAGCGAACGGGCTGGCAGCTGTGGCGATTCGACGGGACGCGCTCCGGTGCAGCCCCCAGCCCGATATCGTGACGAACAGCGGCGCCGCCAGTCCGCCGAAGGCCGACGAGACGGCGAGTGCCACTAGCGGCGCCGTCGTCACCGGTCTGAAGGCCGCTGCGATGTGCACCCAGACCATGAACAGGATGGCCAGCGCCCGCATTCCGTCGATGTGGTGCAGGCGCGAGCCGGATGTCCCTCTCTCCCTGCCGAGACGGCTCTCATCCGCCGAATCCACAGTAGGGCCCGACTTGAGGCCGGTCATTCGCTAATCCTCCGCCCGGATGATATCGTCGATCCTGGACGGCGCCTTCACCTCGGATTCCGACAGGGTCATCGCGGCCTGCAATCGTTCTCTCACATCGTCCGTCAGCTCACCTCGATGCTGCACGGTCAGCCAGGACTGCCCCTCCTGCAACCGCTCACCCACCTGCGCGTCGAGTATCATCCCGACCGCATGGTCGATGACATCGCCGAGTTCCCTGCGGCCGGCGCCGAGTTCCAAGGAGACGAGAGCGAGGGCCATCGCGTCGATGTCGGCGAGCCAGCCGGACCCGGGAGAGGTCAGTTCGGTCATCGTCAGGTCATCGTCGAGCAGACCGAGGCCGCGCATCAGAGAGTGCTCGGTCTCGAACAGTGCCGGATCGGCCCCCTGCGCGACAGCCATCTCGACGAATTTCTCGAAGGCGCTGCCATCGGTCAGAGAGTCGAGGATCATCACCGCCCCGGCTTCGAGACTGGCCGCCCTGCCGGTCGCGACCAGCAGGATGCCTCCGAGCGTGCAGACCACCTCTTCCAGATCGGCCGGTCCGGCGCCGCGCAGGCATTCGACGCTCTCGACGATCTCGACCGCGTTGCCGACGGCGCAGCCGAGCGGTTGGTCCATCGTGGTCAGCACCGCGGTCGTATCGATGCCGCAGCCATTGGCGGCTGCGACCATGCTGCGAGCGAGGGCCAGCGAATCCTCACGGTCCGGCTTGAAGGCGGCTCTGCCGTGCTTGACGTCCAGAACCAGCGCGGCCGGACGCTCAGCCGCCTTCTTGGAGACGATGCTGCTGGTGATCAGAGGTATGCTCGCGACCGTGCCGGTGACGTCGCGGATGGCGTACAGCCGTCGGTCGGCCGGCACGAGGTTGGATGTCTGGCCGACCATCGCGACACCGATCCGAGAGACCTGATCCTGAATCGCTTCGACGGACATCTCGACGCTGAATCCCGGCATGCTCTCGAGTTTGTCGAGAGTGCCTCCGGTGTGGCCGAGGCCGCGGCCCGAGATCATCGGCACGTGCAGGCCGCATGCCGCCAGCGCCGGCGCCAGAGGTATCGACACCTTGTCGCCGACGCCGCCGGTGCTGTGCTTGTCGACGATGGTCGCCTGAAGTCCGGCCGGCCATTCGAGCATCTCGCCGGACCGCATCATCGCATAGGTCAGCGCCATCGTGTCGCTGTCACCGAGGCCATGATCGTGGATGGCTCGCAGTGCGGATTCAACCTGTTCGTCGTCAAGACTGTGGTCGACGACGCCATCGATGAATTCACCTATCGCCTCCTGACCTACCGGTGCACCTCCATTGACCGCCCGGATGAACCGGTCGAGTTGCATGTTCGCGACCTCACCGATCACCGTACTGCTGGCGCAGTTGTTCGATGGTCCAACCTGAATCGAGGTGTGCCTGAACCGTTGCCGGATCCATGCCCGGAACCGATTCCGGCACCGCTGCCGCGCCGCCACGACCATCGAGTTGCGGCGCTCCGAAGACGCCGTCGTGCCGACCGCTGGTTCGCTCTCGCGCTTCGCCTGTAGCATCCGTAGCGACGCTGGTGCCCTCGAGAATAACCGCACCGCGGGTCTTGCTGGACTGCGAGCTGTAGTGCGCCGGATCGCCAGCAGCGATGCCAGCGCCTGTGGTCCCCGCCGCCGCGTCGCCACTGGTCATCAGGGTCGGATAGGCCGCCTCGCCGATACCCGACAGGCCCGGCCCGGCGTCGAAGATGTAGCCGACATCGTCGATCAGCGACTCCTCGACCGAACCGCGCTTGCCGAGCAGCATCGCGACCATCGCGCCGGCCAGCGCTATCGCCGCCAGCACGACGACGCCGAGCAACATCTTCGCCGAGGACGTCGACAGCGCGTCCTCGCGGATGAGCCGGTCATCACCGCCGCCGTCACCGCCGCCGTCACCGCCACCATCGGTGCCACCGCCCCCATCGTCCGGCAGCCCTGTGGCGCAGCCCCACGCCTCGCCGTCCGGCGTCCCGTCACCGTCCGCGTCTGACGATGTCATGGCGTGGGAGACATTGACGCCATGCAGGTCGGCGAAGGTCTTCTCAGCGCCGTCACCGATGCAGTCGTCGTCGGTGTCGGGATCGAACGGGTCTCCGCCCTGTTCGTACTCCTTCAGATTGTTCAGCCCGTCACCGTCCGGGTCGAGCGACTGCTCGGAGACCTCGCTGCCCGGCACCAGCGAGGTGGTGCGGTTCAGTCCGTGTTCGATCTCCCAGCGGTCGGGCAGCATGTCGCCATCGGTGTCGGTGGTGTCGTCGAGCCGATTCCAGTCCTCTTCGAACGACGCCAGATAGTATGCCGCCAAGCCCGCATGGTGGATGGCGATGCCCATCTCGCGGTTGCGCAGAGCGCTGTTGCTACCCCAGTTGATGCTCGACACGAGAACGGTCTCGCCGTCGATGATCATGCCCTTGTTGTGCAGTTTCAGGATGCCGTCCTCGGTCGACATGAGAATCGCCGTCGCGTCAAGCCCCATCGTCCTGTTCCACTTCTCGTTGACGTGGTGCACCATCTCCCTGATGTCATCGTCCTCGTCCGCGTAGGCCGCGTTCTGCAGAATCCGCACGCTGACGTTGCGCTCGACCATGGCCGCCTCGATGGCGACCATCAGAGGGTTTTCACCGAAGCCCCAGGTCCAATCCGGGTCGAAGTACTGGACCGATATGTCGATCGTCGAATCTGCCTGTCCGATCAGGTCGACCAGACCACCGATGCAGTCATCGGGACAGGTCAGCAGGCGGCCTGAGAAGGCGCCGGTGAAGGTGGTCGGGGTGGCTGGAGGGTCGGCACGTGAGTGCTGCGGACTCTCCTGGTACCACGAGGAGGGACGACCGAGATAGGTGTCGTCCTCGTCCCATTCAGCGATGTGCAGATGTCCGGTGTCCTCGTCCCAGAGCATCCTCTCGAGCACCTTCTCGGCGACCTCCGGAGCGTCGATGAAGAGCGACCATTCACGGTTACCGCTGTCACCGTCGAGCGGCTGGCTGGTCCGCTTCCAGTTGCCGGACGATATCCAGATCGAGGTGCCGTCCCGGACCGCGACCTTCGAGTGGATGAAAGCGTAAGGGGCGGCCGGCGATGTGCCGGCCGGCGGGTCGACCATCCAGAGGACGGTGCCGCCGGCGTCGGCCACCAGCGATGCATAACCGCGCTGCAGCGCCAGTCGGTCTGAGGAGGCGTATATCCAGCCCTCCAGAAGCAGCGTCACCTCGACGCCGCTCTGCGCCAGATCGACGAGTTTCTGCGTCAGTTCGGGTGAATCCAGTTCGTATACATGCACGTGCAGCGAGGTCTGGGTGCCGTCGAGCCATTCGAGCAGTTGGCCTAGGGTTTGATGGGGACCGATGGATGGCGTCAGGACGCCACTCGAAGAGAAGGAGGAATCGTCACAGAACAGGCTTGAGCCCATGCGCAGCCAGCGCACTTCCCAGTCGGCGGCGCTGTCGGTGTCCGGCATCTCATCGCAGCCGTCCCCACGCATGTGGATGAGCCCCTCGGCCTCGGCCATCGGCGGGTTGCTGATGGCCGGTCCGGTCCAGCCGGCCATCGTCGCATCTCCGGTGCCGTAGACCACCGCGTCGACGACGCTGTCGTCGGGCGCGATCAGTTGTAGGGCGCCGCCGCTGTCCGGCAGATACGGCATGTTGTTGAGGATCACATCGCCGTCGAGAGCCACGATGCGAGCGTCCTGCCAGAGGTTGTCGGGTTCTGCTGTCAGGATCACCGTATCGCCCGCGGTCAAGGAGAACTCGCGGAAGACGCTGAGCCACGGTTCCTTTCCGGACCGGTTGCGGGAGATGGTCCAACCCTCCATCTGGACCACTGAATCACCTATGTTGGTCAGTTCCAGCCAGTCGTGCCCTCGGCCATTGACCTCCTCGACCATCAGGCGCGAGAATCTGACATTCTTGTCGCCGTTCCAGACCGCCGGTCTGGGATTCGCCTGACCTGGCGATGGCGCGAGGGTCTCTTCCAAGCCTGAGTCACCGGGTTCCAGCGATTCGCAGTCATCGCTTCTCGACCAAGACACCGCGTCGTGCACATCGCCGTTGGGATCGACCAGCGTCAGACCGTCGCCCGAGTTGTCGAGGAACGACTCTTCCATCATGATGACGGCGTAATCGAGTCCGTTGAGCATGAGGTCGCTCGTGCTGCGGTTCCAGATCGCCCCGGGCTGGATGAAGATGCCCTTGCCATCCTCGTCCATCAAGGTCCAGCGTGACAGGTTGAGCGGCAGTATGGCGGTGTTGTTGAGTTCGATCCATTCACCGTCCAACGGCACATCCTCATCCCCGCTGCACTGCGGCATCACCTCGTTGATGGTGACACTGGTGGTGCCGGTGTAGGGGGTTTCGAAGGTGGGGTTCGGCGAACCAGGAGTGGGCCAGGGCGAGAACACCCAGGAGCCGTTCTCATCGGTCGGGTCGGCGACCATCGCGGTGCCCGACATGGCGATGTTGTAGACCACCGAATGGACCTCGATGCCGAAGTCGTCCTGCAGGCTGAGGCTGCCCATGCTGTTGGTCAGCCAGAAACTCGAAGTCAGATTGACATGCACCACCAACCGCTCACCGGAGTCGAGCGTCAGGTCGTCGCCGGCCGTCATCTGGCTGATTCCCAGATTGCCGCTGGTCCGCAATCGCCAGCCGGAAAGGTTCACCGAGTCATTGCCGGTGTTGGTCACCTCGATCCACTCCCCTCCGGGTGCTGCGACCGTGTCGTTGCCGAACGGATTCGGCATGAACTCGGTTATCCTGACATCGTAGTCCTCGTTGGCGCTGCCACCACCCTGGCCCGGGTTGATGGCTGCCGGGGTGTTGTACGATGACAGTGTCCAGAGGACCGAGGCGCCCTGCGTTACCGGGATCAGGGTCCGGTTGCTCGGGATCCAGGTGCCCCAGTCGACCGTCTGGACGATGGCGCCGCTCGGGTCGACCAGTGACAGCATGTCGCCGCCGTACAGCATCTCCGCGCCGCTGCCGTTCAGTTGCACGACGCCGAAGTCGCCGGCCGAGAGGATGCCTGGAGAGCCGACCTGACAGGTGCAGTCGACGAGACCGGACGCATTGATCAGTCCACCCGTCGCGGTCCGCACGGTCCAGCCGCCGAGTCCGATGCTGCCGCTCGCCTCGCTGTCCAGATACAACTCGATCCACTCACCCTCAGGATAGGCTTCGCTCTGGTTGGTGGCATTGATCTGGACCTCGTTGATCGACAGGTCGCTGGTGCCGTTCAGCGACAGCGCATCGACTTCGCCCGGCGTCGGCCAGAGAGAGGTGGTCCAGAGCGAACCGGTCGCATCGACCACTTGGCTCCGGCCGGCGGTGGCGGCGGGATAGGATACGTCATCCGCGATCGAACCGTTGTCGAGATACAGCGTGATGCCGTCGCCGCCGTTGTTGAGGACGCCGTACGAGCGGAAGTCACCGATCGCCACGACTCGGCGAGCCCCCGGCTCGATGCTGGTGGAGTTCGCGTGGTCTATCAGATGGGTCGAGTTCAGAGAGATGTTGTTGCCTGCCAAGTCCTTGGCGAACCAGCCTGTCAGATCGACCGTGTCGTTGCCGATGTTCTCCAACTCGAACCATTCACCGCCGGGCCAACTGGCATTGTCGACCGTCCAGTAGGCGTCGGCCAGGACCTCGCGTATGCGTACGCCCGTGTCAATGACCGTTGACGGTGTCGTGGCGCCTGAGTTGGCGGCGCCCGGCGTCATCTGGCTGGAGCCGATCCAGTCCGCGGTCGGATCGGTCGCGTCGCGGATCAGCGTCGTCCCTTCGGCGCCGGACGACGACCAGCCCGCCTTGTCCACCGCAGTGCCGGAGCCATCGAGGAGGGTGACATTGCCACCGCTGTTCTTCAGACAGAGACCGCAGTTGCCGCCGTCGCCGTTGCGCGCGATGACGATGTAGTCGCCCGCGCCCAGCGTCACATCTGTCGCACCTGCGGGCAGATGGACTCGTGTGACATCGATACTCATCGATCTCGGGTAGTGATCCTTCAGCGACCACGACGAGAGGTCGACAGAGGATGTGCCGTTGTTGTGGATTTCGATCCATTCTCCCTGCTTGTGGTCGGCACCGGGCGGATCGGTCTCGCCGCCGGCCGCATTGACCAGCACCTCTGAGATACAGATGGTGCCGGTGCAAGCGGTGCTACCACCGGCTGCCGACAGCCTCTCCTTGGAAGCGTCGAGAGTATTCTCGCCGCCGTCGGTCATATCACCTTGGAAGGGTGATGGAAGGAGCAGGGTCAGGGTTGTGGAGAGCAGCATCAGAAGGATGATTCCGAGGGGTGTCCTGCTCACCGACATAGGGCCACCTGTCCGACCGGGCGCAGCCTCGCGTCTTGAGGATGATGCCGTCAGCCATCGCTCAGCGACCTCAGATGAAACCGAAGCTGTCGAGTTGGGAGGCGAACGTGTAGATCATTATCGGCACCAGGATGATGCCCATGCCGTGCGACCTACGGATACCTATCCGAGGCGGCATCAGACCCATCACCGTGCCGATTATCAACACCCCGACACCGATCCAGCCGGTGCTGAACCAGACCAGTGCCGAGACGAACAGGATGACCGTTCCCACCATGGTCCGCAGAGGTATCATCTCGTGCAGTTTCAGCATCCCCTTGCCGACCTTCAACATGATTGGGACCGCGATCAATCCGGACCCTATCGTGATGGCGAGCAGTCTGACGAAATCGGCGGGCGGCTCGTACGAGTTCCAGATGTCGATCGGATACATCATGTTGAGGGCCAGAGCGGCGCCGGAGCGCGGCCGACCGACCATGTACAGGAATCCGAGGACCATCACGGTGACCGAGGTGTTGACGCTCGAGAGGACCGCGATGACCTCCAGATCCTGCTGATGAGAATGGGCGTCGAGGTCGAGGTCCGGCGAGGTCTCGGCCGCCTCGAAGGCCTCGCCGCGGGCGCCATCGAAAATTGCTAGATCGGCCGCCGACAGACCACCGGCCGTCGCCGCGCCCACTACAGCCCCACCGGCCGCCACACCCGCCACCGTCGCCGCCGGAATCTCGGTGGCGGGGATCGCACCGCTCTCATCCTGCACGGCGTCGCCGCCGGCGCTATCGATCACAGGCGGAGAGTTGACGAACCTCCGACTGACCAGTTTGCCGAATTCGAGGAAGTGCAGCAGCACGCCGAGAGCCACGATCGCGATCACCAAGGCGATCTGGAATTGCCCCGATATACCGAGTGTTGTCTGGCCGAACAACATGCTGCACAGTTCGTGCGTGGGTTGGATGGAGACGCCTTCGACGGTGATCGGGTTACCGAAGGGGATGGCCTCACAGACGTATTCCCGTGATCTGAAGGCATCCCACATCAGCAGGCTCGGCAGCACAATCATGACTAGCCCCTTCCAGATAGCGCCCTTCTTCGCTCTCTCTTCGCCGGACACCACTCCGCCGTTCACCGACTCACCGCCCCAGACGTCCTCGTCGGATGCTCCATCGCTCACAGGTGCCGTCGAACCGGCATCGGTCTGAGTGCTCCTCCGCGCCACCGCCGTCGTCGCCGCGACAGCGGCGCCGCCGACCGCCAATGTGCCAACGCCTGCGCCAGCGCCTGCTGCCGCAATCCCGCCCGGGCGCGGGAAGTCCCGCATGCCGGGTCCGTACTCGAAGTCAGCCGGAATGTAGTTCGGGTCGGTGAATTTCCCCCACAGGTTGCGCACCGTCATCACGACGACCGTCGCCTGCGCGGCGGTCATGCCCGGCAGGATGGCCATCACCGCGGAGCAGATTGCCGACAGGAAGGTCGGCACCGCCAACGGCTTGATCGCCGGCATCTCCCAGTTCGGCTCCTGCGGCGGCATCTCCGAGGTCGTCACATAGATGTCGATCAGGTTGGCGATGCCGAACAGGCCGGCCAGACCCGGCATCAGAAGGCTGGCCGACGGGATGCCGACCGGCGAGCGGGCCGGCAGTTCGAAGACCGCCCAACCGTAGAATCCCGACAGCAGGAAGAAGGCGGTCGCCGCCAGCATGCCGCAGATACGACTGGCGTTGCCTAGCCGCAGGTCGAGCGATTCGTAGCGGCGATTGATCTTGCCGTGCCCGAACGGAATGGTGAATTCCAGCGGTTTCCGGAACTCCCATCGCATCCGCGCAGTCATCTTCTGCATCCAGACCGGCCAGGGCAGCCGGGTCGTTTCGGTGAGGATGAGGAAGGTCGAGATGACGAGTAGCAGCCAGGGCAGGATCTCACGACTCGCATCATACAGTCCGAGGCCGGGATTCGTCCCGAACAGCAGCCGCGCGACTACGAGGAGTGGGACGCTCAGGAACATCCCCATCTGAGAACCGCGGGCAGAATAGGCGACACCTTGAGCCGCCTGTCCCGATATCAGCATCCGATGACCGGGCAGCAGGGCAAGCGCGGTGTCACCGTCCGGTGCGCCGACCAGAGCGCTGGGAATGTAGTTGAGGAAGGTGTGGACAGTGCCGGTTGCGACGATGGTGCCGGCGACCGCATCGAGCGGGATGCCGACACCGATCGCCAGCGGGGCCATCGAGACGGCTAACAGCGCCACGTTGTTGACGTGGAATCCCGGAATCAGACCGGTCATGCAGCCGAGCATGACGCCGAACAGGAACGAACCGATGAACCAGAGAAAATTGATGACGAACGGATCCATTCAGCACCACTTCTCCGACCATGCCTTGTCGCCCGTTCACCGTTCATCTCGCAGAATCAGCGACGGTCGAGGCAGAACATCGCTTCGTTGTCCTTCAGATCGTCAGTGGTGACGAGACGACCTATCCACTCCAGTGTCTCGTTGTTGCCCGCTAGTTGGCTCGCTTCGGTGCCATCGCCGAGCAGGCAGAGCCGTTCGCTGCTGCCACTACGCTCGATCCAGAGCGAGCCGTCGGCGCTCTCGTTGATGACGCCGTGGATCGAGACGCGCTTGCCGACCTCCCAGCGCCACGAGTCGAAGCCGCCGCCCCATTCGAGAGCGGCGGGAGTCGGAGTAGGTCCGGTCAGGTTCATCGAACGCGCTTCGATGATGACTCGCGCGTCGGCCGTGTCCCAGATGACGGTCGCGTTGACTCTGACCGCCTGACCCGCTTCGATCCATTCTGAGCGCTCGCCGATCAGCACCAGCCGTATCTTGGTGCTGCGGCTGAAGTAATCCGGACCGTCGGCGAGATAGCCCTTGTTGTAGTCGGGAGAGATCGGGTCGGTGATGTATCCATCGAACTCGTAGGTGCCGTTGACGTAACGGAACGGGTCGAGTGCCAGACTGCCGAGCGGCATGGCATCGGTACCGTAGGTGCCGACCGGATTGAGGGCGAGCGGGTCGTGGCCGGCGTCGAGGCAGATGCTCTGTGTGATCTCGTACCAGATCAGTCTGCCGGACCACGCTTTCGAGACCCCATCGATGTCGGACGAAGTCGCATCAGCGGCTGGCAGCAGACATATGCGGTCGGTCTCGGTCGGACCTTGCACGGCCCATTCGCTGCCATCCGCGACGCCTGTGCCTAGGATGGTCACGTGCTTGCCGATGTCATAGGTCCAAGTCTTGGTGTCGGCGGCCCAGGACAGGCTCTTCGAGCCAGCCGCATGGAGGATGGTGATCTCGCCGCCCTGCACGAACAACTGCCAGCGATAGGAGCGCTCGTCGAACTGCATCCACCCCCTGACTCTGACCTGACTGCCCGATTCGTACCACTCTGCGACTCGACCCTCGACCCGCATCGACAGCACGTGGTCGGTGTTGGAGTATGACGGATTGTCCATTATCGACAGTGTCTGACGGGTCAGGTTCGGTTGCAGCACATCGCCGGTGAAGCCTTCGACGGTGACAGACACTCCATCGTATCTCGACGCGTTCAACGACAGTTCGGTCAGGCTGACCCCGACCGGTGTAGTCATCTCACCCGGTTTCGCGTACACCGAACCGAGACCGTTCGCTTGCAGCCAGAGCCTGCCATTCCACTCGGCCACCTCCCCTTCGACGATGACGGTCGAGCCGATCGGCGGGATGTCGTCAGTGTGGCCCGTCTCGTACCAGCGCACCTTGACGACCCTCCAGCCGTTCTGCACCTGCAGGTCGATCCTGTCGTCGCCGGAATCGTACGGGTCGCGCACGTAACTGGTCAGAGTCCCTTCCACCTTCACAGTCTCACGGGTGAAATTCGGTAACTCCTCGATTCCTATCAGGTCGGGCTCTCGGATCTCTGCATACAGGTTCATCGTCGATACTAGGAGCAGCGAGGTGAGGAACATCACCCACAACTTCGCCATGGAATGCCGACGCGCAGTCGTCGAAATGAAGGTTGGGGGTGCTGCACCCTCGCACAGGGGCAGAATCCGCCGACGACCTGATGAGCGATTCCGTTCCAGCGGACCGCATGCGGCCCAACCTCGCACTGCTGCTCTGCGCGACGCTGCTGCTGGCGCCGAGCCTCGATGCGCTCCTCTCGCCGTCGAACGCCAGCCGGACCCGGGGTCTCTTCTCGACTGCGCAGGATGGTTCGGAGGATGGCACCAACGGCTCGACGAATGATTCTGCGGACGATGACGAGGTGGTCCTGCCACCGATCCTCGCAAATCTGTCATCCTGGCGGATAGGTGACCTCTGGCTCTACGACGCCAGCCTCGATGCATCATCGGTCGTCGAGGACGCAGAGGAACTGGAGGGCGCCAGCGTAGGCGTGCTGAGTGGCGTCGCGACGATGGAACTGGTCGGCATCGAGTTGTTCAATGACAGCGGC
>Ga0310122_10001049_pt1 | contig 17602 bp, 12 predicted proteins | sample CB6_Bottom_1051__FD_203503 | JGI IMG/M metagenome (GOLD analysis project Ga0310122, IMG submission 203503) | Marine microbial communities from Western Arctic Ocean, Canada - CB6_Bottom_1051 | ecosystem: Environmental > Aquatic > Marine > Oceanic | place: Canada: Western Arctic Ocean | collected...
TCAGATCCTGCGCTACTCAGACCCAGGTGGCGGCTTCGTCGTCATTCACGACCTGGCCCCACACGCCCTCGACTTCGAGTGGACCGGCCCCGATGGCGGCTTCCGCGACGACTCGGTCTACTACCTCCGACTCACCCAGCGGGGTCACATGCGGGGACGGGCGGTGATGGCGTGGTCGAGCCCCATTTGGGTACGACGCGTAGAATGAAGGTGCGTGTCCCGTCTCAGGAGTTCGTTGGTTAAGTCGCCGGCGCGGCGCCCGGCTGCCAAGGCGCGAGGAGAGAGCAAATTGGGCATTTGTGACCGACGAGCAACACCGGCAGGCGGGATGCCCCGCCTGCGAATTAGGCAACGAACTCCTGAGACGGGACACTAGACCCATCGACCGTCGAGACAGCGGAGCCATCATGCGAAACATCACCTGCGTCGGACTGTGTGCCATGTTGCTCTGGGCTGACGTAGCCGTGGCGCAGCCCACGGTGGGGGACACACCCACGACCGCGAGAGCCGACGATGGCAGCTATATCAGCTGGCGGGAGCACATCATCGACGACCCGGCCACGGCCGGATTCAATTTGAGCGGGAGCGACGGCCTGGTGATGGCGGACATCGACGGGGACGGCTTCGACGACATCGTCTCGGTGCACGAGTCCGACAGCGAATACGACTCCGCCGTACCTGACGCGAGCTTCGACGTCGGCACCGATGGTCACGTGCGCATCGCGTTCGGGTCGGCCGACCCGGACGTCTGGACCAATATCACGCTGGCCGAAGGCGCCGACGCGTCAGCGGCCGAAGACGCGGCCATTGCGGACCTGAACCGAGATGGGTATCTCGACGTGGTCGTGGCCGCCGAGCTGGCCCATCTGCTCTATCTGCAGAACCCCGGCCCAGGTGCCCGCACTGAGCCGTGGCCGCGGCTGATCCTCCCCATGACGAAGGGCCGTGGGTCGTACATCCGCGTGTTCGTCGCCGACCTCGATGGCGACGGCGTCCCGGAGGTGACCGCGGCGAACAAGGGCGCGCAACGGCTGGGCCCGGCCGACTTCGCACGGTCGACACCGGTCGTGATCTACACGCTGAATGGCGACCCGTTGCAAGGGTCGAGCTGGAGCGAGGTCGAACTGGGACGCTACAGCGTGCCGCAGAACGCCGAACCGGTCGACCTGGATGGCGACGGTGACCTCGACCTCATCGTCGGCAGCCGGGGCGAGAACCGACTGGTGTTCTTCGAGAACACGAGCCGCCGCGGCAACCTCAGTTTCCGCGAGCACGCCATCGGCATCAATGGCGCGCGGGCGGCGGGGTTCAATCTGGAGTACGCGGACCTGAACGACGACGGCCGGCTCGACATCATTGGCGCCGCCAGCGGCGGCCTGGCCTGGCTCGAGCAGCCGGCGCAGATCGATGACGCCTGGAACGCGCACCGGATCGGCACCTTCGCGCCCGATAGTATGACCGGCATGGAGACGGCGGACATCAACGGCGACGGGTTCCTGGACGTGATGGCCGGCAGCTACAGCCGCGGCCCACGCGAGGGCGACGGCGACGTCGACGTCGACGACGCACTCGGGCGCATCGGCTGGTTCGAGCATCCGGGCGGCGATGGCACCGGCGCCTGGACCCGGCACGATGTCTCCCGCCGAAAGCGCGGCATGTACGACAAATTCATCGCGCGTGACGCCGATGGCGACGGCGACATCGACTTCTTCGGCACGCGGGGCAACAGTGCTCCGTACGACGGCGTGTACTGGCTGGAACAGGTGCGCTCCACCACGCCGCTCGCCTCGTTCCAGCGCGCTCGGACCGAAGACAGCCCGGAGATGCCGCTCCCGTAGTGCGCCACAGACGGACGGGCTCAGTCTGACCGCCACCAGCGGCTCCACAGGCGCACCCGGCGAGTCAGGGCAACGCGAACACGAAGAGGTTGTTTCCTGCGCTCGGACGTAGTTCCGGGGTCAACATCCCAAAGGCGGCCGTCGTGATGCTCGTGCCGGTGCTGACGGCCACATACTGCGTGCCGTCGACGGCATACGTGATCGGGAAGCCGGTCACCCCCGAGCCGAGATTGATCTCCCAGAGGACCTCACCCGTGTCCTGGTCGAACGCCCTGAACCGACCGTTGGTGTCGCCGCCAAAGATGAGCCCCCCGGCCGTGGCGACGAGTGACATCGTGGCGGCCCGTTGCTCGTAGACCCACCGCGTCTCTCCGGTCTCCACCGAAATCGCACGGACGGTGCCGACGTTGTCCGTGCCGGGGGCAATCTCGCGGCGCCAGTCGATGGCGTACAACGCGTTCGGGCCCGTCTCGGCGTTGGTGGCACGCATCCGGGAACAGGTGTTCCGCAGGGGAAAGAACATGGTATTGGATTGCGGGCTATAGGCGCCGGCCTCCCAGTCCTTCCCGCCGCTGGCGTGGGGGCAGGTCAGCACTTGCTGGCCCGGACCGGTGAACACGACCTCGGCGTTCTCGGTCACCGCACCCGTGGCGCCGTCGATATCGCTGATGACGTTCTGGGTGACGGTGGGCGTGGCCCACAGGAACTCACCGGTGGCGAGGTCGAGGGTATACACGATGCCGGTCTTGCCCGGTATGCCGGTCACGACCCGGCGTGTCTCGCCAGGCCGCAGTCGAGGGTTGATCCACTGCACCGCCGCCGGGTCCGGCCGGACCGCGGTCTCGACGATATACCGCTCGAACGGATGGTCGAGATCCCAGTGATCATTCAGGTGCTGGTAGTACCAGACGATCTCGCCGGTGTCGGCATCCAGCGCGAGGGTGGAATTGTGATACAGGTGCTTGTTGTCGACCCCGCCCAGCCTGAACTTCGGCGCCGGTGAGGTGACCGACGTCCCGACCAGCACCAGGTTCAGCTCGGGATCGAAGCTGGGCACCATCCAGGAACCGACGTGCCGGCGTTCCTCGAACGGCACGCCGCCCCAGGTCTCGTCGCCCGGCTCGCCCGGCGCGGGAATGAGCCGGCGACGCCAGAGCTCCTCACCGGTGAGGGCGTCGTGGGCCGCGATGATGCACGCGTCCGGCCCGCCGGTCGGCATGCAGCTCCGCCCCGAGATAACCTTGCCGTTGGCGATGATCGGTCCGGAGGTCTGCGTCACCGGGTCTCGACGATGGTCCAGAATCTCCGTGTCCCAGAGCAGCTCGCCGGTCGCGGCGTCGAGCGCGAAGACGTGGCCATCGGTGCTGGTGTCAATGATCGCGGCGCCGTAGATGGCGAGGTTGCGGTTTGCGTCCATCTGCGACCGGCTCAGGTGGTCGGCCAGGTCATCCGGACGATCCCGACGGTGCTCCCAGAGCAGGTCGCCCGTCGTCGCGTCGATGGCCTGAATCACGTCCCTCGGGTTCGGCATGTAGAGCACGCCGTCGCGCACCAACGGGGTCCCTTGCTGCAGGCCCTCACGCAGGCCTCGCGTCCAGACCATCCTGATGCCCCCTACGTTGTCGCGGTTGATCTGGTCCAGGGGGCTGTGGCCCCAGCTGTCGAGTGTGCGACGCCACATCAGCCAGTCGTTCGGATTTGGGTTTTGCAGTTCGGCGTCAGTCACCGGTCTGACGGCGTCTTGGCGTGTCTGTCCGACGGCGGGGGCTGCGCCCTGGACCATGATCCACAGCAGGATGGCGACACACGGCAGGGATGAGGTGGAGAGCGGTCGACGCATGGGGTTCCTCGTGACGGCGTGGGGGCACTCAAGATGTCTCAACCGAACGGGGTCGCGCTCCGCAATGGGCGAGCTGATGTTCGACAACGGGCTGGTTGCAGCCCTGACGATAGCAGATAGTCGAGGTTCCAGCTCGGGTCCCGGTCGGCGCTTCGCCAGGATGGAGATCCCCGGCGCTATGCAGGAGTCACAGCGTGCAAAAAGAGCGCGATCGCTTTTTATCCGAAGAGCTGCCCCATGATGGTTCGTGTCGCCCGACAGGTTCACAGCCGGTGCGTCGCACTGTGTGCGGTCACCCTGACCCTTGCCTTTCCACCGGTCCTGGTGGCGCAGGACGCCGGCGGTGTGTCCGAGGCCGCGCTCCGGCCGCGGCGCCCGCCGAATGGCTGACCAACGGACGGGACCAGGCCGAGACACACTACAGCCCGCTCGACCAGATCGACATCGACAATGTCGATGACTTGGGACTGGCGTGGAGCTGGATTATCCCCAAATCTGGCGCCAGACTCGAGGCGCCCCCCTGGTGTCCGACGAGGTCATGTATGCGACAGGGCCGAAGAGCGTCGTCTATGCGCTCGATACCCGCACGGGAGAGAAGCGCTGGCAGTGGGACCCGGGGATTCCCGATGAGCGGCAGGGTGGCCCCAGCATCTGCTGTGGCGACGTGAACCGCGGGGTGGCCATCTACGGCGACAAGGTGTTCGTGGGACTGCTGGACGGGCGGCTGGGCCTCGACCGCGAGACAGGGCTGGTCGACTGGACCGTCCAGACGACGCCGCGCAACGATTGGGACTACACCGCCACGCAGCCGCTGATGTTGCTCGACCTGCCCATCGCGGGACGCGACCGCAAGGTCATCATCCAGGCGGCGAAGAACGGCTTCTTCTACGTAGTCGACCGCCTCACCGGAGAGCTCATCTCCGCCTCCGCCTTCACCGACGATCTGACGTGGGCGATCGGCGTCGATGTCGACACGGGGCGGCCGATCGAGACACCCGAAGCTCGCTATGGACGAACGGGACAGGGCGTCGACCTGTCACCCGGGCCTGGCGGGGCGCACAACTGACCGCCCATGTCCTGGAACCCGGCCACCGGATTGGTCTACCTGCCGGCCCAGAACAGCAGTTCCTATTACTCGAAGGCCGACGAGTTCGACTATCGCCAGGGCGTGTGGAACACCGGACTCGGCCGGACGAGACGGGAGGACCGGCCCGAGAGACCGGAACTGACGGGACCCCGTACGGTGCTCCTCGCGCTGGACCCGATCACCAATACCGAGGCGTGGCGCGTCGTGTCAGAGGGCGCGCACGGGGGGACCATGTCGACCGGCGGCAACCTGGTGTTCCCGGGCTCCGGGGACCGGCTCATCGCCCACGATGCCCGCACCGGAGACGAGTTGTGGTCGGCCACGGTCGGGCAGGGTACGGCGACACCCATCACCTACGAACTCGACGGTACACAGTATGTGTCCATCGCGGCCGGGAGACGGGTCCGTCGGGTATACACGTTCGCGCTGGATGGACTGCCCCTGCGGTAGGCGCGCTCATTCGGTCAGGGACCCGTCCACCCCGACACCATGACGGGCAACGCCCGTGATGGCGGCACGGAGCGTACCGTCCGGGTCGAGCACCTGGGCGTCCGCACCCTCGACGGTCGCCGGGATCACTCGGCGAGCGGATGTGGCCGCAGCTGGAAGTGGATCACCGAGCTCCGCATACCCTTGCCGCCCTCGATGTGCCAATTCAGGTTCGATCCGTAGTTGGCCCACAGGCCGCGTCCCTTCCAGCCGGCATTCGGATCATCGATACGACCATCGAGTCCCCGCGCGAAAAACCCGAGCGGATACGGCACCCGCAGCACCACCCACTCGCCCGTCTCGGGTAGCAAGGCCAGCAGAGAATCTGACCCGGACCCTGGCGCCATCGGGACATTCGGCCCAAGTCCCAGCGTGTCGAACTGGTCAACCCAGTTGTAGTAGTGATAGTCGGCGCTACCGGAATCGTCGACCCCCTTCATTTGCGGCCCTGGTGTGGGATACAGCGTCCAGCCCTCCGGGCAATGCTGGCCGGTCGCCTCCGGTCCGCTGAGCACCCGACACTTGGTACGATCGAAGCTGGCGATGTGACCGCTACCGGAGAGGGCGGTCCAGATGACACCGTTGCGGTCCACGTCGACGCCGCGTGGAGCGTGCCCGGTCCGCGAGGCGTCGACCGCCGGGTTCTCGATGGACGGCGGCTCATAGACCTCTGCGATACAGGTCTCGGGCGGGTTGTCGCCCCGGTCCAGCCGAACGAGCCGCCCTGGAAACGGCCCGGTCCGCGCGATCCACACTGACCCATCCACGGGGCTAGGAATGACACCGTAGGCAAACCCCGCGTCCCGGGTATCCCGAGCCGGATCGACCGCCTCGCCTGGTTCGTTCCACGGCCTCGTAATGCGACCGTCACCGTTGGTGTCGATGACGGTCGGGCACCAGCCCTGGGACGCTCGCTCGTCCTGGGTCTCATCGTAGAGCTTCGTATCGAGCCAGCCCACGACATTGGCGTCTCCGCTGAACCAGAGCGTGTCATCGGCGTCCTCCCCGAACTGCAGGTGATGCGTCGCGTAGCAACTGTCAATCAAGAGCCATGACCGTCGCTCGGGGTCGTAGGCGGAAATCTGTCGCCCGCTGCGGGAGACCGGAAAATACGCGGCCGACGGATGGTCCGAGCCGGCCTTGCACCAATCGGGGTTGTCGCGCCGACGGACGGTCGAGGTCAACCACACGCGCCCCTGCGCGTCCATCATCGGATTGTGGGGATTGGCCGGCGCATCGAAAATGATCTCCTCACCCCAGGATGGTGACGGCTCGAACCCGGGCGTGGTCGGGAACATCGACGGCACCATCTCGCGCGGCTCGCGGAGCGGGACGTCCAGTTCTGTCGACTGGTGCCGGGCCACGTCCGTGATGACCAGCTTGTCGTTCGTGATCGACACGCCGTAGACGAGTCCGTCCGGGTTGACGGTCGGATCGCGCTTGTCGGTCGTGACTTCGTCGTGCACGTAGGAGGTCTCGCCCGCCCAGTCCCACATCGTCAGCACGAGATTGCGCTCGACCCCCTGGGGTCGTGGCGGTGCCTCGGGCACTTCGCCGGCCGCGATCCGATCGCTCCAGTCGGCAAACATCCCCAGTCCACGCTGTCGACCGAACCGAGTCAACGCCCCGCTCATCTGCGAGCCACGCTGCCCGAACGTCACGCGATGGTCCCAGGCCTCGCTGGTCGAGTCGAACTGCGAGAGATGACTCGTGTCAAACGTAAACCGGTTGCCCATCTGGTGACACAGCTGGCACCCCTGTTTCGTCAGGTCGACCCAGGCGGCCTGACTCTGAAGCCGAGGGGAAATGCCGTTGCCATCCTCCCCGGTCCCGGGGAATTCGTCGGCCGCCGGCGGTTCGAGCAGCGAGTACCAGTAGTTGGCCGGATAGACGCGAGCGGCCTCTTGCGGGGTTGAGGCAGGGACGACGTCGAGCGTCACGGTCTGCCCCGGCTCGGCCACGACCGGTTCCGAGTCGACCAACCCGTAGCCACGCACCCAGACCCGATACGACGCCGCCGGGAGGTCAGGCACGAGGAACCGCCCGTCATCGTCGGTGACCACGATCTTCCGGAAGCCCGTGTCGAGATCGTCTGTCTCGGCGATGACCCAGACCCCGGCCTCCGCGCCGGCGGGACTCCGGACGACACCGGACAGGTCTTCGTCGGCAGACCCTGATTGCCGCGCGATCAGCGATGTGGCGAGCAATGAAGCGGCCGCCACCGCGAACAGGCTGATACGGATCCCGTTAGTCATGGTGTTCCCTCTCCCACGTTATGGTCGGCTACTCGTCCGCAGACGCTCTATCTGCCGCACCGCCGCATCGATCTGCATCTCGAGAATCTGTTCACCGAACGCCGCCGTCGAGCGCCCCGGATAACCGACTACCCCGTTGCCGGTGGGCCCGGTGCCCCGCTCCATCTGGTCGAGCCGTAGCTTTGACGGGTCGAGAAACAGGAAGCTCGCCGTGTCGTGCATACCGGCGTGCGAGCCGACGTCCTCAGCCGCCACCCCCTGCTCGACCAGCCAGTCGTCGCCGCGACCCGGGTAGTAGTCGGTCAGATGGTGCACGCGCACGGGGGTGTCGGCCCATTCCGCATTGAGCCGCTCAGCCACCGCGGCCTGCGACGCCTGATTGCCGCCGCTGTCGCCCAACAAGGCGATATCGACAAACCCGTGTTGCTTGAAGCTCCGCGCCGCATATTCCAACACCTGCTCGAACACCCGGGGCGGCGTCGTGATGGTGCCGGGAAAGCGCATGTGGCTCGTTGGCGGGTCAACGTCGCCTTCGGGCACATAGGCCATCACGGGCGCGACCAGCGCATCGCCGAGGCGCCGGGCCGCCTCGCCCGCTTTGTGCTTGACGAGAAAGTTGTGCTTCCCCAGCACCATGTGGGGTCCGTTCTGCTCCGTCCCCCCGGTCGGGATAATGATCGTCGTGGTGCCGGCCTCCACCAGGTCACGCAGCTCGGTCCAGGTCAACTCCTCGAGAAACACCGTGTCCGGCGCCTGAGCCATCAGGGTGCCGGCCAGGCAGGTCGCCGCAAGGGGCAACGCGAATCGCATAGGGTCAGCCCTTCGTGGAATTTGTGGCGATGATGATCCGCCCCATCATATAGTGCTCCTAGCAGCCCCGACAGAGTCGGCTGGCGGCAAGAGCCGTGCGCCGACGTTAATCGGGACACGCTGGAGGGACAGTGTCCATCACACACGGTGCTCGCTCCGGTACGCGCTGGGTACGGCGGTTCTGCATCAGCGGCCTGCTGCTGGTCTCGATGGCGACCCCATCGGCCCAGCCAGGTCGGATCGTGGCGGTCGGAGACGTGCATGGCGCTATCGGTGAATTTCGCGCCCTGCTGCAAACCCTCGAGCTGACGGACGCCGACCAACGATGGATTGGTGGCGGGGACACGTTGGTCCAGACCGGCGACCTCACGGACCGCGGCACCGGCGTGAGAGCGGTCCTCGACCTGTTGATGCGACTGGAGACCGAGGCGGCCGAGGCCGGCGGCAAGGTCATCGTGGTGTTGGGCAACCACGAGACGATGAGCTTGATGGCCAATCTGCGAGATACGACGCCGCAGCTGCTGGCCAGATTTGCCGGGCCAGACTCGACGTCCCGCCGCGAGACCGCATACGAAGACTACCTGGCCCTGGCCACCGACCGGGCCGATGCGCTCGGTCCGCTGGCGGCAGAACCACTGGCACGCGACGCGTGGATGGACACCCACCCGCCGGGCTTCCTCGAGTATCTGGACGCGTTCGGTCCCGACGGGCTCTATGGCCGATGGCTGCGTTCAAAGCCGGTTGTGGTCCGTGTCGGGGACTCCATCTTCCTTCACGGCGGACTACACCCCTCGGCCCCGACGGATCTCTCCGAGATCAACGAGCAGGCACATCGCGAGCTCGAGACGCACGACCGGTACCGGCGCGAGCTCGTCGAGCGCGGACTGATCCTCCCCTTCTCGACCTTCCAGGAGACGCTCGCGGCCGTCAACCTCGAACTGGAGCGGTGGCGCATTCTGGTGTCACCCACCGGACCGCCGGCACCGGGTCCCGGCGCGCGGGTCACGCCCGAGGAACGCGAGGAGATCGACCTGCTCCTCGAGGTGCAGCGCCTCGGCGCCTGGTCGATCCTCGATGAGAACGGACCGGTCTGGTTCCGCGGGCTGGCGCGCTGGGAAGAAGAGGAAGGACTGGAGCGCGTGCGGGCAATGACCGAGCGCTACCAGACCGATCGGATCGTGGTCGGTCACACACCTCAGCCAAGCCGGCTCATCACGCCACGCTTCGACAATCGGGTGTTCATCATCGACACGGGCATGCTGACCACGGCCTACGCCGGCCGCGCCTCAGCCCTCGAGATCGATGGCGACCGCCTGACCGCGGTGTATCTGGGTCGGCGCATTCCAATTCCGGAGACCGCCTCACCCTAGGTTTTCCGACGAGGCGCCCGTCTGGCGGCGTTGCTTCGTCGGTCACAGCCCGCCTGGCTGCTCCCTCCTTGCGCCTGGCCAGACAGACGCCTCGTCAGAAAACCCCCTCGGACGTTTTTCAGCAACCTAGGTTTCCTGGCGATCCAGGTAACCGTATCACCGGTATTTTTCAGCAGGCTGCTGAGTCCCGTGGTGCAAGTCCCGCGGCGTCGCCAGGGTCCTCAGTCGCGCACGACCGCCAATTCGCCCCGCTCCGCGATCAGGGCGTCGAAGTGCCGCACGAGCAGGTCGCGTCGTTTCATCAAGGCATCGACCTCGCCACCATTCAGATGGGGCCCGACCTGCCGCTCGACTTGGTCACGGGTCAAGTCACCCAGGGACTTGAGCAAGTCCGCGTCGCATCGGTTGAGGCTGATCGGCGCCTGCAACTCACCCCAGATGCGAAACGCGCGGGAAAAATCGATCATCCAGAGGTTCCAGTCGGTGTCGTACAGGATATTGCCGTGATTCCGGTCTGTGTCATACACGAGCTCGGCGAACACCTGCATGCGAGCATATTGCCGGTTGAAGGTCTCCAGGTCGTCCGCCCACTTCCGGTCGGCCAATCTGGCCGCCTCGTCCATCATGACGTCGTCGACCCACCAGGTCATCGCACCGGGTGTCGTTCTCCACCGACGTTCCACCGTCATCGGCATCATGTCGTCGAGACCGAGGAGCTCACTGACCCGGTAGGCCGCGATGTTGTATCGATAGGCATCGGTAAAGCCCAGCTCCACCCGTCCGCCCAACCGCGCCCGGTCACGCCGCTCGTCCACCGACTGGAAGGCGACGTCGTGGGTCACGGTTCCGTCGCTCAATGTCAGCCGCCACGGTTGGGTGACGCCCTTTCCGATCGGCTCCGCGTTCACGATCTCGGCGTTGAGCATGAACTCTCGTTGAAAAGTCTTGTCTCGCGGCTGGGCCGCGGTGTCGACGGCCGTCGCGGCCACGAGCAGGGCCGCGGCAATCGGACCACCAATCGTGCCGCAACGGTGTCGGCGCATCTCGGACTCCTAGGCGGGCTGACGACTCAGCGTTCCCGCGCGAGGGGGGCACATCGCTCGCCGGACCATGAACAGACGGTATGCGCATCATACCCTGTCCTCCGGTTCAGAAATCTTCTGGAAGGAGGATGCCCAGCGCCTGACGTTCTGACCGCCACAATGCGAGCATCTCTGCGAATCGCTCCTGTTCGGCGTCGGCGAGGTTGGTCGTCTCACCCGGGTCCTGTTGCAGGTCAAACAGCTCGAAGCTGTCCTCACTGAACGGCCCTTCCAGGTTCACGAGTTTCCAGCGCCCGCGACGGACGAGGGCCTGACCACCATGATAGAGGGTCGTGACGTATTGGTCGTCGTGCACGGTGTTCGTGACCCGCGTCAGCAAGGGCGTCATACTCTCGCCACGCATCGGTTGGACTGACCCGTCGGTGGGGTACGTGGCCTGCCCCCACTCCAGAATCGTCGGCGCGAGGTCCATGACCGTCGCGTAGGTGTCCGACTGCTCGCCACGTCTCTCAACGCCGCGGCCCGCGACGATCATCGGCGCCACGAGCCCCCCTTCTCGCGTGTAGGTCTTGTGTCGACTGAATGGAGCTGACCCCGCCTCCGCCCACTGCGGCCCGTACGATATGAACGACGACGGTTTGCCCATGTTCTCGTACGCGTTGTCATAGTTGGCGCGGAGATACGACTGGAAATTGGAATGGGGATATCCGTTGTAAAAATCCTCGGCCGCGGCACCGTTGTCGCCCATGAAGATGACGACGGTGTCCTCATAGAGGCCGTTCGCCCGAACGGCCTCCAACAACCGACCGACGTGGCGGTCGAGGTTGTCCACCATCGCCGCGTACAACTCCATCTTTCGGGACTCCCGTCGTTGCTCGTCAGGGCTGAGGTCAGCCCACGGTGTGATCGCGTCATTGCGTGGCGGGAGGGTCCAGTGGCCGGGAATGATGCCAGCGGATTGCAACGACTCGAATCGCTGCTCGCGCAATCGGTCATATCCCGCGTCGTATCGGCCCCGGTAGAGGTTCAGGTCCTCCTCGGGCACTTGTAGTGGCCAGTGAGGCGAGGTGTAGGCGGCGAACGCAAAAAATGGCCGGTCGCTGTCCTGGCTGGTTTCGATGAACTCGATGAGTCGATCTGTAAAGACCGTGGTGCTGTACTCACCCGCGGGGTACTCGGCGAGCTCGCCGTCGGCTCGATAGAGCGACCCGCCCGGTCGAATCCCCGTCGCGTCGAAGTGGTTCGCCGCGCCGTGCAGCAACTGAAACGACCGCTGGAAACCGGCTGCTCTGGGGCTATGCTCAGGCGCATCGCCCAGATGCCATTTACCGACCGTATAGGTGTCGTATCCGGCGTCCCGCAGCAGGCGCGGGAATGGCACGATCCTGTCTGACAGGTGCGACTCGAAGCCGGGAATTTGCTGCATGGCGCCCTGGGAAAACTGACTACCCATGCCCGCCACGTGGTTGTTGTTCCCACTGAGGAGCATCGCCCTCGTCGGGGCGCACAGCGGCGCCGTGTGGAACTGCGTGAACAGGAGGCCCTCGGTCGCGAGTTGGTCGATGTTCGGCGTTCGGATCTCGCTGCCGTACACCCCGAGGTCGGCGAAGCCCAGGTCATCCGCGACGATCAGCAGGATGTTGGGCCGCGTAGCCGCGGACTGCCCGTGCAGGGCACGCCCGCCGACACCGGCCATCAGGCAACCCAGGACGAGGCCACACACGACGGTCTGCCGACTCTTGTAGTGGGTCATGCAGCGTATCTTCCTTGTTGGCCAGGAGGGAGTCGAAGCGCCGCGACTCCTCATGCCCAGAGTTTCTGCAAAGGTCGAGGAATGGGAGAAAGCATAGCCGTGCTCATTCATTCGCGTCTACCCACCGATGACACAGCGGCACATCTTCAAGCCCTGGCAAGGAAACGGGCCCGAAACACCAGCGTCGGCCCATTCCTGTCCGAATCGTGATTTACTGTATCGACGATCGCGACGGGTCGAAAGGAACAAGGAACCGATGACGTACCACAAGCTCACCGTCCTGTCGGCCGTGGTCCTGCTGGTTGCACTGGCGCCGATGGCCGTGGCGCAACCCGTATCGGCCGGGCGAGCGCCGGACGGCTCCCCGGCGCCGCGTATGCCGTGGGGCGTGCCCGATCTGCAGGGCGTCTGGGACCACGGCACCGCCACCCCGCTGGAGCGACCGGACCGCTACGAGGGACGAGAATTCCTGACCTCGGAGGAGGTCGCCGAAGCCAACGTCAATGCCACCACGTTCGCGACGTCAGAGCGGCGGAGCGAACTGAGCGCGGAACGGGACGTGGGGCTCGCCTACAACCAGTTCTGGTGGGACCGGGGGCTGTCTGACGGCCGGACGTCGCTGATTGTCGATCCAGCCGACGGCAAGATCCCCGAGCGCACCGCGGAGGCAGTGGCCCGGGCGGATGCGCGGCGCGCGGCGGCGCCGAACCGCCGGAACTCGGAGAACCCCGAGGACCGCGGTCTCTGGGAGCGCTGTCTGTCACGCGGCACCGTCCGGCTCGGCGGTGCCTACAACAACAATTTCCAGATCTTCCAGAGTGAAACCCACGTGGCGATTCTGTTGGAGATGGTGCACGAAATGCGCATCATCCCGCTCAGCGACGGCCCTGAACCCAGCGAGACGCCGAGCCAATGGCTGGGCCGCTCGCGCGGGCACTGGGAAGGCGAGACGCTGGTGGTCGAGACGAGCCACTTCACAGGGCAGGCGCCCTGGCGCGGGTCGGGAGAGAACCTCACACTGGTCGAGCGCTTCTCGCGGCCCGAGGCCAATATCCTGCGCTACGAGGTGACCTTCTCCGACCCGACGACCTGGACCGGCGACTGGACCGCCGCGCTCGACATGCCAAAGACCGATGGCCTGATCTACGAGTACGCCTGCCACGAACGAAACTACGGTATGGAGAATCTGCTGAAGGGCGCCAGAGCGCTGGAGCGTGAAGCGCTGAAGTAGCCGGGCTCAGGCGGGGCCACGCCCCGAAGCTCGAACACCCAGAGTGACGCGCCGCGCCAAGACGGTTCCGGGGTGACACGAACCACCACCGTCACCGCATCGACGCGACGAGCCTCGGCTGAGCCGTCTCACCGCCACCACGCCACCAGCCGGAACGCCCCTCCGACACGCCGAGCGACCGGCCTCGTCAGCGGGGGTCGCGATAGCTGCGAACCGGCGGCAGCTGTGCCCCGGACAGGTCGGCCGGAACACTCTCCTCGGCGACGACCGTGTGCGTCAGCGTGCCGATTCCCTCGATGGTGGCGCTGATCGTCTCGCCCGCCTGCAGGTACCCAGAGCCGGTGGCGCGCTCGACGCGACCGGCGCCGGTTCCGCCGGACGTCCCGCTTTGGAGCACGTCACCAGGGAAGACCGTGATGAGCGACGAGGCGTACTCGATCAGCTCCGGGATATTGTGAATCATGTCTCCCGCCCTGGCCTCCTGGACGGTCACGCCGTCGATAACCAGGCTCTGGTGCAGGCGCTCCATCGGATCGCCGTAGAACTCCTTTGGCACGATCCACGGCCCATGGGGCGCGAACGTGTCATGACCCTTCCCGACGAACCAGTCCGAACCGGAGCCGTAGCCACCCGGCGGACGCCCGCCACGATCGGAGATGTCCATGGCGACCATGTAGCCGAACACGTGGTCGTATGCACGACTCGCAGAGATGTACTTGCCCGCGCGGCCGAATACGATAGCCATTTCGACTTCCCATTCGATCCGGTCGCGGCCGAAGGGCATCACGATGTCATCCCCGCTACCGATGATCGCGCCGCGGGTAGGCTTCAAGAAGAGGTAGGGCACGCCCCGGTTCTCCTGCCGCTCGCGGGTCCGCGTCACCAGGTCCTCTTCCGTGCAGCCCTCGCACGCGTGCGTGTAGAAGTTGACCGCCGCATTCATGAGCTTGCCCGGATACATGATCGGCGGAAGGATTCTGACGTCCTCGACGTCGTGGACATACGGAGCGCGCGCGCTACCCGACAGCCGATTGTCTGCGAGAAGATCGTTGACGATCTCGTAGAGCCTGAACTTGAGGCCGTACTCATACTGGCCGATCAGTTCGAGCATGTCGGCCGGCATGGCCACGTGCGTGTACATCGGATTCACCTCCAGCTCGGCATTCGCGGCGCCGATGTCCACGATCAGGGCGTCCCGCAGCACGAGGGCCACGATCGCCTCTCCATCAATCTGAAAGGTTCCGACCTTGAAAGGCTCAGCCGATTCCATCGCCTGGGCACTCAGCCCAGCCGGAACCGCAAGCACGACGAGCAGGGCAGCGAGAATGGTCGATCGCATCTGGTCCTCCGTGTGTGTCGTCTTCTGCTGCCGGCGCGCGACGCGGGCCGGCGAGTGGGTGTCGATGAAAGTAATGCGAGACTTCTCAGGGGCTCACCGGTCCGACCGGCCTGCGTCTTCCGAAGTGATGCCCAAACGTAGACATCGGGCGCTCTCCGACGCACCGGTGGGGTACGAGCTTTCGGCCGGGGTGGCGCATCCTCACCGGCGTCCCACAGCGAGGATGACCGCACGGAGGGTTGACGTCAAGAGTATTTGTGCCGTGAAGATCGCCGGTATTACTCCCGAGGGGACTCTCGCGTCATCCGGTAGCACCGTGGAGGCCGTCCGAGTCGCCGTCCCCTCCGCCCTTCAAGAGACATGAGTCGCTGAGAATCCCAGTCGGTGTTCCCAGCGCCACCGCGGCGCGTCAGTCCGGCAGCGCGAATGTCACCAGCATGTTGCTGCCGATCGGCGCCTCGAGTTCGGGGGCGTAGTTGTCCATCCGGAAGATCGCCGCGCCGCCGACCGGCACGGTGACATACTGACGCCCGCCGGCCTCGTAGCTCACTGGATACCCGGTGATCTGGCTACCGAGGATCGTCTCCCAGAGCACCTCGCCCGTCTCGGCGTCGAACGCCCGCCAGCGGCGGTTGAGATCGCCGTGGAAGACGAGGTCGCCGCCGGTGGCCAGTGCCGATCCGGCGTTGGGGGCTCGCTGGCTGTAGCGCCAAGCCTCGCGGCCGGTCGAGATGTCGATGGCCCGTAGCTCGGTCAGGTCACCGTCCTGCTCGAGCCCGGGCTCCGGTATCGTGAACCGCGGCCCGGTGCCGGTGACCGAGCGGTCGTTGGCCGTCTGGTTCAAACAGGAGCGGTTGATCGGGATGTAGAGCAACCCGGTCCGCGGGCTGTAGGACCACGACCACCAGCCTTTGACGTTGTGGCCGCAGATGATGTGCTGCTCGCCGACCTCTTTCGCCACCAGATCCATGTTGATCTGGACCTGCCCGGTCTCGACGTCGATGTCGCGGATCACGAACCGCTCGGTCGAGGTGTAGGGTAACGGCGCCGCCCAGAGGAATTCGCCAGTCTCCCGGTCGTTGACGAACAGCCCGCCCGGCTCGCCGATCGTCACCACCACCTTGCGCTCGCGCGCAGCGCCGGTGACCGCCGGGTTGATCCACCTGACCGCCTCCGGGTCGGGGTCCACCACCGTGTCGATCAGCGTGCGCTCCTGGACGAAGTCCTGGTCCCAGTCGTCGCACGGCAGGTACTGGAAGTACCAGTCCAGGGCGCCGGTGTCGACCGACAGCGCCACCGTCGAGTTCGAGTACAGCTCGCACGGCGTGCGGTCACCGATGTCCCAGGTGCCGTGCCGAACGATCCGCGTGTAGGGCGCCGGCACCGCGATGCCCCAATACACCAGCCCCAGCTCCGGGTCGTAGCTGCCCGGTAGCCCCCACGGCGACACGTGCACCCGCCGCGTGGTCGGCAGGTTGGCCCAGGTGTGTCCGCCCGGGTCGTCGGCCCCAGCCGCGGTGTAGAAGCGCCACACCTCCTGTCCGGTCGCGGCGTCGTGCGCGGCGATGAAGCACCGCCCGGCATCCTGGCGGGGGCTGCAGGCGCGCCCGCTCATGACCCGACCGTCTATCACCATCGCCCCCGACGAATGGGTCATGCCCGTCCGGTGGTCGGCCATCTCGCGCTCCCACGCCAGCTCGCCGGTGCGGGCGTCGACCGCGATCAGATGGGCGTCGGCGGTCAGGTGGAAGATGTGGCGGCCGTGGATCGCCAGGTTCCGGGTGCGATTGCCGAGCTGCGAGTACTCCCGCAAGTCGGCCGGCACCTCCCACACGTAGTCCCAGAGAAGATCGCCCGTCGTGGCGTCGAGCGCCTGGAGGTGGTCACTACCCGGGTTGGCGATATACATGACGCCGTCGTAGACCAGCGGCCGAAACTGCTGCGGCCCCTCGTCCATGGCCCGCATCCAGGCCACACGCAGCTCCCCTACATTGTTCCGGTCGATCTGGTCGAGCGGGCTGAACGCCTGGAAGTCGTAGGTGCGATGCACCATCAGCCAGTCGCCAGGGTCCGGATCCCGCAGCATGGCGTCGGTCACCGGCACGAAATCGTCCACCGGGCCTTGCTGCGCGTCGACCGGTTGAACCGCGAGGCAGGTGCCGAGCACCGCCAGGAGCCACACCGAGCCAGGATGTCTCATGTCTGGAGCATCATACCCGGTCGGGTCGGCCGGTCGAGGCTGGCGGGCCGATCCAGATCCGCAAGCTCAACCGCACGGGGACCCGAGGATGAGACGAACCCAGACGTACCCACTCACCCGTGGGTCGTCGTGGTGCCCGTGGACGGTTTCCTGTACGATCGAGGCCCAACGACACCTCCATGGCAGCGAAACGAAAACGGGCAAAGCCCACACGCTCTCGACGGAAGACCCGAGGCGCGACGGCGCCCCGTCGCGTGCTCCTCATACCGCTCGCGCTCACCGCCGGTATCCTGGGCCTGTCGTTCCTTCCCCGGGTGCAGCAGCACCCGACGCTCATCTGGTCGTTC
>Ga0310122_10001051_pt1 | contig 17594 bp, 9 predicted proteins | sample CB6_Bottom_1051__FD_203503 | JGI IMG/M metagenome (GOLD analysis project Ga0310122, IMG submission 203503) | Marine microbial communities from Western Arctic Ocean, Canada - CB6_Bottom_1051 | ecosystem: Environmental > Aquatic > Marine > Oceanic | place: Canada: Western Arctic Ocean | collected...
GTTCTCCCTGTCCTCGAAGAAGGTTCCAGAGGTGTAGACCTTGACCATGTCAATGCCTTCAAAATCGTTCAACTCCCGCTTGCAGTGCTCCCACTGAGCCATCACATCGTCGAGCGTGACATCGTCCCGGACATCGTTGAAGTAACCGCAGAAGGTGCAGCCTGACTTCCACCACCAGACGCACCCCTTGGTGCGGAAGATGAGGGTCGCAGCAGTGCAGGGAGTACCGTCAGGAAGAAGTTCGGGCGTAGTGTAGAAGACGGCGGGTTCAGTCGCATCCCACGACTCCCTAATCCGAACCGAATCCGGTGCATTTTCGGGCGCCTTGACGAGATGGTGAACCTTCACCGCCCCTTCGCTGGAGGGCATCACACCCTTCGTGCAACCGCTGTGCTCACCTGCCAAGGCCAAACCACCCGATTACTCGGGGATGGCACCTCAACATGAACCCCTCGGAACCTCTCAGGCGCAGGGTGCAACGCTAAAACCGATTCGAACATGTCCGAAGACATGGCTGGGGCGGAGGGTGCGACCAAAGCGAAGACTGACCCTGCGGTTGTTAAACAAATACTTGGAGATATGAATGAAGAAGGTAAGAAGGCGCTGAAGGGATGGTATTTCTTTGACTGGGCAAATCAAGCCTATGCACTCACTGTAATGACTGTCATCGCACCAGCATTGATGGCCAGTTTGTATAACAAGGCCACTGGTACTCAAACCGGTGACGCGTTCTATGCAACGGTCCTCACGCTTTCGATGTTTTTTGTTATCTTGACTGCGCCTGCATTAGGAGTCATTGCAGATCGCATGCCAATCAAGAAAAAGTTGCTTAAATGGTATACTGTTGTCGGTATCGCATTCACTGCACTAATGGGAGCCGCACCCTACTTTGGCTCAGATGGATACATGATTCTCGCCGTGATGTTCACCATCGGTACAATCGGATTCACTGGTGGTAATGTCATCTATTACTCATTCATGCCCTATCTAAGTGATAGAGAAAACCAGGACCAAGTCTCAACTTGGGGCTACATGTATGGATTCATGGGTGGTTCAATACTGCTCATTTTCCACCTCATCATATTGTTGGGTGGAGATTATGGAATTCATACTTGGGATACAAACTTCACAATCGCTGTCGTCTTTGTGACCTCTGCATTGTGGTGGTGGGGATTCGGAGCATTGATGTTTAAGTGGACACCGGAACCGGAAATCTCATCGGATATGGAATGGGAAAGTTTGGGGAAAAACAACTTTTCACGGGTTTTTGGAGCGGCAAAGATTGCTTATGTGCAGGTGGGAAAAACCGCAATGGAAATTCGGAAATTCAAAGTTCTTGCATTCTTTTTACTTGCCTATCTACTATTCTATGATGGTGTGAACACAATCGCCAGTATGGCAAGTGCATTTGGAGAGTCGGTGTTGAGGCTTAATCCAAGTATGAATGTCATGCTATTGTTGACTGTTAACATCGTTGCAATTCCGATGACCTTTGTATTCGGTAAACTGGCTAAAAAGAAGGGGACGAAATTTGCATTGATGTTGGCACTGCTCATCTATTGTGCTGTCGCAGTAGCTGCAGCAGGTTTTGCACCCCTCGAATTAGAGGGGGAAGAAGATGCTGAACGCTACGATTTCCAATTTGAGTGGAATGAAGAAACTGGCCTGTATGAAATGACTGCGCTCTATGATCGAGGATATGAGGGATGGATCTCTGAGGATTCAGAAGGTGATGCGGTCTTCCGTGATGCCTTCCAAGAACACTTCCCTGAAACCGATTATTCGGTAGAAGATTCGGGAGAAAGTACGCTAGGTACCGGATTGATGGTCTGTTTATTCATCTTAGTCATGGTCGTCCTACTAGGTGGCGGTCTCATGTGGTTGCATGAGAAAAACATGGGTTGGATGGGTGTCTTTGCAGCATTCCTCCTCGTTGGCGTTGGCATCTTTGGGGCCTCGTTCCTTGCGGGTCAAGCCACCGAAGATGGAGAAGATGTCAAGACGATTACTGAATCGGATGCAGTGGCACTCGTTGCTGCTTTCGATGAAACAAATGACCATCGATTCTCCATCATCATTGTCGGAGGAGATGGAGCCATTGCAGGCGCTTCAGAAGTTGGAGCCACGCACCCTACAATGGTCGACCAAGGCGGACCTGTTGATTGGTGGGCTTCGACCATGCGCAGTAAGGTATGGGCGCCTCTCGGCATCAGTGTCTCGATGCAATGGATTATTCTCGGACTGTTTGTCGGTTGTGCCATGGGCTCAGCTGGTGCGCAGGCTCGTTCAATGTTCTCACAACTTACCCCGAAATCACGCACATCTGAGTTCTTCGGATTCTTCGGGTTCCTCGGAAAATCAGCAGCCATGATAGGTACAGCCCTCTACGCAATTGCCAGCACAACTTTCGATAGTCGAGTTGCATTGTTATCAGTCACGGTTGTCATTCTCATGGGTACTTATCTAACCAGTAGGATTGACCTTGAGGAAGGAATTAGAGTTGCTGAAGAAGAGGATGCAGCCTATCTAACGGCGGCTATGGCGGCAGAGAATACTCATCAAGAGGAGTGATCGGATGCGAAACTTCGCTTTCGTCCAGAATCTACTGTCCACACTCGTCATCACCCTCTGCATAGCAATTTGGGGGTTGGCTGCAGTACCGGGTGCAGCACTGCTCATCCATGTCTACGAGTTGACCGCGGCCGACCAACTGTGGGTTCGGGCACTTTGGCTCGGCTTGAGCGGGGGCGGCGCCTACCTACTGTGGGGGCTTTCCACCCACCTCATCGTCGGTACCTTCGGCATCATTCTGCGGCCAAGGCTTCCCGAGGCGCGGGTGCCACTCAAATCCGCCCTCACCGTTCGCTGGGCCTTCCTCTCACTGCTCCACAGACTGGCTACACCATTCCTAAACCAGACCGTTCCCTCATGGGAGGCAAACACCTACTTTCGGGCAATGGGATGTACGATTGGTAGCGGTGTTCAAATCACCTCTTCAAGTATCAACGACTGCTTCATGGTCACCATCGGTGATGATACCGTCATCGGTGGCGAAGCGATCATCAATGGACATGTGGTCGAACGAGGTGAACTCGTGTTGGCGCCGGTAAAAATAGGAAAAGGCTGTGTCGTTGGAGCGCGCTCTACCATTCTTCCGGGCTGTGTCATGGGCGATGAATCGGTGTTGGCGGGTCACGCGGTGCTAACCAAGTGGACCGAAATCCCACCCGGTGAGGTGTGGGGCGGAGTGCCTGCCAGGTGCATCAGAAGAGCGGACGGCTCTAGGCCGGAGTGAGTGGATTCTCATGAAAGTCTCCTCTGACCTGTCGGACGGTCGCACTGGTCTGATAGACTACATGTCAGCCAGTCCATTCGAAATCCACCACATTCTGTGCAAGTTGGACTCGACACCCAAGCATCCGATGTTCGGATGGCTGCTGATGCCAGATGAAGTGGATTCGGGTGCCGTTCCTTGCGTGGTAGCCATCCACGGCAGCAGGGGTTGGAGACAACACCACGAGGAGCATATCAGCAACTGGCTCGAGGCGGGCATAGCGGTGTTCCGCGTCCACTGCTTCGACTCTCGCCAAGTGAACGAAATCGTCGAGGACCAGATGATGGTGACCCACGCGATGATGCTCTGTGACGCCTTTGAGGCGCTCAAGTTGCTGAGTACGCACCCTCTAATCGACCCAGAGAGAATCGCGGTGACTGGATGGAGTCTCGGAGGTACCGTCGCCCTCTATTCTGCCTGGTTACCAATTGCAGAGGCCCTTGCACCAGATGGAGAGAGGTTCGCCGCCCATCTCCCCTTCTACCCAGCCGCCCATATGCGGCCCGAGGAGCAGCGTTGGTCGGACTCGCCCATCCTAGCGCTTCATGGGGAGGACGATGACTACACCCCACTCGAACTGGTGGTTGGATTGGCTGATGAGGCGGATGCGAACATCGAGGTCAAGTCCTACCCCAAAGCCCACCATGCGTTCGACTCACAGGAGCAGATGACATGGCTAGCCAATGCGATTAGGCTCGACAGTAGGACGATTCGAATCGATCTAGATGGTGACATGTGGGCGGAGGTGACTCCGGGTCAGGTGACCCTGCTCAACGAACCGTTGCAGCGGCTCGCTTCTATCCAATTCGCCAGCGTGGGAGCGCATGTAGGGGGCGAGCCAGAAGCGAGGGCCCTCTCTCAGGTTGATAGCACGGAATTCCTGCGTCGCACGCTGGGAATCTGAGGGTTCGGTCACTCTTCCTCGGTGACCTCGACGGAAGCTTCGACCTCTGCCGCTGCCTCCTCCGCTGCTGCTGTCTCTTCTGCCTCTTCGGAGCGAGCGTCCATCGCTTCCTGTAACTTCTCGTTGATTGCCCGCTGCATGTGCTGGCTCTTGCGCTCGGCTTCGACCGCCGCTTCAATCATCTCGTAGCGGCGCTTGATGGCCTTGTTCAAATCCTCAAAGACCTTCATGTGGTCGACATACCAGTCGTCACGAGCTTTGAGTTCAGCAACTGCGAGGCGAAGGTCGTTGTCCAGTTCCTCTGCGATTTCGAAGACGCGTGTGAGGCGGTCCTTCTCACGAGTGAACTTCTCCTCCATCTTCTCAAGTTCGGGTTCAAGATGGTCGACCTGCTTGCTGCGCTTGGCGCTGGTGAGTTCAAGGTCACGAATGCGATGGTCCTTTTCGTCTCGCAGTTGCTCGAGGCCCTCTCGCTCAATCTCCTTGTCGATGACCTCCTTTTCGAGGACATCGATTTCTGCCTTGAGTTGGACGATTTCCTTCTCAGCCTGCTCAAAGGCGCTGTACAACTTGGTAACTCGCTCAGTCTGGGCGGTTAGTTCCTCATCCAGTTGGCGGATGCGGAGTTCATCCGTGATTGTGCCTTCGTCGTCTCCTGACATTCAGACCACTACCGGCTCCCACTCGCTCGCCATTGATATAGACGCCGCCCCGTAGGGGCGCTCTAATACACTGACTTAACGGTCTGCCGTCGCGGCAAGAGCGGCGGAAACGCATTGTGTGACCGACTTGACCGTCGGAACATGCAACTTCTCATCCGGTCCGTGCATATTGTTGCCGGGGCCACCACAACCAGTGACGAGGAAGTGTGCATCGGGATAGGATTCCTGCATCATCGCGAGGAATGGAATCGTACCACCTTCGTAGAATGGCATTGCGTCGTTGCCGAAGGTTCTGTTGGATGCGTCGTTGAGCGCTTCTGCGAACGCGCTCGGCATTGCCGGCGCGGAGAAGCCGTTGGCTGGCGTGTCGAGTTCGAACTCCACATGGGCGCCGAACGGGGGATTTTCCTCAAACAGCGCCTTCAATCGCTGCGAGGCTGGGACGGATTCGACACCGGGTGGAATCCTGACGCTCAACTTGAGGTCGGTGTTGGTCCGCAGGACATTTCCTGCCGCGGACACCGGAGGCATTCCGTCCGCACCGGTCACGGAAAGAGTCGGCATCCAATTTTGGGCTAGAAGCGCCTCCGTCATATCCTCATGTTGCGCCTTGACCCCATCAAGAAGCGGGAAGTCACTGACTATGGCGTCACCCAACACTGCCACGATTTCACCCGCATCCGAGCGCAACTGGTCAGAAATTTCGATATGCAGCCATTCAGGCAGCAACTCACCGGTCTCGGCCTCTTCGAGCCGAGAGAGTAGGAGACGGGCAATCCGGAAGGAGGAGGGGATGACTCCACTCCCGAGCCCGGAGTGAACACCCTCTGAGGTGACCGCAACCTTGAGCGTCCCACCCACCAAACCTCGGAGGCTTTCGGTGATCCAGAACCGTTCGTAATCTCCCATTCCAGAGTCGAGAACGATGACCAGGTCGGGGTTTCCTAGTTCCTCCTTCAACTCTTCAAGGTAGAACGGCAGGTCTGGCGAGCCGCTCTCTTCGCAAGTTTCGATGAGAAATCGGCAGGTCGGATGTGCGATTCCCTGCTGCTTCAGCGCCATCACCGAGAGTATCGCTGCGTAGCCTCCGTAGCCGTCGTCAATCGCCCCTCGACCATAGAGCCATTCGCCCTCCCGAACCGGTGTCCATGGCCCTTTGCCCTCTGACCAACCGGTGAATTCCGGCTGTTTGTCGAGGTGAGAGTAGAAGATGACCTCGCCCGGACCGGTTCCAGGAACCTCACAGAGAAGTAGCGGAGTCCGTCCTGCCAATCGGTGGACGTTCGCCTTCAATCCCTCCACTTCTATGGTCTCAAGCCAGCCGGTGAAGAGGTCAATCGTGGCGTCGAGGTGACCGTTTGCCGCCCAGTCGTCGTCAAAAGCAGGGGAGAGTGCGGGAATTCGGATGAAATCACTCAGGCTGGCTAGTGCCGAATCCTCCCACATCCCGTCGACAAATTCCGAGAGTTGGTCCCAGTCAATCGATTCCACGCCGCTCATATGACTCGCCACGCTGTTTTGATGATTGAACCACCGGTCACGCTTGCTCACTCTTGAGTGGGTCGCTGGCACCCTCTGCATCGACCGTGAAGGTACTGACTACGCCGAGGGCCATCCCCTCAGGGGCGCAGAGCCTGACCTCACCGCGGAAGTAGGGGCAGGACTTGCAGACATCTAGCGATTCGAGAGGCAGTCGGGGAAAATTCGACTCGTCGCGCCGCTCGGAAGCCTCGACTCTGGCGAGTTTGTTGAGGAGCGCTTCGAAGTCCGCTTCGATGTCTTCAATCTCGCCGTCAGTCCAACTGATCAGTCGACCCGTAGCGGCGCTGAGAATCGCCGGAGGGAGGACTTTCCTAGCAGGTAGTCCGTCGTGTGCGCGCATCGCCTCCTGTCTGACAAGGCAGCGATGGTAGAGGAAGAGTTGCATTCTGTATTGGTCGAGCAGTCGGCTTTCGGCGGCTGTGCGAGAGGTCTCACTGTCAGGCTCTCCAGCCACTTCGAATATCGTGTCCTCCAACTCCTCGGGGGGATTGAGGATATTCAGACAGCCGTTGCTCTTCAGGTCGACTGCGCGAATGGTCGAGGTGCCGTCGTCGCCTCGCTGACAGAGGACCAGATCGGCAACTCCGTCAAATTCAATGATGACCTTCTCGATGTTCTGGATTGTGTGAGGTCCGTGAGGGGTCCACCTCTGGTCGGCCACACCCTCTATCTGCGATTCCATCTGTATCAGGAAGGGCCATTCTGTCCTGAGCCCCTCAACTGTCAGGCCATCGCACTCCTCGCCCATAACCATCCGTCCGAACCTACCGTCGAGTAGCCGTTCTGCCATTCGGGTCAGCATCTGCTTGGTGAGTTTCTCATCGACTTCCACTGGTAGGAGTTCGTTGCAGACTTGGTCGAGCAGTCCTGCATCCAACATCAAATTGCTCGTCCCCACGCACCACTGCTCCGGGAGTGGCGCTGAGGGCCCCGATTCACCTGCTCCAGGATTGGGTAGTCCAAGTTCGACCAATCGGTGGAATAGCGAACCGAGTTCGTTGGCTGCGGGTGGACGGCCCGAGTCCACCTCGCTCGTTTCCTCTGCTGCCGAAGACAGCGCGAGCAACGGGAGAGATATCGGCTCCCCACTGAGGCCGATGTAGCGGGAGAGATAGTGCCTGCGAATGCAGGCTGATGCTGAGTCGAGCAGGTGGGGGGCGAGGCGCATCCGGCCGACCCTGTTTGGCGGAGTCTGCTGGGCAGCGATTCCGGTTGCCTCCAATCTAGCACTATCCTGCAGCCGCTTGAAATTGACCAGCGGAGAGCGAATCCTCCGTTCTGGGAGAAGGGTGTTCGGATGATGGTGAATGGGCAGTGAGGCCAGCCGGCCAGGAGCGAGGTTGGCGTCATCAAGCAACTCGGAGGGAGAGAGTGAAAGCTCTCCCTTGACTCGGAAGGGAAGGGGGACAGCGAGGTTTGCATCGTCTTCGAGCAACCAAGGTGCCGTCAGCAGGCCATCTCTGCGCGCCGCCTGACGCATCGCCTCCAACCACATCCAGCCAAACCGAGGCACCGGCCTCTGCCGCCATCGAACATCGATGCTGTCGCCTTCCGAAGAAAGAGCCGAACCTTCGGGTGCACCTGCGAGAATCAGCAGGTCCTTGGCCCGCGTGCAGGCTACATACAGTAGCCGACGAGCCTCGGCCTGAACCTGTGAGGTCAGCACCTCCTTTGCTAGCCGCCAACTGCCTGAATCGATATCCTCCCTGCTCTTCCATGGATGAATCCGAGCGCTCAGAATCTCACCGGTGACAAGCGTGTGCTCTCTTAGTGACTGACCGAGGTTGCTCTGGTTCTCCGAAAACATTCCTGTGACTACCACTACCTTGGACTGCAACCCCTTGGAGCCGTGAATGGTCATCACCCGAACCGCGTTTGAGGGCGGCATCGCCTCACCTTCCAACAGCCCTCCTGAAACCCTTCTCAAATGCCTCAACCGATCAGAGAGGAGAACTGCATCGCCTCCGGCTTCAGATGTCTGCTGGCGAACAAAAGCGAGGAATTGCTCTGCATATTGCCTGTCGACTGGACTTGGGTGAGCGAGTAGCAGGTCGGAGTGGTCGAGGGTCTCGTCGAGCAGCCGAATCAGCCGATTAGAGTCTGCCAGCGTTCGCCATCGGGTGAAGAGTTCTCGCTGCGCCTCTGAGGTGGCGTGAGCTGCCAAGCGGGCAATCAGGTCGGACGAGCCTGACTCATCGGCGAGATAGGCCTCCAAGGTAGCATCATCGAAACCGACCAACGGAGTACGGGCTAGCGCCGCGGCGAAGCTCACATCGTTGGGCCGTGCAACGGCATTTACCAGTGATAGCAGAGACTGGACAATCGGCTGTTCCAACAGTCCGCCATCTCGGTCGGCGGTGGCGGGGACACCGAGTGAATCGAGCCGACGAATCAAATCCGGCATGTGGGTCCTCGAGGGCATCAGCACCATGATGTCCCGGGGTTCAACCGCCTCAAATGGCTCAATCTCCCTCAAATCGACTGTAGTCTCAGTCTCTGACTGGTGAGTGGCGGCGAGAACATGGGTCGGAGAGCCGTCGATGAGAGCCCTGATGCGGGCTGCAATCATCTCATGCTCGAGGTGGACTGCCTTCGCTGCGCTTCCCAACTCAAACGGGTCGAGTGGAACTGTCAGGTCGGAAGTTGGGTCCTTGGCCCCACCAGTCGATACCGGAAGCAGCCATTCCAGACGACCTGCTTCCTCGCTACGGTCAGCTCTCAACCCCTTCGCGCTGGCATACCAATCACCCGGGAAAAGGTGGTGACGGGAGTCGAAAAGATCGACCCACCACTCATTCATGGTCTCCAACAGGTCTCCACAGGTTCGGTAATTGGTGACCAAGTCAACATGCCCCTCCGCCCTCCTGACAACATCGACATGGTCGAGTCGCCGGCCGTCGTCCCCCCTGTCAAACTGCTTCCACGCCTCCTCGGGAATCGGTCTGTGGTTGACATATTCGAGTCCGCTGACGAAACTCGTTACTTCGACCAGACGGGGATCGCGGGCAGCGTCTCTCCGCCTCAGTGCGGGAGCCATCAACAGACGGCTCTCGTTTTGGTATTCCATCTCATTAATCGCTCTGAGATGAACCGTGTACCGGGACATGCCCGAAACCTGTGCCTGCCTGAATCCGTAGATGCTCTGCTTCTGGTCGCCGACCCAACAGACGGTCGGCTGCCACGGTGAGTTTGGAACATCGGGGTCACCCTCTTGACGCGCTCGGCTTCCCCAAAGCCTGCTCAATAACCGCCATTGTTGGTTTGAGTTGTCTTGGGCCTCATCGATGATGAACGCACGGAATCGGCGGCGAATGACCTTCAGTACATCGATTCGCCGCCTGAGGTCCTCCTCGACCTTGGCCATCGGCCAATCGCTGAATGGTTCGACTAGCTCTCTCCTCTTCACACCGTCCTCCTCAGTGACTCTGAATGCTGACTCGACTACGGCAATCGCTGAATCGAGGTGAGAGTCGGTCCACGGATGCTGTTCGTCTATGCCGTCGAGTGCCTGTACCACCTCAGGAGGATACCAACGGCGGCAGATGCTGGGGCAGCGAGCGAGTAGCAACTCCTCGGCCAGTCTGGCAATATCATCGTGGTCGTGCAATCCCTCCTGTAACTTCAACTCGGTGAGAACGTCGGTCGCGGCTGCCTGAATGGTCAGCAAGTCCCCCAGAATCCGAGCATCGGTGTCTGGACTGAGTGCCATGTCCACCGGCTCGGAATAAGCTGGAAACGGGTCGGAGAGCCGGTGGGGTCTGATGCTGTCTGGTGAGTGGGGTGGCTCACAGCGAGGGTCGAGCAGGTCAGCGATGACCGCGCAGGAGCGCATTCGCATTCCGAGGATGCTGCCAAGCAGGGCTCGACCGTCATCCGTCGCCGCATCCATTCTCTCCTTTACTTCGGCACGGAGGTCAACATCCTTGATTTTGCCAAGTGGATTCATTCCCGAATTCCAGCCGTCGCTCTTCGGCAACAGCCCGCGTGGGAAGCAGGTGGGGTGAGGAGAGTCGACACTTGAGAGGGTGCAGATGGCGAGGGTGACATGCAACAGCCAGAGCAGCCTGTCCCAAACATCACTGGGCACGCCTCCCGACAGTAACACATCGAGCGAGTTTACCCGCGTCTCGCTGGAAAGTCCGGTGGGGAGGTCCAATTCGACCGCGCAGGTCCGAGCCGCATCCAGCCATTCGAAGCAAATGGCGTGCAGTTGGTCGCAGAAGACGCCAATCTCATCCCCATCAAGATGGGCGATGAACGATTGGCGCAGTGAGTCAGCCGTGACTTCGCCACTCAGATTGCAGAGAGAGCGGCGAACCGAGTCAACGAACAGCGAATTCGAGAGTAATTTGGAAACCACTCTCTGGGCGCGCGCCCGTCCACCAAGTTGGTGGGAAAGGCGATTTCTGGCGCTCAGGAAGTTGCTGATTGGAACACTCACCACTCTGAGGTCACCAGCGTGTCCCTCATTCTGGATTCGCCAGACTGCGCTCAATGCGCGCTCTCTCAGAATGGCTCGCTGGGCGTCTGACATCTGTTGATGGGTGGGCCTGTCGGCGAGTAGGTTACGATGGGCGGACACCAGCCTGTGGAGGAAGGAGTCGATGGTGCCGATCGGTGCTTCGTCGAGCAACATCGTGAGCTGTTCAACCAACCCCTCGTTTCGAATTCGGGGGTCATAGCGGAGGCCGTCCCGCACACCTCTTGGGCCGGGACGAAGGCGGGAAATCTCCCTGCGCAGCCGGTCACGCATCTCCTCGGCAGCCTTCACCGTGAAGGTCAGCACGACCACCTCGGTGGGCAGTAGACCACGCCACTCTCGAAGGTCCTCGCGCTGGCTCGCAGGTGTCTGGAGAAAACCGCCGCCTAGGTCAACTTCGCGCGGTCCTGGGGGAAGGAGTCTGGTCGCTCGCTGGTCTTCGGAGAGGTAGTGTTCAAGAATTCGCTGAATTATGCAGGCGGTCTTCCCTGTCCCGGCACCCGCGTCGAGGACGACATGCATGTCGAGGTTTAGACCCAAAACCTGGCCCCGGTTCAACTCCATTCCCGGTCACCTCCCACTATGGGCGCCAAGCCACAGACCTCCTTCACGGAGCAGTAGGTGCAGGCGATTCCGCTCGGCGTTGGAATCACCTTCCCCTTGGATGACATCTCGTTGATCCGCAGCGCCGCAGTCAAGCGATGCCGTAGCCAAGCGCGGAATGTGTTACTCTTCGGACTCTCATGAGATTCTCCCGGTCGGCGGTGGATGATGCTGCTGTTGCAGGCTACCTCGCCGATTCCAAGTGATGTCAGATGCAACTCGTAGTCAGGGTCGGCTTCGATGTAGAGCGCACTCTCCTCGCCGACCTCCGCAATACCAATTCCAATCACCCTGTCACCGGGATGGGTAACCTCCCACGCTCGCGCGTAGAGAGCGAGTTGGACTCCTTCCAACAGCTCTCGGCGGTGACGCATTCCGCCATCCTTCGGGCGGGGCCCCTCAAGTGACTTCAGGTCGCGGATGACCACCAGTCGGCGTGGCTTCCAATCCTCACCGAGGTCGAGGTCGAGCGGGCAGACCTCTTCGCAGCCTGACTCTTGTACGAAACTGCTGCCGTCGTCATCGAATGGAATCAATTCTACCCTGTCGATAATCCCCCTCAGGCGCAGCCCCTCAAGCGCACCTTCCTCCGGCAGTTCAAGCAGGACTCCCGGCTCCGTGCTGCTGCGGGGAAGTGACCACTCAAGTGCAAGAACGGCGGCCTTCTCGAGGGTCAGCTCGGCGTCTAGCATCCTGCCGAATCGACCTCTGAGATTCGGCACTGAGTCCTTTCCGGAGGCCTCCTCGAACTCCGCTCGATTCATTCCGAGCAGGCCGAGTCTGCGAACCGAGGCGACCGCATCACCGCGATTCAGCCAAGGCGCCCGCTGTTCCACGAAGTGGAGTAGTCTGGCGCGCATTTCTGCGTCTGATTTGCCACACAGCGCCACAGAAGGTGGGTTGAATTCGTCTCGCTCTTCGCCGACCTCCATTCCCAGCAGTTCGCAGAGCAGGTCGGCGTACACACCGTGCACCAGCAGTCCACGGGTTCTGACATCAATGTCGTCATCCTGTGCCTCTTCGGCAGTCGCATCCAATCGAGTTGAGAGCCACCCCTTGCGCGGACATGAGAGCCACTGGCCGAGGCGGCTCGGAGACCATACCTTCGTCGAAAACTCCGGGCCGCTGACAAAACCGTGTCGGTGGTCGTGGTCGGACAGGTCTGTCTGGTTTGGAGAGAGGGGGCGAGGGTCGACCGTCAGTGCGCGGGAGCGATTCGGTAGCGAGAGGCCAATCGTCGGCCATGTGGGATTGAGACGTGGAGGCGTGACCTTTGGTTCTCGATGCTGCGGCTTCATCCGGAGGTTTTCAGGGCTTACGACATCGCCCAATCGAGCCGGCGACAGGTAGGGCTGCTCAAGCGTCCCCATCCGCGGCTGCCTGTCGAGGCGGTCGGCCACAAGTCTTGAGTCGAGCGAAATGGTGACACTCGCAGGGTTGAGCGGTGCCGACTCCGGGTTTCGACCTGAATGGAGGTTCAGTCCGCTGCGCTGCCTGATGTCACGGGCCATCGAGCCGGTCACAACGACCTCGAACCCTCCCTCTCCATCAGAGACCACATCACTAGGTCGGGCGGTGGGAAAGACGCCTTCGCCCTCGATGAACGATAGCCCCCATCTACTCGCCTTTCCGCCGTCAATTCGGTGTACTTCATCAGGGCTGACGAATGATGGCAGCAGAGGTGGTTGCTCCGGCTTCCACTCTCGGTTGGCGAGCCACTCAGCGAGAGGGGTAGAGGATTGGGAAGACTCATCTTCTGCCGCATCGAGAATGATGACCTCGCCGGCACACTGTAACAGGTGATGCCAGGCGTGTCGGGCGCTACATAGCGGCGCATCGGGAGGCAGCACGCCCAACTCCGCCCGTTCCTGCTCGGTCAGCCCGGGTACGCTCGGCGCCCGCAAATCCCAGGAATTGACATCGAGATGAGTCAAAATGACAAGGTCAGCACGGCAACCAAGCGCCGCTTCGGGCGTCAGAAGTCTGACAATCGAGTCTGGCAGCGTCGAGCCGGGAAGATCGATTCCATCGACCAGAATCCGCAGGTCCTCGACCCATTCGGCGCCGCTGCTGTTCGGCGTCTGCCCGAGTAGAGTCTGGGATTGACGTAATCTGCTGTGGGCGTCGAATAGTAACTGAAGACCAGCAAGCGTCTCGTGCAACTCGCCGTCCAACGAATTGGTCCAGCGCTCCCAGCGCAGACTGCCGGCAAACTCAGCGAACCAACCATCACCCGACTCCGCAGCGTCCGGAAGCGGTAGTGATTCTCCCGAGTAGCAACCGACCCTGACCGCATCGGCCTCAAGAGCTGCCCTGTCCTGAGTTGAAAGTAGGGGGCGTAGTTTGCTCGCCAAGGAGAGCAGCCACCACTGCGTCTGCTCATGGCGACGACCCAACTTCTCCTCGTCCTCGTAACCGCTGGAAAGTGGGGGACGGGCCAACGAGCGAAGCCAGCGCCCCAAGGCACCTCTGCCGCCAAGAACATGGAATCCGCGTGAGACCTCTTCGAGAACCGAGGCGTCGGGAGTCGGCCTCCAATCTGCCTCACTCGGGTGTTGTGAGGACTGCAACCAATCGCTGTGAAACTCAAGCGTTCGCTGTACTGCGAGGGCTCGCAACCGTGCTAATGACCACGCATCCTCATGGTGAGCAAGTCCGGCCAGAGCCAACAGCCAATGGACTCCGGGACTCTCACAGAGTGGTCGGGCAGGGGTGGAAAGAGGAACGCCCAAGGAGTCGAGAACTCGGCTCCAATCATCCCTGTGGGATTTCGACTTTGGGTCGATCAACAAGATTGATTCGGGAGGCGACTCGCCATTCAACGCCTCGACGAGTAGAGCGTGAGTCGCCTCGATGGAACGCTCAATTCGAGGTACCAACAGCCGGGTCGCAGTATCCGAAGGACCCTGCTCGGGTGGCTTCCATACCTTGTGGACGGGAAGCCAGTTCGGAAGGTCGCCTCGCGAGCGCGCGGGTGGAATGTCGTTGGGGACAAAACCGTGGATTCCGAGTCTGTGGCTTCCGGAGTTGGCTAGAACATGGAGAGGGCGGAATCTGGTTAGTGCCTCAAGGAGCCGTCTTCGGAGCGGTGTCAGCGTTGGTGGATGGTCGAGCATTACGACACCGTCTACCGGGATTAAGCCGAACGGAATCTCCACTACAGACCTTTTTTCGAGGATTTCGACGATCATTCTGAGTTGAAGGTCGGGGTGAATCCCGCCTAACTCATTGCCGAGATGGTTGAGGATTTGACGAAACGAGTCGAGACCGGGACCGACCCAGTCACCGCACTCCTCCTCACGCAAGGCTAGGTGCAACCCCGCCAGGTCACGAGTCTTCCCACGGCCCCACTCATGGCTGGGGAGAGCGTGAATCAGCGGAAATTGGAGATTTTTTGCAGCTTCCTCGCAGGTGTTGTGAAGCAGAAGACGAAACACGCCGCCGGTCGGCAACAGCCGCGGTTGGCGCAACTCGGCGTGAAGCGATTGAACGAGGCTGTCGAGCGTGTGATGCTGATTCCTGTCGATTGGCGCCGGCTTGATGTCAGCGATGTTTTCGGCCGAGGGTGAGGAATCAATGTCAATGGAGTTTGAGGACGGTCTACCGGTTGGCATGCCGGAGAGTCGGGACAGCACCTCACGACGGGAGGCCTCTGTGGGATGGATGATGAGCAGTCGGGACAAACCTCCCCTCTCTAGAGAGCGAGGATCCTTGGATTGTGACTCGAAATGAGAGATTAGCCACTCTGGTATGGCGCCAGAAGGCACCTGCTCCATCGTAATGGAATGGGCCCCAAGCAATTGCTCATCCGATTCTGCCATTGTTTCAAGCCCCGCGCCGCTGTCGACGGCCGGTCACGGTTCTTGAAGGTGAGCAGTCGGGACCCCCGCCACGATGTGTGATGGGCCATGAGAACTCAGATTGTCTGTCTCTCCGTTGTTGCCCACTCGCCCAGCAGGACAGTGACGGCGGCGGCTGAATGGCCAAATCAGTGCAAGTGTTCAAGTACTCCCGCTGCGTTCACATGGTAACCCGAGTTGGCGGAGTTAGTGACCCTACTCCTACAATGGAAAAACCGAGTCTGGAAAATAAGAACATCTCATGTTCTGGGACCGGCGCCTTTAAGAAGGCATACCGATGAGGACGGATAGACCCGCCTAAGACGACACCTAGAGGTATGAAACTAAGGTTATCAGACAACCGTTCAGCGATTATTAACAACACACCAACATACGACGAACGAAACATGAGACTGATAAACACATGTCCACTACAGGTGTAGGATAGTGGGTCAAATGCAAAAGGAGGAAAAATTATGACAGTAGTAAACCGAGAAAAGTGCAGCGAATGCGGCTGCAGAGACATGGATGAAGACGAGGCTCGAGGAGAGCTTGTCTGCAACGAATGTGGTCTGGTCCAGGAGGACAAGGCCATCGACATCAACCACCCTCAGGGAAGGGTTGGCGAGGGTGCTCACAACACTGCGTTGAGAAATGACGTGGGGGGCAACAAGCTTGGCAGCGTCATCGACAGAGGAGAAGCCAGAAAGTTGGGTAAGAGCAACCTCACCCGAACTGCCGTGCGGGCCCACGCGGTGAAGAACCAGCGGGCAAAGGACATCGTGAGGGAAATCGAGAGATTGACCGATTCAATGGCAATCCAAGACGCAGCGAAGGCGCTGTTGGAAACAGGTTTTGTTAACGATAACAGCATCCAACTATCAGGGGATGACCTCGGTCCGAAACCCGGGAACCAGATGAGATTCATGCATCAGGAGTCAAAAAATGCGACTTACGTCATCCGATGTTCAGCGATTGCCACCATGATGGTGCTCTCAGACATCGGCGGTATCCCCTACCGGATTTGGAAGGTGGACGCCCGAGCAAACGACATCGCCGAGAAAGACTGCCTCAAGGCGAAGAGAATCATTCGAAGTAGACTCGACAAAACTGCCCTCAAGGGTTTGACCGGCCTAAAGGTCATCCGAAACCCGGCCACGCTGCGAAGAAGAGCGCTCGACGCCTGGTCCGAGAGACTCCGACTGTGGGTTCACACCCAAGGCATCGCTGGTGCTCAGCAGTTCCTCGACTGGGTCGATGAGAAGCGGAGGAAACTCGACATGGACGGCGACGGACGGCTCGGCCAAGAGAATGCCGACATGCAGATGGCGATGATTGCCACCGTGGCCCTCTCCGAGTTGGGTATCAGCGAGGTCACCAAGAAAGCCATCGCCGAGGGTGTCTTCATGCTCACAGTCGGTGGCGTCAACGCCCGACTCAAGCAGACACGAAGTCTCATCGAGGACTCCGAGTCCTGATCGGGTCTCAAGACCATATCAGGGCCTTCGGTCCTTTGAGCGACCGAGTAGTCCAGCGGCAGCCAGAGAAACCAGCACCGAGCTGACCATCCCTGCCGCTGGAATGCCGCCTAAGGGTGAAGAGGTTTTAGAACCCTCATCGTTCGATGGAGGGGCCTGCCACTGATGGAGAAGGACAAGGGAGAGGTCTTCACCATCCCACGCCTCCGGCAATGTGACCACCAACTCACCCGAACTGCCGCTAAGTGTGTGGACCGCTCGGACGACATGGAGGTAGTCTCCAATTCCATTCGAACCCTCCTCAAATATCGCTGAATCCTCAACCACGAATAGCAGTGAGTCGATCAAACGGCCCTGTCCATCATCCAAGGAGAGAGACCAATTCACCGTGCCAGTCACCCCGTCCTCGCTCGACCAAGAGAGATACGAGGTTCCCGCGGCGCCGCCAAACTCTGTGTCACTCTCAAACGAGGCAGCGTAGATTGACACAAGGGAGTCCCCGTCACCACCGCCAGACCCAGCATGCATGATTTCACCGTTCACGATGATCGATGGTGGTGCGCGCATCAATCCGACAGCCTGTACCGATGCAGCACCATACCTAGCCTCCCAACGCTGGTCTCCCTCGAGAGTTCCGAATGGGTCCTCAATCTCATTTATCGAACGGTGGAACATCAGTTGGACGGTCGCCTCGTCGTTGTTTGCCACGGTCGTTTCCAACCCCTCCTCCACATCAACACAGTTCTCACACC
>Ga0310122_10001053_pt1 | contig 17589 bp, 11 predicted proteins | sample CB6_Bottom_1051__FD_203503 | JGI IMG/M metagenome (GOLD analysis project Ga0310122, IMG submission 203503) | Marine microbial communities from Western Arctic Ocean, Canada - CB6_Bottom_1051 | ecosystem: Environmental > Aquatic > Marine > Oceanic | place: Canada: Western Arctic Ocean | collected...
TGCCGACATTGAGAGGGACACGCTTCTGGCCGCAGAGACAGCGCGGGAGCTAGCCGAGGTATACCGAAAACAGGGCCGAAATCAGGATACCCTCAAGGCTCTGAACGAGAGCCTGCGACTCTTCTCCGACTTCAACGCCAAGCAAAATCTCGCTCCAGGGTGGACCGGTGGAGCCGTCTGCGCAACGTGGCTTACCGATACCCCGCAGCCTGGAGCGTGAACAACTCCGCGTAACGGCCGGAAAGCACCAGCAGGTCGTCATGCGTTCCGTCTTCGATCACCCCCCCGTGCTCCAGGACCACGATGCGGTCCGCCATCCGGACCGTCGAGAACCGGTGGCTGATGAGCACAGCCATCTTGCCCTCCGTAAGCTCCGCAAACCGCTCGAACACCTGATATTCAGCCCTGGCGTCGAGGGCGGCCGTCGGCTCATCGAGAATGAGGATCTGTGCGTCGCGCACGTATGCACGAGCCAGGCCGATTTTCTGCCACTCGCCCCCTGAGAGGTTGGCCCCACCTTTGAAGCGGCGTCCGAGCATGTGATCCAGGCCACTCTCCAAGCCGGCGACCACGCTGTCGGCGAGACTCATCTCCGCAGCCTTTTCGATACGGCGTTGGTCGCCGATGGCGTCGATCTGCCCTACTGCGATGTTTTCACGTACCAATAAGTCGTATCGCACGAAGTCCTGAAAAATGACGCCGATCGCCCTTCGAATCTCATCGACGTCGTATTCGCGAAGGTCGACTCCATCCAACAGGATCCGCCCCTCAGTCGGGTCGTACAGGCGGGCCAGAAGCTTGACCAGCGTGGTTTTGCCGGCGCCATTCTCACCCACGAGCGCAACGTGCTCTCCCGACCCGATCCTCAGCGAGACGTCGCGAAGGGCCCAGGCCTCGGTGTCCGGATACCGGAATCCCACGTTCTCGAAAACCACCCCGTCCCGAATCGGCCGGGGCATAGGCACGGGATGTTCGGGGCTCGCCGTCCGGGGCTTCATCTCCAAGAAGGTGAACAGATCTCTCAAGAATAGGCTCTGCTGGTAAACGTCGGCGGACCGCAGCAAGATCCCACTGATCAGGCTGCGGCTCCGCTGGAACGATCCGACCAGGAATGTGAGATCGCCGAGTGTGAGAATTCCACGCACCGTGTCGACGATGATGAAGACGCTCGCCGCGTAGTACCCCAGGGTGGACAACGCGGTGAGCCCTCCGGAGGTGGCGGCACGTTTTATGGAGAGCGCCCGGTTGGCCTCGTAGAATTCGTCCGCGAGACGCTCGTACTTGCGGGTGAAGTAGTCGGCAAGGCCGAAGAGCTTCACTTCCTTGGCTGTCACGTCGCTGGTCGCGACATAGCGTAGGTAGTCGAGCTCCCTGCGCTCGGGGGTCCACTTGTAGAGCAGCGAGTACGAGAGACCCGCGAAGTGCGTCTCACCGATGAAGGAGGGCAGGACGGTAAACACGAGCATCAACAGGAGCCAGCCGTTGAAGGCGATGAGCGCGGCAAGGAGAGAGATCAACGTCAGCGCGTTCTGCCCCATGCCGAGCAGGACCGCTAACAGCCCGATCCGCCCCACGGTCTGGCGGCGGGCACGCTCCAGCGAATCGTAGAACTCGGGGTTCTCGAAGTTCTCCAGGTCGAGGGTGGTGGCGTGCTCCATGATCCGCACCGACAATCGATTTCCAAAGAGATCACCGAGAAGGCTCTCGAGGAGGTTCGACGCGCGCTGGAGCACGTCCGACGCAAGCGCCACCACCAGCTCCAAGGCGACCAGGCGAAAAATTCCGGTCCAGTCGGGAGTGGGCGCCCCGATGTTCGCCAGGACCGCGTCGATGATGAGCTTTCCGATCCAAAGCTGGACCACGGGCGAGAAGGCCAGCAGGACCCGGAACGAGACGATGGCGGCGGCATAGACCGGCTGGGCCCTCCACGCCATGCCCAGAAACCGGGGAATTAGGCGGAGCGCGATCAACCGTTCCTTAAAGGGTGGGAGATCCACGGGGCGGGCCCTCGCGAGGTTAGGCGGCACCCAAGACTCCTCCGCTCATACCGCGCCTCCCCGGTGCTGCGGGCTCAGGCTTCCCCAGCCTCCGCAACGCGGCTCCCGAACTGCTGGTCCAACATCAGCAGAGCGGCCTGGTCGTCACCGGCCATGCGCACCTGGTCCCGAACAGTCGTAGCACTGGCCTCCTCCTCGACCTGTTCGGCGATAAACCACTGGAGTTCCTGTTGCGCCGCCAAATCGCCCTCCTTTCCGGAGAACTCGAACAGCCCGTGGATCATGCCGGTCACCGCCCGTTCATGTTCCAACACACTCTCGAAGAGGGAGAGTGGCGGTCCGAAATCAGTCGTGGGGGCTTCGATGCCGTGGAGTTCGACCCGCCCTCCCCTCCGAAGCACGTGGTCGAAAAGGCGCATTGCGTGGGCGACCTCCTCCTGGGCCTGAAGCCGCATCCAGTGGGCGAACCCTGGTAAATTTTCATGATCGAAGTGAGCGGACATGGAGAGGTAGAGATAGCCGGAAAATAGCTCGTGTTTGATCTGCTCGTTGAAGGCATCCTGTACTGCAGTGTTCATCGGTGACCTCACACTCGGGGGCATTAGGGTGCTCGAACCACCCCGGCGGGGGGCGCATGATGCTGTACCCACGACTGGTGCAGAAGTGCAGGGCGAACGAACCCGTTTACATCCAGCCGGCCGGCGACGATCCACGGTGGGGAGGCAGGGTCGCTCTATCCTTATCGGCAGGCGGCTCATCGCCGCCTCGAACCATCTGCTCGATCTGACCCAGCATGGTATCGCTTCCCGCTTCACTCGCTCCGAAGAGGCCATCCGCATTGGTGTCGGCCGCTTCCGCCGCACCGTGCAGATTGAGCCAGAGGTCGAACCTCTCACTGACCCTCATCACCTTGTAGAAAATCCGCCGCCGCCCGTGGCGTCTGAAGACGATATCTATCCCGAACGCCGCGAACGACATCGCGAAAACGGCACCGTCTTTTGCCCCATCGATCAGCAACTTGAGCTGAAAGATGGCGAAATCACGGACTGAGACTCTGGTCATGGGATCCATATCTATGCCTCATCTATGGCTCGTTGCATGAGCGTATATCGCTCCGTCATTGCGGCACACCTTACGAAGCTATTAGGTCTTTTGCTTCACGAGAGCGGTGGCCGGGAATCGGGGGCCGGGCGGAGGGACCTTTCCCGTCATCAAGACGTACCGATATGCCGGCTTGGTCAGGGCATCGTGGCTACCCGTTCGGCCCGGTACGCTGGAAGGAAGTATCACCGACGAGAGATTGGAGCGTATCGTGCGGGCATTATGGTCAAGTGTGGGTGCCGTCGCACTGATCGTTCTACTCGGCTCGCCACCGGCGGTGCCGGACGCCACCGCCACGTCCGACGTCACGAGCGCCGAGAGTTCCACCCTGCTCCCCGATGAGCAGCCCCGCATTTTGAGCTCGCCGGGTATCTCCGACGAAGCAACGATCCGGGAGGGGAGCCGAGTCGGCCCCCCTCAAATTCAGACCCACGGCATCCCGCGTGAGTTCTACTTCTCCCGTGTCCGCTATCGTGGGTACCGCGGGTACTATGGCAGAGGGGGATCCTGGGCGACGGATTACCCGAGGGCGGACCAGATCTTCCTTTCGTTCATCGATCGACTCCTCCCCAACCTCGACGCCTTCGAACGGGAATTCGTCGTCGATCTCTTTGAGCCGGACCTACGCCGTTTTCCTTTTTTGTATGCACTCGAGGTCGGAAGGATGTCGCTTAGTCCGCCTGAGATCGAGGGCCTTCGCAGCTACCTGCTCCAGGGCGGGTTTTTGGTCATCGACGACTTCTGGGGCACCCGGGAGTGGCAAAACTTCGAGTCCGAGATCCGACAGGTTCTGCCCGAATACGAGATCGTCGACCTGGAGATCGACCATCCGATTTTTACGACGTTCTACGAGATCGAAGAGATCATCCAGGTGCCGAATGTTGGAAACGGGGTCTACGGAGGTCAGACACATGAACGCGACGGATACGTTCCCATGGTCAGGGGGATCCACGACGAGAACGGCCGCCTCATGGTCGTCATCAACTGGAACACCGACCTGGGCGATGCCTGGGAGTGGGCGGACAACCCCCGCTACCCGCTAAGATACTCCACCTACGCGTACGAGATGGGGGTTAACTTTATCGTCTACGCGATGAGTCACTGATGGCCCGGGGCGCACGCTGAATGGAGACGATCTTCGAGTTCCTGTTCAAGTACCGGCCGCTCCTTTTCCAGGAAGGCGATTTCACCTTCGCCTCACCCTGGCCGGCCTTGTTCATTCTGGGCGGGGTGGCGGCGGTTTCGATCCCCGCCCTCCTCACATATGGAGCCGCCAGAGGAGACAGCCGCCGAAGAGACCGTTGGGTGATGGCGGTGCTACGGCTCGGCTTGGTCGCGATCCTCGTCTTCATACTCTTCCAGCCCACGCTCGTACTCACTTCGGTCGTTCCACAGCGAAATTTCGTCGGGATTCTGATCGACGATTCGCAGAGCATGCGCATCACCGACGAAGACGGCGTGGCCAGGAGTGACTTCGTCCGCTCGACCTTCGGCAGTGAGGGCAGCGAGCTTTTGGCCGCCCTGTCCGAAAAGTTCACGCTCCGATTCTTCCGCTTCAGCCGCGACGCGAGCCGCCTCAACGACATGGGCGATCTGACCTACTCGGGCACGGCGACGGACCTTGGAAACGCTCTGGTGAGGGCTCAAGAGGAACTGGCCGGCGTGCCGATCTCGGGCTTGGTGGTCATTTCGGACGGTGCCGACAATTCCGGCGGGGCCCTGGCCGAGTCGCTCTTGCCGCTCCAGGCTGCCAACATTCCCGTCTATACGGTGGGCCTGGGTGAGGAGGAACTGTCGCCGGACGTGCAAATCAGCCGTGTAGAGATGCCGAGGACGGTCCTTGTGGGAACCTCCTTGGTGGTCGACGTCATCGTGTCCCACCGCGGTTACTCGGGGCGCACGGTCCAGCTCATGGTGGAGGACACGGGTCAGCTTCTGGCCTCGGAGGACGTGACCTTCGAGCGCGATGGCGAACCCGTAGTCGTCAGGGTCCGGATCGAGGCCGAGGACGCGGGACCCCGTCTACTTCGATTCCGAGTCTCGGCGCAGGAGGGGGAGCGGGTAACGGAGAACAACGTTCGGGACGTCCTCGTGGACGTCGTGAATCAGGCCGAAAAGATCCTCTACTTCGAGGGGGAGCCTCGCTGGGAGGTGAAGTTCTTGCGCCGCGCGGTGTCCGAAGACGACAACCTCCAAGTCGTGGTTCTTCAACGCACGGCCGAGAGCAAATTCCTCCGCCTCGATGTGGACGACGCCGAGGAACTCGCGGCCGGATTTCCGAGGACACGCGAAGAGCTGTTCCGCTACCGGGCACTCATCCTCGGGAGTGTGGAGGCGAGCTTCTTTACGCACGATCAACTCGACATGATCTCGGACTTCGTGTCCCGGCGAGGTGGTGGCCTTCTGGTCCTTGGCGGCCGGAATGCGTTTGCGGAGGGAAGCTACCAGGGCACACGCTTGGCGGAGGCCCTGCCCATCTTCATGGACGACGAATTGAGCACCGGAGCCGGGCCCTACTTCGGCGAACTCTTCATCACACCTACGAGAGCGGGTCTCACTCACCCCATCACGCAACTCGGAGAGGACAACAGCGAGGCGGTCCGTGAACGGTGGGAGTCGCTCCCGCCCGTCACGACCCTGAATCCCATCACCCGTCTCAAGCCGGGTGCGACCGGACTCCTGACCGGGGGTACGGAGGAAGACCGTGATCGTCAGGTCGTCCTCGCCTACCATCGTTATGGCCGCGGCAAGGTGATCGCACTGCCGATCCAGGACTCGTGGATCTGGCAGATGCACGCCGACATCCCGCTCGAAGACCAGACCCACGAGACCTTCTGGCGGCAGCTTCTCCGCTGGCTCACAGACGGTGTGCCCGACCAGATCGGGGTCCAAAGCGAGCGTGAGGTCGTTGAACCGGGGCAACCCGTGAAGCTCGCGGTCGAGGTCGGGGACTCAGCTTATGCGGAGCTAAACAACGCGAACGTCGTCGCTGTGGTACACGCTCCATCCGGCGATTCCCTCACGGTCCCCCTCGACTGGGATGTAGAGCAAGACGGACACTACGATGGTGAGTTTCCCACCTCCGGACCGGGGCTTTACGAGGTCTCGGTTCACGCCACGCGCGCCGGAGACACGATCGGAACCGCCATCACTTACGTGAACGTGGCGCCCTCGGATGACGAATACTTCGACGCGAGTATGCGGGGGACTACGTTGCGCCGTGTCGCAGACCAGACCGGCGGACTGTTTTACACGCCCGAGAGCGTGGCGAGCCTTCCGGAGGACCTGAGTCTGACGGGCGCCGGAGTCACGCTCACCGAGGAACGGGATCTCTGGGACATGCCCGTCCTACTGCTTCTGGTGTTGGGCCTGATGGCCGGCGAGTGGGGGTACCGGCGGAAGAGGGGACTCGTATGATCTCCCGCGGCACCGTCGCCATCGTCATGCTCATGGCGACGGCTGCGGGCCACCCGGTACTCGGTCAGGACACGCACGTCCTCGTCATCACGGGGTTAGGGGGCGACCCGGAGTTCCGCGAAAAATTCTCGGAGTGGGGCGGCACGCTCGTCGAGGCGGCCGGCGAGAAATTCGCTATACCGGTCGAGAACATTATCTATCTGAGCGAGGACCCGGCCACCGACCCGCGAATCCAGGGCCGCTCGACCCGCGAGAACGTAGCCGAGGCTTTCACAACGCTCGCCTCCAACTCCCGACCCGGCGATTACATCTTCGTCGTGCTTATCGGGCACGGCAGCTACACCAACGAAGAGTCTCGCTTCAATCTTCCGGGGCCCGACCTGACCGCAGAGGATTTCGGACTACACCTCGATCAGCTCTCGGAGCGGCGAGTGGCGTTCGCAAACCTCGCCAGTGCGAGTGGGGAATTCGTGAAGGCACTTTCGGGAGAGGGACGCGCCATCGTCACGGCCACAAGAACCGGGAGGGAGAGAAACGAAACTGTCTTCGGAGGCTACTTCATCGACGCGTTCAGTGGAGAATCCGCCGATCTCAACAGGGATGGGCGTGTGTCGCTTTGGGAGGCCTTCGAGTTCGCGCGCACCGAGGTCACACGGGAGTATGCGACGTCGAACCGGATCGCCACCGAGCACGCCGTGCTCGACGATAACGGCGATGGAGAGGGCAGCAACGAGCTGGAGGACGCCGCGGATGGCGCGCTCGCTCGCACGATGTTCCTGGCCGCCGACCCGACCCTCGCCGCATCGCGCGCCACCGACGACCCGGAGCTGAAGGCATTCTTCGAGCAGAGAGCGGAGCTGGAGCAGCGCCTCGAGGAGTTACGCGCCCTAAGGGGCCAGATCGACCAGGACCGCTACGAAAACGACCTGGAGGAGGTGCTCGTCGAGCTGGCTCTCCTCAACAGGGAGATTCAGGCTAGGTCGAGTGGGAGAGAATGAAGCGCGGGCTTCTCCTGTTCGCGCTCGCCGCACTCAGCCTGTCCACCAGTGCGGCGGCGCAGACGCTGGACCAAGCCATCTCCGATCTTCGAGCAGGGGCCTATGAGTCGGCCATCGAGGCGCTCGGAGAGATCTCCCGATCAGACCCAGAGCCGAATCTAAGCCAGGGCGATCGACGGAGAGCGTATGTGGCATATCTCTCGGCTCTGGCCGAAGTCGGGCGATACGAGGAGGCGCTCGAAGCCGTAAGTCAGGCCCCCCCGGCCATCACAACCGAACTCGCAAACACGGCCGGCGAAATTTTTTACGAGTTGGGGCAGATCGACCGAGCCCGCGAGCAATTCGCGCGATCCGTCGAGGGTGGGGCCATGGATCGGAATTCCGCGCGCCTGAACCTCGCCATCATCGAATGGAGGTACGGAGATCGGGACGCCGCGTTCGCGGCATTCGACTCCTTCATCGACCTCTACAACGGGTCGACGCCCCTCTCCTCGGCCGACCTCACTGCCGTGGCAACAGCGGTTCAGTACCTGGGCATTCGTGAACACGAACTCTTCCAGGACGCACTCAGAGCCTACGATGAGGCCATAGCTATCGATCCGGGTAACCTAGAGCCGCGAGTCCTGATCGGGGAGTTGTTTCTCGACAAGTACAACGGGCCGGAAGCCGACGCGGCGATGAAGGAGGTTCTCGCGAGAAATCCGAACCACCCACGGGCACTCTTGGGCCTGGCCCGTGCGATGAAGTTCAACGGTACTGTCGGGGTGATGGATCAGGTAGAGGCGGCGTTGGAGCAGAACGAAAACTTCACCGCAGCGCGAGTGTTCAAGGCGAGACTCCACCTTGAAGTGGAGGCCCACGATGATGCTCGCGCGGAACTCGAGAGAGCGCTTGAGGTGAACCCCGTCTCTCTGGAAGCGCTGAGCGTACTCGCTGCCAGTCACTACCTCCGTGGTGAGAACGGGGAGTACCGCAGGATCCGTGACCAGGTAACCGCGCTCAGCCCGACCTACGCGGAACTATACAACGACGTTGCGGATTTGAGCGTCCAGAGCCGCAAATACGTCGAGGCTGCCCGCCTAGCGGCGGAGGCCATCGCCTTGGACTCGCTGTCCTGGAGAGCCTACGGGATCCTCGGCATGAACCAGTTGCGGCTCGGCCTGATCGAAGAAGGCCGGTCCAGCCTCGAGAAGGCCTTCGAGGGAGATCCCTACAGCGTGTGGTTCTACAATACCCTCGACCTGCTGGACACGTTTGAGAACTACGAGACCAATGAAGAAGACCCCCGCTTCCTCTTTGTCTTGCACGGACGTGAATCGGCGCTACTGCAACCGTATATCGAAGCGATCGCAGCGGAGGCCTACGAGGCCCTGGTGGAGCGTTACGGCGGATACGAGCCGCCGCTGCCCATCCGAATCGAGGTCTATCCGAGCCACGCCGACTTTTCGGTCCGAACCGTGGGACTAGCGGGCATGGGCGCTCTCGGCGTCACATTCGGAAGTCTTCTCGCCATGGACTCGCCCGCCGCCCGTCCCGTCGGAGAGTTCAACTGGGCGTCTGTCCTCTGGCACGAACTCGCCCACGTCTTCCACCTCGGTATCACCGCGCACGAAGTCCCGCGCTGGTTCTCCGAGGGCCTGGCCGTGCACGAACAGCGTCAGGCCCGTGAGGGGTGGGGCCACCAGCCTGCCCCCGGATTTCTCATGCGGTATCGGGAGGGATTGCTGCTGCCGGTGAGCGAGTTGAATTCCGGCTTCGTACAGCCCTCCTACCCCGAGCAGGTCATCGATTCCTATCTGCAATCGTCGCTCGTGTTCGACTTCATCGAATCGAGATGGGGACTTCAGGTCATCCGTGACATGCTCCGCGGGTACCGCGACGGGCGGGCAACGCCTGAACTGATGGAAAGCCTCCTGAGCATCAGTATGGACGACCTCGATCGGGACTTTGACGAATATTTCCAGCAGCGCTTCGCCGGTCCTTTGGAAGCTCTGGAGCCGCCGGTCAGCAGCCCAGGCATCCCTCAGAATCCCCAGACGATCGAAGATTGGACCCGGGTGGTGAGAGAGAACCCAGGGAACTTTCCGGCGCGGCTGGCCCTCGGGATCACGCTGTACCAGGAGGAACGATCGGAGGAGGCCGAGGAGCATCTTCGCGCGGCGCTCCGTCTCTTCCCGGAGTACGGAGGGATGGACAGTCCCTACTGGTTCCTCGCCCAGATTCATCAGCAACGAGCCGAGACGGAACAGGCGGCGGCGGCGCTCGCGCGCCTTACGGCCCTGAACGAGAGCCATTACGAGGCATTCCTCCAACTTGCCGAGCTTCGGACCGAGCTGGGAGACGCCGCTGGTGCTGCCGAAGCGATGGACGCGGCCGTGCTCATCTACCCCTACGAGATCGAACTCCACGACCGTCTGGCGCAGGCTCACGAGGCGCGTGGGGATGCAGCCGGTGCCGTTCGGGAGCGGAGGGCCATCGTCGCGCTGGCGCCGGCCGATCTGGCCGGAGCGTACTACGACCTCGCTCTCGCGTACGTCACTGCCGGCGAGCCGGCGCAAGCCCGCCGATCCGTTCTCAGGGCCCTCGAGATTGCGCCAAGCTTCGAGGCGGGCCTGGAGCTACTTCTCGACCTCAGAGGCGGTGCGAGATGAGCGCACCGCTCCCCCTGCCGCTGCTGGGTTTCGTCACGGCTTCGGTCCTGACCGGGTTGGTCGCGCTCACCCATTCTGGGCCGGCACACCGAGATCCCCTCGATGGCGGGTATACCCAACAGCACAATGTACCCTACGATGGCCGCTTCACGTTCGTACGTATCCGCTTCGGTGTAGGTCTCAACACCGGGAGCTTTGGTGAAGGCCGAGGGAGAGGACGACTTCCGCCGTGGGCGCATGACTACCCCCGGGCGGAACGAAACTTCATGAACATCCTGCGGGAGACGACCCTCCTCCAGCCCTATATGCACGGTGGGAATATTTTTAAGACGGACGACCCGAAATTGACCCGCTTCCCCCTTGCGTACATTTCCGAGCCAGGGTATTGGAATCCGACAGAATCCGAGGTCGAAGGGCTCCGGAACTACCTGCTCAAGGGCGGCTTTCTGATCGCAGACGACTTTCGTGGTAGTGACTGGTTCAACTTCGACGCCCAGATGAAACGTGTGATCCCGGGCGCCGAATTCGTCGAGCTCGACGAGACCCACAGGATCTTCGACTCCTTTTTTCGGATCGAGTCGCTGAAAACGCTGGCGTCTCCTACTTTCCAGGTTGAGCCCGCGTATTTGGGGCTCCATGAAGAGAACGATCCGGACCGGCGCCTGGTGGCGATCGCCAATTATAACAATGACATTGGAGAATACTGGGAGTTCTCGGATGTAGGTTGGTATCCGATCGATCTCTCGAACGAAGCCTACAAACTGGGCGTGAACTATGTCATCTACGCGATGACACACTGAATGGCAGCGTAATCGATCCGGGTGGCGCCGTAATCGGCCCGGACGGCAAGGAACCACAACACTGAGCCAACGGCCGCTCGGCGGCCTCGACGGAGCACGAAATGGCATTCAAGGAAGAGCAGGAAGTCGCTGAAGCCGAAGCTGAGGCCGAGGGAGTCGACGGAGCTGAAGCGGCTGCCCTCGAGAGCCCGGACGACATAGACCTCGCCGATCGAATGAAGGCGGGGCGTGAGCAAATCATATCCGAGGTGCGGAAGCTCATCATCGGGCAGGAAGAGGTCATCGAGCAGATGCTTCTTTCTCTCTTCGTGGGTGGCAACAGCCTGCTTCTCGGCGTTCCCGGGCTGGCCAAGACGTTGTTGATCCACACCGTCGCTGAAGTCCTCGATCTCAAGTTCTCGCGAATCCAGTTCACTCCGGACTTGATGCCCTCGGACATCACGGGCACCGACATTATCCAGGAAGATCCGAAGACCGGTCGACGCAGCATGGTGTTCGCCCCGGGACCCATCTTCGCGAACATTCTGCTCGCGGATGAGATCAACCGTACACCCCCCAAGACCCAGTCGGCACTCCTGGAGGCGATGCAGGAGCATCGCGTGACGGTTCAGGGAACAACGTACGTGCTCGAAGAGCCCTTCTATGTGTTCGCGACCCAGAATCCCATTGAACTCGAAGGCACCTACCCTCTGCCAGAGGCGCAGCTCGACCGCTTCATGTTCAAGATCATCATGGACCATCTCGCTGAAGACGAAGAATTGGAGGTGGTGCGCACGACCACCGGAATCCAGGATCCTCAGTTCAAGCACACGGTCACGGGCCCGGATCTCGTCGCGTTCCAAAGGCTCGTGCGAAAGGTACCCGTCCCGGACGCGGCCATGCGTTATGCCGTCAACCTGGTTCGGACCACCCGGCCGAGCCCCAACGGAGATACCCCAGACTTCATCAACAAGTGGGTCGCCTTCGGCGCAAGCGTCCGGGCCGCCCAGTATCTCATTCTTGGAGGGAAGGCTCGGGCGCTCACGAAGGGGCGCTACAACGTGAGCTTCGAAGACATCCGAGCGCTGGCCCACCCGGTTCTGAGGCATAGGATTCTCACCAACTTCCACGCCGAATCCGAGGGCGTGACCACCGGCGAATTGGTCGACCAGCTTCTCGAGGCCGTGCCTGTACCCTCCTCGGGTCTCTAGGCGGGTCCCTCTGATGGCTGTCAGAGAGCGGTCGAGCATTCAGGGCGCCGATACGCAGTTCCTCGATCCGGCCGTATTGAGCCGGATAAGCGGTCTGGATCTGTTGGCCCGCACCGTCGTGGACGGCTTCCTCCAGGGTCTTCACAGGTCGCCGCACCTGGGGATGTCGCTCGACTTCGCAGAGCACCGCGAATACATGCCGGGCGACGACATCCGGCGCATCGACTGGAAGCTCTTCGGTCGCACGGACCGTTTTTACCTCAAACTGTTCGAGGCGGAGACCAGCGCCAACTTCATGGTCGCGCTCGACATCTCGAAGTCCATGAGCTTCGGCACCCACGCGGTCACCAAGCTCGACTACGCACGGTACCTGGGGGCAGCGCTCTCCTACTTTTCGCAGAAACAGAGAGACCGGGTAGGCCTCGCGACCTTCGACCACGAGATCGTGGAGTACGTACCTCCCTCCACCCGCCACCTACAGCTCATCCTACACACGCTGGCGCGCGCGGAGCCGGGGCGGCCCGGCGTGCTACGTGACCCACTCATGCGACTGGGCGACAACCTCCACCACCGGGGGATCCTCCTCGTTCTTTCGGATTTTTACGAAGAGCCGGAGCAGGTGATCGACTCGGTTCGGCATCTCAGGGCTCGAGGCCACGACGTGATCGTGTTTCATCTGCTCGACCCCGCCGAACTCGAGTTCACGTACGAGAGTGCGGCGAGTTTCCGAGATATGGAGAGCGGCACGATGATCCCGATCGTGCCCGATCAACTCGCCGACGAATATCGTGCTCTCATCGGCGAACACACCCAGGAGTTGGAACGACTCTTCACGGGGAGCAGGATCGACTACACCGTGCTCGATACGTCGAAGCCGCTTGATTATGCGCTCTTCCGGTACCTCTCGAGCCGCGAGAAAATGGCCAGGGTACGCTGATGGGTCTTCTCGCTCCCCTGTTCCTGCTGGGCCTCGTGGGTCTGGCCGTGCCCATCGTCGTCCACTTGACTGAGAGACAACGCCGCAACGTGGTGGACTTCCCCTCCCTGATGTTCCTGAGGAAGATCCCGTTTCGGTCGACCCAGCGCAGAAGGATCCACCACTGGGCACTGTTGTCGATCCGCGCTCTGGCATTGGCGCTACTCGTGGCCGCATTCGCCCGCCCCTTCTTCGAGGACAGTGCTGTAGCGATCGGCTCGACCCTCGGACCCCGCGAGGTCGTAGTCGTATTGGACCGATCGTACTCGATGGGCTACGGGGACCGCTGGGAGAGGGCAAAGACTGAGGCTCGAGAGGTCTTCGAGGGCCTGGACGCTTCCGATCGTGCTAGCCTCGTCTTCATGTCGAGGGGCGCGGAGGCACTCCTTCGGGCGACCTCGGATCGGGCTCGCCTGCTCACGGCTCTGGACACAGCCAGTCTGAGCGCAGACGGGACTCTGTACGGGCCTGCCCTGAAGTTGGCCCAAACGATCTTGGAAGAATCCGAGTACCCGAACCGGGAGGCCGTCATCATCAGCGACTTCCAACGCACCGGGTGGAAGGGCGACGAGGGCGTGACGTTTCCGCCTGGAACGGTGGTGACTCCCGTGATGATTTCCGACGAAAGTACTCCGAATGCCACCGTGGCGTCGGTGGTCCTCAGGCGAGATTTCTTCTCCGGTCAGGAACGCATGACGGCAACGGCCCGTGTGGTCCGCCGTGAGGGGGAAGCGCCAGCCGAACGGACCATCGTGCTCGAAGTGGATGGGCAGGAGATTCAGACCCAGACCGTGCGCCTGGATCCGACCGGCTCGACAACAGTCACGTTCGACCCGTTCACGCTCTCCGACCTGTACACGCGTGGCTCGATCCGGATCGGCTCCGATGCGCTTCCCCAAGACGATGAGCTCCACTTCGTGCTTTCGCCGGGAAGGGCGATGCGTACACTCGTGTTGGAAGGTGCCAGTCCGCGGCCCGATGTCAGCCTGTACTTGCAGCGCGCGCTCGAGATCAGCGAGGAGGCGTCCTTCCAGGTCACTGTGAGGCGTTCGACCTCCCTCTCGGCGGCCGACTTGGAAGCGACGGACGTGGTCGTGCTCAATGACATTCGATTCCCACAGGGCGCTACGGGAGATCGCCTACGCAGGTTCGTGGAGGGAGGCGGTGGACTGTTGCTCGTCCTCGGAGAGCGCAGCGCTTGGCAGACTGGGCTCGAAGAGATACTTCCGGGACGATTCGGCCCAGCCAGGGACCACACGAGGGGAGCGGCTCGACTTGGCTACCTCGATTATTCCCATCCGGTGTTCGAGTTGTTCGGTGGACCCCGGGGCGGGGACTTCGCCCGGGCGCGATTCTTCCGGTCGCGGAATTTGGAGGTGAGTCCGGAGGGACGAGTGCTCGCACGCTTCGACGACGGGGCGATTGCGCTTGCCGAGCGACGCCTCGGTGAGGGATACGTGCTCGTCTGGACCAGCACGATGGACGCCTTTTGGAACGATCTGGCGGTGCAGCCAGTATTCCTCCCGTTCATCCACCAGCTGATGCGTCACCTCGGTGGGTACCGGGAACGCGTGCCCTGGTTCACCGCCGGTCAGGTCCTCGACCTCTCTGATCCGGCCGGCATGGTGTTCGTCGCGGACCGAGAGAGCGAGTTAGCGACCGACGTGGCCCAAGTGGCGCTTACGCCGGGGGGTGGGAGTGTTGCCTTGCCCGCAACGGCCGGACCTCGTTTCTTGGAACTCGAAGAGCAAGGATTCTACGAAATCCGGCCGCCGGGTACGAATCCGGAACGCTCCTTCGCGGTAGCGGTGAACGTGGACGTGACAGAGTCTGAGTTGGAATCCATGGATCCCACCGAGTTCGCGGCGGCGGTTGCTCCTAGGGAGACCAGCGCAGGGCCGGGTGCTGGTGGAGAGATGGTAACGCCCGAAATACAGGCGAGAAATCAGGAACGACGCCAGTCTCTGTGGCGCTTGCTGATGGTGGCGGCACTGGTGCTTCTCTTGACGGAGACCGCCATTTCGAACTGGATTTCTCGGGCTGCGACGATGAGATTTGAGGATGGGAGGAGTTATGTACCGAGCAACACATAGGGGCGCTCTCCACCATCGGGTCCTAGCCATGGTCCGCCAGATTCGCAGGCGGTGGCGTACACGTATCGCGATCCGGGGGATGGCCATCGTGTTCGGGGCCGGTTTGCTGGCGTTCCTTCTGTCGGTCTATGGGCTCGAAGTCGCACGTTTCAGCGCCTCGTCGGTCGTAACGTTCCGGGTGATCTTGTGGCTCGCCATGGCCGGACTGACGGCCCGCTTCCTCGTCTGGCCTCTAGCGCGGAGAGTCTCCGACGAGCAGGCGGCCCTTTATCTTGAAGAGAACGAGCCGTCTCTGGAGGCCTCGGTCCTGGCGGCACTCGAGACGGCATCCGGGTCGAACCAAGCCTCCGAAGCCCTCGAAAGACAAGTCATCGAGAGTGCGCTCCAGCGAGCAGGCGATATCGATTTCGGGCGCCGGATCGAGCAAAAGGGTCTTTACCGGGCGTCGGGAGCACTAGCCGCGTTGGCGCTCGCCTCGCTCGCGTTGTTGCTCCTGGGACCGACCCAACTCCGCAGCGGGGCAGCGGCCCTCCTCTTCCCGACCCGGGATGCCGGGACGGTGAACCCGTATTCGATTTCCGTGAGCCCCGGTGACGCCACGATCGCCCGAGGATCAGATCAACTCGTCACCGCCGAGCTGCAGGGCTTCGAGACCGAGGACGTGCAGATCTTCTTCCGTGGGGAGTCCGCAGACGCGTTCGACCGGCTTTCCATGATCACAGACGGATCCGAAGGTTTCGAGCTCCTTCTTCTCAGCCTGGACGAGAACACGGATTACTTCGTCGAATCCGGCGGCATTCGTTCGGCCACACACCGAATCGAGGTGGCCGATCTCCCATATGTGGAGCATCTCGAGTTGGAGTATCGCTTTCCTGCCTACACAGGGCTCGCTTCCCGCACGGTCGAATTCGGGGGTGACATCGCCGCGCTCCGCGGGACCGTAGTGAGGCTGAGAGTCTTCCCGACCATGCTCACCCCGGGGGGGCAGCTCCTGGTCGACGGCGAGGCGGTGGAACTCACGGACGAAGGGGACGGCACGTGGACAGCGAGCCTGACCGTCGAACGCGAGGGGTATTACGAAGTCGCTCTAGCACGAACAGGTGGAGAACTGGTTCCGGCCTCTCCCCAATACATGATCGACGTGCTGACGGATCAGCCACCGTCCGTGTCGTTTTCCAAGCCCGGGCGCGACGAGCGCGCGAGTCCGATCGAGGAGTTTTACCTCGAAGCGAAAGCCGACGACGACTACGGGGTCTCCGACCTGCTTCTTATCTACTCGGTCAACGGTGGCCCCGAGGACACGGTTTCGTTGTTCGACGACCGCCCGACACCGGAGGTTACCGCTGGGCACACGCTCTTCCTCGAGGAGTTCGGTCTCGAATCCGGTGACCTCATTTCCTACTACGCCCAGGTTGAGGACGCCAACCGAGGGCCGGATAGCCGCACGGCCAAGAGCGACATCTATTTCGTCCAGATCCGTCCCTTCCGAGTCAATTTCCGCCAAGCCGAGCAGGGGGGCGGGGGCGGTGGTGGTGGTGGAGGACAGGAAGAGCGTGCTCTCTCCGAGCTTCAAGAGCAAGTGGTGTCAGCCACGTACAATCTTCTGCGAGACCGCGAGCTTTATAGTGAAAGCGAGTTCCAGGAGAACCTGGTCAGTGTGCGCCTGGCCCAGGGCCGCGCGAGGGAGCAAGTGGCGGGACTGTTGCAACGGCTGACGGCTCGCGGCCTGGGGAGCGATTCTGAATTCCAGAAGATTGCCGAGTTGCTGGGCGAGGCCATCGCCGAAATGGAGGCCGCGGAAGAAATCCTCGAGAGTGAGGAGCTGCAGGAAGCGATCCCGCCTGAGCTGAGAGCGCTCCTGCATCTCCAGAAAGCCGAGGAGAACTATGAGGTAGAGGTCAGCCAGGGGCAGCAGGGTGGCGGCGGCGGCGGCGGCGCGAGAGCGGATGACCTGGCCGATCTCTTCGAGCTCGAGCTCGATAAGCTCAAGAACCAGTACGAAACCGTCGAGCGCGGCGAGCGCCGACAGGCCGGTGACCAGCTCGACGAGACGCTAGAGGCGCTGAAGGAACTCGCCAGGCGGCAGCAACAGCAGGCGGAGCGGCAGCGCAGGGCCGCCGCCCAGCAGGGGGGAGCGTCAGGCGGCGCCAGCGACCGCGCCCAGCGTGAGCTCGCCGACGAGACCGAGGCCGCGGCGCGGCGCCTGGAGCGCCTGGCCCGCGACACGAACGACCAGCAGATGATGGACGCTTCTCAGCGAATTCAGGAGGCGGCTGCGGACATGCGTCGTGCGGCCGCCGCATCAGGGAGCGCCGCGACCGCTGATGCCAATTCGGCCCTCGATCGCTTGGAAGAGGCGCAACGAC
>Ga0310122_10001054_pt1 | contig 17585 bp, 14 predicted proteins | sample CB6_Bottom_1051__FD_203503 | JGI IMG/M metagenome (GOLD analysis project Ga0310122, IMG submission 203503) | Marine microbial communities from Western Arctic Ocean, Canada - CB6_Bottom_1051 | ecosystem: Environmental > Aquatic > Marine > Oceanic | place: Canada: Western Arctic Ocean | collected...
CCCGGCACCCTGTTGGCCCTGTGGTCGGATCGGTGTATCCAGAAGGCAGGGGGATCATGTCTCGAGTAGTACACGTTGTCGGTACCGGCACCATCGGAGAGCCGCTGATCGGGCTGCTCTGCCATTTCAAGGATCAACTCGGTATCGATGAAGTGACCTTCAACAAGAGAACACCTCGCCTCATCGATCGTTCAAAGGTAAAGAACATGCTCGACAGAGGAGCATCTTTGTCGACTTCTCAAGAGGCGATGTCCGGCTTCGAAAAACTAGGAATGAGACCATCCTACGATACGAGGACAGCAATTGAACGATCCTCCGTGGTCATCGATTGCACGCCATCGGGTGCCGGTCTCGCCAATAAAGAGGAGTACTACAAGGCTGCGAATTCGGTGATGGGTTTCGTCGCACAGGGATCTGAGTTTGGATTCGGAAAGATGTATGCCCGTGGGATCAACGACGAGGCTCTCGTTGCTGGAGAAGACCGATTCCTCCATGTCGTGTCCTGTAACACCCACAATCTCGCTGCGATCATCAAGACGATGGCGCTGGGCAACGGAACCCTGCCCAACAACTTGATCTCCGCCGATTTCGTCTGCATGAGGCGCGCCAATGACGTCAGTCAGGATTCCGGATACGCACCGTCCCCCCAGGTTGGGCGGCACAAGGACGAGCGATTCGGCACCCACCATGCCCGCGACGCTTACCACCTGTTCCGGACCGTCGGTCGCGAGTACACCCGGCTATTTTCCAGCGCAGTGAAACTGAACTCGCAGTACATGCACACGTTGCGATTCAAGTTACATGTGGAAGAGCCGACGACGATGGAGGAATTGCTGACGAGAGTGAAGGAGAACGATCGACTGGCGCGCACCTACAAGAAGTCCGCAAACCAGGTCTTCAGTTTCGGTCGAGATCATGGCTTCTTCGGCAGGATCCTCAATCAGACGGTAATTCCACACGAGACCCTGTCGATCGTGGACGGCACAGAGATCACAGGCTTTTGCTTCACTCCCCAGGATGGCAACAGTCTGCTCTCCTCCGTGGCGATCAGTACCTGGTTGCTCGATCCAGACACCTACGAGGAAAAATTACAGGTGCTCAAGCCCTGGTTCTTCGAAGAGGTTTGAAGATCTGGTGAAGGTTGCTGCGATTTCCAATCAATCTTCGCCCGGCTCCTCCTGCAAGATCATGGAGGTGTCGAATTCTCCACCGGGAAGAATCTCGTCGCTGAGCCAGAGGACGACCTGTTCGATAGGGTCCTCCACATGGGATGGCAATCCACCTGGGTATTCGGTCATCAGTTCCAGAGCATCCGAGATGAACACGTTACCGTTCTGGAATTCATGTTCGAGCAATAGTTCGATCGTTTCCGAGGCATCGGAAATACCGAGACGTGCCAGCGCCATTGCAACGGCTTCTCTACGTTCGATCGGAAGTACTCGGTTTACCAGGTCGATACGGAGTCGATCTTCTATGTTCTCACGTTGCTGAGGCAGATCGTGGAGTGCTATCCCTTCGAGACTTTCGATGGCCAGGGCAGAAATTTCTCCGTCCAGATCTGGATCTTCGAGGAGGTCGAGGATCTGGTCGAACGCTGCACCTCCGAGGCGCTGGAGTGACCGTACAGAGATCCTCTGGAGCATCTCATCCTCACCCTGGAGGCATCGTAGGATCACGGTTGTGGCAGGCGTACTTCTGATTTCCCCGAGTAACAATGCAATGCACAGCTCTCCGGTGGAGAATCCCTCCTCCTGATCGACAGTACGTTGCAGTATCTCGATCATCTCCAGTTCCAGTTCTGGATCATCGAATACGATCCCAACGAGTTCGAGACATGCACGAGAGGCGACCTCCCCATCCTCTTCGAAGAGTGGGGAGAGACGTGAATCTCGTGTTGATATCGTCGATCCAGACATACCGCAATGATTACCTATTCTGCTCGAATTTCCAGTCGCCTCATCGCTGTATCCTCTGATCTGCAGCCCTTATCGTCGCGCCATGGCTCTTGTGGAACAACTGGACCTGGTGATCGTCCTCGCCTATCTCGCGCTGGTCGTGGGTGTGGGAATCGCCGTATCGAGAAGGTCGGGAGCGAATGGAGATCTCTTGCTCGCCGGCCGCTCGATCAGCACTCCGGCCGTGATCGGCTCCCTGATTGCCACCGAACTATCTGCCGCCACCTTCATCGGTGTACCTCAGAGTGCATTCGTCAATACCAGTTGGGCCTACCTCCAGTTCGGCATCGGTGCTCTTATCGCCAAGGTACTTCTGTCTAGGACGCTGGTTCCCCTCTATCACCGTCTCGGTGTGAAGACTGTCTATGGCTTGATCGGCCATCGATTCGGTTTCATGCCCAGAAGATGTGTCGCGCTCGCATTCATCGTCGGGAGAATCCTCGCCAGCGGAGTGAGGCTCTACATCGCAGCGATTGCTTTTGTGACAGTGACAGGTCTATCCATCGAGATGGCGGTCTTGATCTGTGCTCTGTTTGCGGGGGTCTACTCTCTCGTTGGCGGCATCCGGTCGGTGATCGCGACCGATTCGATCCAGGGTATCGTCTTCATCGTCGCGGCGATTTCAGTTCTGTGGGTGTTGATAGATCGGATTCCTGGGGGCCTGACTTCTCTATTCAATTGGATCGAAACGACTGATTCGGGAAGGATTTTTTTCTGGCCTGAGGGGGGTGATTCGGTCGGGGGATTCTTCGCGTCACTGCTGGCGAGTTCTCGCTCTCTTCCAGCCGCGGTGATTGGGGGTTTCTTCCTGACGATGGCGACCCACGGAACCGATCACGACATGGTGCAGCGACTGTTGACCTGCAGGGATGGCAAGTCCGCCGCTCGTGCGCTGGTGATCTCGGGTGTTGTGAATGTGCCACTGACGGCGCTCTTCCTCGCCATCGGTACGGGGATCGCCTGCCTGTGGGCGTATTCGCCGCCCGTTTACGGGGTCGGAGATGGCGACAACATCCTGCCCCTTTTCGTCTTGCACGAGATGCCTCCAGGTCTGTTGGGGCTGGTGCTGGCGGGGCTGCTTGCTGCCGCCATGTCGAGCCTCGACTCGGCGGTTTGCGCCATAGCGGCAACCTGGACCGTTGATGTGATGCAGAAACCAGCAACCGAGGAGACGACAACGGTTCGACGGACAACGTTGGTGATCACCGCAATGCTGGCACTGGCGGCCGTCGCCTTCTCGTGGTTGAAGGAAGCGGGGTGGGCACCGGCGGATAATCTCGTCGAACTTGCACTCTCATCGATGACGATCATCTACGGTGCCTTGCTGGGTGTTTTCCTGTGCGCTGGATTTCTTTCCGGCCGCGGCAGTTCTCGCAGTGTAATCACGGCTCTGCTCATCGGAGTTTTCCTGGGCGTTATTCTGTTCTTGCAGAAGCCCCTCCTTGGCGTGGAGAGTCCGGTGATCGCCTGGCCGTGGTGGATTGTCATCACGGCACCAGTGACACTGGGAATCTGCGCAGTTGGAAGAAGTTGTCCGGAAGAACTTGAAAAGCAGGTGGAGGAGTGATCGGCAACCGTCTCTGGATCGGTATTCCACAACCTTCGATCTCCCCTGATACCCGGCGGCACTTGCTTGCAGTGAACCCGGGGGGAGTGATTCTGTTCGGGAGGAATATCGTCTCCATCGGACAGCTGAAGCAACTCATCAAAGATCTCCGGTCGCTGCTTGGTACTTCCCTGGTCATTTCCCTCGATCAGGAAGGGGGACGAGTGGTCCGGATTCCGGATGGCGTGACCCTGTTCCCGGGAAACATGGCGCTCGGATCTGCGGCGCTGCGAGATCGTCAGCGGGCGCTCGAACTGGCTCGGTTGCAAGGCAGGATCTCGGGCAAAGAACTCAGAGCGATCGGCATCGACGTGAACCTGGCTCCCTGTGTCGATCTGCTGCGAAGCAGTGATGAGAGGGGCATAGGTTCCCGTTCCTTCGGCTCCGATCCACAACTGGTGCTGGAACTCGCCAGCGAGATCGGCTCGGGTCACCGTGAGCAGGGAGTGCATGATTGCTGGAAGCACTATCCGGGTATTGGCAGGGCCACAGTCGATCCACACTTCGGTTTGCCGACGATTCCAGGCCAAGATAGTGCCGACCACCTCATCCCGTTTCGAGCAGCATCGCACGCGGGTGCCTCGATGGTGATGACGAGCCATGTCGTCGCCGAGGCGCTCGATCGAGAGAATCCTGTCACAACATCGCGGGCGGCGGTCACCGATCATCTTCGCGGTGAACTCGGTTTTTCCGGAGTGATCATCAGCGACTGTCTGGAGATGGGAGGAGTGTCCGGGTTCGATTTCGAGCAGGTGATCGTCTCTGCAGCAACTGCCGGCCACGATGCATTGTTGGTCAGTCACACTCCCGAGATGCAGATCCGCGCCCTTCGAGTTCTCGAACAACGGGTGGCTTCAGATCCTCGCTTCGAGCTGGCCCATCAGGCAAGTCTTCAGCGACTCGATGATCTCTCCTTCTCCTGCGAGGGTGATCCAGCGCAATCGCCTTCGCCCATCGAAGTCGGCACCGAGGTGGCGCAGGAGATCGCTCGTAAAGGCACCACGTTACTCTCCGGGCCGGCAGCTGTAATCGATGGTGAAGGAAAGTGGTTGCTGGTTTTGCCGGGAATCAAGCAGCGCTCTCGGGTCGAGGATCCTCTTCGCGGTGAAGATCTCGAACTTCTGGTCCAGAAACTGGCGCAGCGGGTCGATTGTGTAAGGATCGATTCCGACCCGGCTCCGCGGGAGATCGAGCAGGTGAGTGATCGGTCGGCCACATCGAACGGTGTGATTCTGGTAGTGCAGGGGTTCCGTCACAGCCAGGCCGCCAGGGAAATGGTCCAGTCGGTGGCGGATAAGAGCCGCAGATTGATCATCGTGTTGCTGGAGGATCCACGCGACATGGTTGCCGTCCCCGACGGGGAGAAGATCTCCGTCATCAGTGCCTACGGCTTCCGTCCAGTCCATCAGGAGGCGATTGCTGGCGCCTTGCTGGGCGAGTTCGAACCGTCCGGTCGATCCCCGATGAACTTCCTCTGATCCAAAACGCTGCTCAATCACCGTCTCTAGAGGCGAACGTACTCGAAATCGAGAGGCTGCCCGTTGATTCCGCGCGCAGGAGGAGCGATCCAGTTGGCCATCTTTCCCGGTTCGATCACCTGATGCATGATCGAGACCAGGTAGTCGTTGTCCTCGTCGTTGAGAAGCCAGCGATCACTATTCTTCTTCAATTCCTCCTCGGTGATGAGGTTGCCTTCCGGGTCGAAGGCATGGTTGGAATAGATCCCCTGATGTCGATGGAAGCGACGGCTAGGAAGAGTGATTCTCGTTTCGAGTTCCATTTTTTCCAGGGTTCGGTTCCATTTGCGCAGAGCACGCTGAACATCATCGATGTACTCGTCTCTCAAAACCTCGTTGATGGCGTTACGGTAGGGGATCTGTTCCTCGACCACTACATCATTGACGACCTGGGGGATGATTTTCACCCCCTCTTTCATGATGTGATCCTCGTAACGTGACTTCTCCTTGAACCTGCCCTTGAGGCCCTCAGCGAAGAAGTTGGCCGCATTCGAGGAAATCTCTCCCCCGAACAGATCGAGGCTGTAAGTGAACCAGTAGTTGATGGATCTCTGAATCATATCGAGCGGGATACCGCCAGCCTTCATCGGATCGCCGTCTGTCTCGAGGGTGAGTTCGGCGCTGCGCTTGATGATCCGGTCGAGTCCGCTCTCTCCTACAAACAGGTGGTGAGCTTCCTCGGTGAGCATGAAGTCGCAGGTGCGTGCCAATGGCTCGAAGCCACTCTCGGCCAGAGAGGCGAGTTGGAACTTACCATCCCGGTCGGTGAAGTGGGTGAAGCAGAAGAAGGAGAGCCAGTGATCGCAGGGCTCGTTGAAAGCATTCAGGATGCGCGGCTTGTCTTCATCGCCGCTGCGACGGCAAAGTAGTTCCTCGGCCTCGTCGCGGCCATCCTTCCCGAAGAATCGGAAAAGCAGATAGACCATCGCCCACAGGTGGCGACCTTCTTCGACGTTGACCTGGAACAGATTTCTCATGTCGTAGAGGGAAGGAGCGATGGTGCCGAGGAACCGCTGTTGTTCGACGGAAGCCGGTTCGGTATCAGCCTGTGTAACGATGATTCTACGAAGGTTTCCCCGGTACTCACCCGGGATCTCCGTCCAGGTTGGTTTCCCGTAGTGGTCACCAAAACCGATAGTGTTGGTCGAGTCGGTCGGGGCCAGAAAAATGCCCCAGCGATATTCGGGCATCTTGACGTAATCGAAGTTGGCCCAGCCGCCCGATTCGATCGAGACCGCGGTACGAAGATAGATGTCGTTTGTCTGGAATCCGGCGGGGCCCATGTCGTTCCACCACTCCATGTAGAGTGGCAGCCAGTGTTCCAGGGCGCGTTGAAGGCGCTTGTCTCCGGCGAGATCGACGTTGTTAGGGATCTTTCCGCTGCGATCAACCTTGCTCATCGGTCATCCTCTTCCCCGTTTTCAAACCCGATCCCAGGCAAAGTCCGGTCTCTCCGGTCTCCCGTACAACGTCAGCGCACCATGAGGACCCGTGGCATTGGGGCGGATGAAGATCCAGTTTTGCCAGGCACTGAGGCGACCGAAGACCTTGCTCTCCAGGTTCTCTGGCCCGGCGAAACGCAGGTTGGCCTCCATCCCCGTCAAAGAATCGGGAGACAGACTCACTCGCTCATCGATGGCGACTGGGACCATGTCCTCGTAGTCGAACTCATCAAGTGCTTCGGTGACGAGCCCCATCTGTTCGGCCGTCGATGCGTCCAACCGGGAGAAATTCCCCTGGTTCGATTTCAGCAACTCTTCTTCCCCGAGCAGTCGACATTCACTGCGAGTGATATCGGTTGTCATCGGCAGCAATCCCTCGTTCATCATCGATCTCTGGACCTCGACTCCCTCTTCGTCGAGCATGTAGATCCGGTCACAGGCCAGAGCGACTTCCAGTAGCGATCCCCCGAAGCAGGATTCTTGCTCGATCAGGGCGAAGAAACTACACGAGGTGCGCTCCATTCGCTGGATCACATGGGTGGTCAGATGAAGAATCTGGTCGACGAGCCAATCGCCCTGATGTTCGATGAGGATCTGGTCCCAGCCCCGGATGTCGTCGAGATTCCCCTTCGTCTTCATGATGCAAAGACCGATTCCGTTGCGATTGATTCTCAAATCGAGCAGAGCATCCTCTAGTTCTCGCGCAAAGCGTAGCGGCCAGAAGGAATCTCCCTGGGCGTGAATCTCAGCCGGTGTCGAGGGGGCACCGGACACCGCCGGAACCTCGATGGTGAACTCGGCGGTGCGCTTCTCGGGCTGGTAGGCGACCGAGAGGGTCGAACTGGTGCGCACACCGTCGACATCGGAGACCTCGATCGGTTTCAGGGCGATTCCCTGGCGGTCCTGGCGTCCGGGTCGTTGCTGCTGGATCTGATCGAGGTACTGTTGCAACTTCTCTTCGAAGCGGGATCGAGGAGCGACCTCGTCAACGAGCCCCCACTGCAACGCTCGTTTGCCCTTGAATCCTTCGGCGAGCGTGCAGAAGACATCTGCCCGATCCCGGCGCACCTTGCGCTTGTCGACGAGACGGGTCAGTCCACCGGTCCCTGGTAGTACTCCCAGCAGGGGGATCTCGGGCAGGCTGACGGCGCTGTTGCCGTCATCGATGAGCCAGATTTCATCGCAGGCGAGGGCCAGTTCGTATCCGCCGCCGGCGCAGGGTCCGGTCACTGCACAGATCGTGCGTACATCCGATTGTGCTGCCCAGTCCTCCAGTTCACACCGGGTCTCGTTGGTGAATTTGCAGAAATTCACCTTCCAGGAGTGACTCGAGATTCCGAGCATGTGAATGTTCGCTCCGGAGCAGAACACCTGGTCATGGTTGCTGCTGATGACCAGGGCAGTGATCTCTGGATGTTCGAATCGAAGGCGGCGGACGATGTCGGCGAGTTCGATATCGACTCCGAGATCGTAAGAGTTCAACTTCAATTCGTAACCATCTCTGAGTGGGAAATCCGGATCCACGTTCATGTGGATCCGCATCACTTGCCCCTCCTTTTCGAGATCCCAGTGACGGTATCGGGAGGGATCCACCTGGAAGGAGATCGGTTCCATCTTCTGTTCCCTCCCACCGGGTCTTCATGGAGATGATCGAATCCCGGACAGGGTGCTCTCAAGCGGCCCAGGAACCGGATCATCCTGCCGCATGGAGGGGGATGGGGCAACCAATCCGGCATCTCCCGAGCAAGCTCTTGTTGCCCGATAGCGATGATTCACTGTTTCCCGACGGTTTCATCCGGATATGATCTGCAATTCACGAGTTGATTCATCTCCAGAATGAGGAAGGGTGGTTCCGAGCCATGCGGCGGACGATGCTGCACTCGAAAATTCATCGGGCCACAGTTACCGGCGCTAATCTCGATTACGAGGGAAGCGTGACGATCGATACCGATCTACTCGATGCCGCTGACATCGCATCAGGACAGCAGGTCCACATCTGGAACGTCACCCGGGGCAGTCGGATCGTCACATACGCTCTTCCCGGGGAGACTGGCTCAGGAACGGTCTGCATCAACGGTGCGGCCGCCCACCAGAACTCTCCGGGAGATCTGGTCATCATCGTGAGTTGGGTCGAACTGGAAGAATCCCGGGTTCGTGATCACCGGCCAAGGGTGGTGCGTGTTGATTCAGACAACCGCATCGTCGGTACCTGGCAGGAAATCCCCGGGCCTTCCCGTCCCGCCGACTTCGGGGTATCCAGGCACCAGTAGTCGCCGATCGGGGGGATATGTCCCAGGAACAAACCACCCGCACCTTGCAGGTCAACGGTGAAGTACATCATGTCGCATTTCCCGTTCATCACAGTTTGCTCGAAGTACTGCGCGAGGAACTAGGACTCACCGGAACCAAACATGGCTGCGAACTGGGGGAGTGTGGAACCTGCACCGTTCTGATAGACGGCAAGCCACTGCTCAGTTGCCTCGAACTGGCCGCGGAGTGTGAAAATCGCAAGATCGAAACGGTCGAGGGGATGATGCGCGGCAACGAACTTCACCCGTTGCAATCCTGCTTTGCCGATCTCGGTGCCGCTCAGTGCGGTTACTGCACTCCTGGCATCCTGATGGCAGCACAGGCGCTGCTGGAAGAGAACGACACTCCCAGTCGAGATGAGATCATCAGTGCTCTGTCAGGCAATCTGTGTCGTTGCACCGGATATCACAAGATTCTCGAAGCAGTCGAATGGGCGGCAGCCCAGTTGCGAGGTGATGAGTCATACCGGCTTCCAGAGAGTGCATTCTATGGTGATCAGGTGCCCGGAGAGAAGGTCTCCGATGCATGATGCTCAGCGTCCTGATGATGACCAAGGCCCGGTGACCAGCGATCAGTTGCGACTCATCGGAACTCCATTTCGACGCGTCGATGGCCGCGCCAAGGTGACCGGCCAGACCCGCTTCGCCGACGACCTCTTCTTTCCCCGCATGGTCCACATGAAACTGGTCCGCTCAACCGTGCCTCATGCTCACATCGTCAGTATCGATACCTCCAGGGCCAAGAAATTGCCCGGAGTGTTGGCATTCCTGACCGGCGACTCGATGCCAGTTCCTTTTGGGATCCTGCCGGTCAGCCAGGACGAGCATGCCCTGTGCCAGGACAAGGTTCGTTTTGTCGGTGACCCGGTGGTGGCAGTGGCAGCCCTGACGGAGGACCAGGCCCACGAGGCGGCTCTGGCTGTGGAGGTGGAATATCAAACCCTCGAGACCATCGCCAGCATCGATGAGGCGATCTCGATAATGGAGCCGAGGATCCACGACTACGGCGATGAGGGCAACCTGCACAAGAAAATCTCGATGGAGTTCGGTGACACCGAGGCTGGATTTTCTGAGGCCGATCACATCTTCGAGGATGTGCTCTACTTCGAGGGCAGCACCCACTTGGCGATGGAACAGCATGCCGCCGTTGCGCTCACCGAGGAGACCGATCGAGTCACCGTGTACTCGTCGACACAGACTCCCCATTACCTGCACCGTTCTCTGGCCAAGGTGCTGGAACTCCCCGCTGCCCGAATCCGCGTCATCGCCTGTCCCAACGGGGGGGCGTTCGGGGGCAAGAGTGATCCTTTCAATCACGAGATCTGTGTCGCGAAGATGGCGATGATGCTGGGACGACCGGTGAAGATCTGTCTTACAAGAGAAGAGGTCTTCTACTGTCATCGCGGAAGACATCCAGTGCTGATGAAAATTCGTACGGGAGTCAAGAAAGATGGCACTCTTACCGCTCAGCATCTTCAAACCGCCCTCGATGGGGGCGCCTACGGTAGTTATGGCGTCGCCAGTACCTACTACACCGGGGCGCTGCAGACGGTAACTTATGAGTTACCGAGGTACCGCTTCGATAGCATCCGCGCATTCACCAACAAACCACCCTGCGGTCCCAAGCGAGGACATGGGACTCCCCAGCCACGTTTTGCCTTCGAGGTTCACCTCGACAAGATCGCCCATGAACTGGGTATCGATCCGGCAGATCTTCGTCTTGAACAACTGGTTGCTGCCGACAGCGTCACCTCCAACTGGCTGAAGATAGGCTCGATGGGACTCGGTAAGTGCATCGAGGCGGTGGTGGCTGGCAGCGCCTGGCGCGAGCGCTACGGCAACTTGCCCGAGGGCAGAGGACTGGGTCTTGCCTGTGGTTCTTACCTCAGCGGTGCTGGCCTACCCATCTACTGGAATCATATGCCTCAGTCGGGGGTCCAGTTGCAACTCGATCGCTCCGGTGGAGTGACGCTTTTCTGTGGAGAGACGGAGATTGGACAGGGATCGGACTCGGTGATCGCGGCCATCACCGCCGAGATCCTGGGCATCGATCTGCACGACATCCGTCTCTGTGTTGCCGATACCGATCTGACTCCGGTCGACCTCGGTAGTTACTCGTCCCGGGTCACCTTGATGGCGGGCAATGCGGCGATCCAGGCCGCCGAGAGAGCACGAAATCTGGTGGCGAAGGGTGCCGCAGAGGAACTGAAAGTTGCTGCCAGGGAACTGGTCTTCGCCGAGGGGCGTGTCTTCCACGGCGAAGATCCGGACAAGTCGATGAGTTTTGCCGATGCGGTGATCGCCGCGGAATCCCGCTTCGGCACCCTGGGCACCACCGGCAGTTACATCCCGCCGCGTTCGCCAGGGCGGTACCGCGGTGCCGGAGTCGGGCCATCGCCTGCTTACAGTTACAGCGCAACGGTGGTGGAGACGGAGGTCGATCCGGCGACCGGGATCTACCGCATCGAGCATGTCTGGATGGCTCACGATGTCGGCAAATGCATCAATCCTGCACTGGTGATGGGGCAGATCGAGGGCTCGGTCTACATGGGACTGGGAGAGGCGATGATGGAGGAGCAAGTATTTCGTCGCCTGCCGAAGAAACGCTCCAGTGCGCTGGTCCACAAGCATCCGTCGATGCTCGAATACAAGAGCCCCACCTTTGCCGACATGCCACCGGTGACCAGTTACATCATCGAGGATCCCGATCCAAACGGTCCGTTCGGCGCCAAGGAGGTCGGGCAGGGACCGCTATTGCCGGTGATTCCTGCGGTCGCCAACTCCATCTTCGATGCGGTCGGGGTGCGGATCGATCAGGTGCCGATCGCTCCACACATGATCCTCCAGGCGATCGAGGCGAGAGACCGCGGCAAGGAGGCTCGCTTCGGGCCCAAATCGTTCCCCGAGATCGACTTCGGTGTACCCCTCAGGGTTCCCACACCAGCAGAAGGTGGCGATGGCAAGGCGATCAATATCGATGAGGCGGGAGTACGCACGGGGACCGGAACGATGACCGAACGCAAAGATGGTGAGAAGGGGGAGAACTGATGCTTCGGCTTCCGGCGTTTCGATTCCTGCAGCCAACGACCATCGAGGAGGCGGTGGGCTATCTCGCCGAGGATCCGGCCAACACGCGGCTCGTCGCCGGCGGTACCGACCTGTGGCCCAACATGAAACGTCGCCACCAGGGAGCCGAGACGGTGGTCTCGCTGCGTGGAATTGATGAGCTCAGAGGCATCGAAGAGGCTGACGATGGCGGCCTCGTCATCGGAGCGACAACGACTCTCGATGCCATCACCGATGATGAGCGGGTGCAGCACAAATATCCCGCTCTGGTGACGGCTGTGGCGAGCATCTCCAGCCCGGTGTTGCGTAACAGTGGCACCATCGGTGGCAACCTGTGCCTCGATACCCGTTGTACCTATTACAACCAGAACGAGGAGTGGCGTCGCAGTATCGACTTCTGCATGAAGGAGGTGGGCGAGATCTGCTGGGTCGCTCCCAGTAGTTCCCGTTGCTGGGCGGTCTCCAGTGGCGATTCGGTGCCGATGCTGTGTGCACTCGGTGCTTCGATCACTCTCGCCTCGAAGGAAGGGGAGCGGCAACTGGCGCTGGCGGAATTGTTCCTCGACGATGGCATCGAGTACCTGTCGAAGCGACCCGACGAGATCGTCACCGGTATCCAGATTCCGGCACCATCCGGCGAGAGAACCGCGTTCTGGAAGTTGCGTCGCCGCGGATCGATCGATTACGGGGTTCTCAGCGTCGCCGCAGCGGGCTGGTGTAACGGCAAGACCACCGATCGCATCGAGATCTGGCTCGGCTCCGTCGGCAGCACTCCGGTGCGCTGCAAAGAGAGCATCGCTGCCCTCATCGGCAAACCGCTCGACGATGATACCATCGCCCACGCATCCTCCATCGCGCGCAAGGCCTCCGGTGCCAGCCCGCTTGGCAACACCGACTTCCTGCCCCAGTGGCGTGGCAAGATGATCGAGAAGTACGTCGAGGCGGTACTACGCGAGGTGGCGGGTCTGTCGAGGCAGCGCATGGCACCGAATCACGGCTGAAGGGCAGTGGTCACTCCTTCAACGACTCGATTGCGGCGTTCAGCACATCGTCTCGACCACCTTCGATGAAGAAGGTGGGATCGGGGTGGACCTCGATGTCGACCTCGATGCCGCGACCATCGTAGAGCCATCCATTGGGGCGAAAACTCGCCATCGACGCACATCGAACCTCGATCAGCGAGTGGTCGAGCGTGAAACCCTGGGATCGAGCACTGCCCCCGGACGAGGGAGTTCCCACTAGCGTGACCCGCGGGTGAATTTCGAGCGCACCGAGGAAGATGTCGGTGGCGCTGAAGCAACCGGCATCGGACAGGATCACCACTTCTTGGGTGTAGGGGTACTCTTGTGGATGACCGGTGCGGTCGAGTACCAGCGCATGCCACTTGCTGAAACCTTCGGGGACCTGCCACTCGGGTTTGAAGGTGGCGAAGGCACGATCGATGGCCAGGCGCTGTTCGGGGGTCCACTCAGCACTATCGAGGCGGCGCATGAAACGTTTCGCCAGGTGATCTTCAGCGAATTTGGATGACTTGCGGTAGACGGCGAAGTTGCCGACCCACGGGCTTTCCTTGTCGCCGAGCAGAAATCCAGCCAGCGCCAGTAGTGCCGCCCGGCTGCCGCCACCGTTACCGCGGACATCGACGATCAAGCCATCGGTGTCACGGAAGCGTGGCATCCACCGATAGACCTGTTCCGTGGCATCATGGTCCATGCGAGCCAGCCGTAGATAGCCGATGTTACCGTCGATCAGGCGGCTTTCGCTGCGCGGCCACTCCCTGTATGTGGGTTTTCGATCGGTCGGTTTGAGTTCGAGTGTGCGGGTCTTCTTGCCATCTTTCGAAACCAGTTCGACTGCGAAGGGACGATGCATCTTCCTCTCGATGTCGCCGAATCCATCGCCACCGGCGATTCGACGCCACATCGATACTTCTCGCAGCAGACCCAGAGCGCGGCGGCGGATCAACTGTGGACTACCTGCGGCGATGAAGGGGATCCATTCTTCGATGCAAACTTCGATGGGGCGTCCATCGAGGGAAACGACGAACGGATACTTCGGATCGAGCAGGTCGCTTCGATCGGATCGGAAGGCGACCACTTTTCCATCGGTATCCCCGAGCAGGAAGGGGTTGAACGGCTGACCCTCTCCGAGGCGGAAGTTAGTGCTGCGGACATCGGCATGGCCATCGCCGAATTGCATCAACACCCGTTGCAGGATCGTGACCAGATCGACCGGTGGCATCCGTTTCGGTAGTCCGCGTGAATAGTACCGACCCACCTCCTGCTCGATTGCCTCATCGAGATCGATTCCCTTGAGGTGTAGGTAGGCGAACTGATCCCTGAGTGCGGCCACGAAGGCGGCGATCTCTTGCTCGACCTGTTTTTTCGACAGCCATGAGGGAGAGCGACGCAGCGGAGTTGGCGGCTGGTTTCGATCAGCATGCAGTTGTTGGCGCTTGCCGAGGGTATTGGGGATTTCCTCGAGCACGATCTCTGCCGCCGCCTCGACCGGTTTCAGACGCAAAGTGACGGTATCTCCCGGCTCATGGTCCAGCAGTGCCATCACTTCCATCAAATCCTCGGCGAATCGTTTCTGAAGCTGGCCGGGCCACTGCTTGCGGCATTTCGCGAGGATCTTTTCAACCTGGACGCCGTCGATTTCGACGGGGATATACCACTTCTCGCCGATTCGTACCTGCGGTTGCTGCTCGAGCCAGCGGATCGCATCGAAGGGAGATGCTTTGGTCGGATGATCTTGGGCAAGGATCGAGGGCGCTGCGAAGAGGGTGAAGAGTAGCAGCAACAATAGCGTCGAACGAAACATCAATGTCCTTCTGTTGCGTCAGTGGGCAGTGCCGAGAGATCAACTCGGCGGAACTCGACGGGAGCCCCTTCGGCCTGGATGGCGATCTGTCCACTACTGGCCGTGCAGTTGAAGCCAAAGTTGACCAGCTCTGAGTTGAGCCATACATGGATGGTGTCTGCCCGGCACTGGATCACCATCCGGTTCCATTCGCCGACCGGGTTCTCCGAACCATCGGTGAGGTTGAGGATTCGCCGACTCTTGCCCTCGTCGACGCCCCACTTCTCGGCGGGACCGCGGCGAGCAAGCATGTCGTCGACATGGATGTCCTCGCCGATGCACCAGAAGTCGCCAGCATTGCCGGCATACAACTGGCACTCGATCGACTGCGGAAACATCTTGTAGAGACGCCGCGGTGTCGATGCGTGGACCAGGATTCCGCAGTTTCCCGGTTTTCCGGCCCAGCGGTATTCCACCACCAGCTGGTAATCGCTGAAGGACTGCTCGGTGATCAGGTGACCTTGTGGCTTGCCCAGGCTCACCAGCATGCCGTCGCGGACCACGAAGGATGGGGCGACCTCTTTGCCACCATCGGCGGCAGGGACATCGGCGTACCAGCCGCCGAGATCCTCCCCGTTGAAGAGCGGGATCGATTCCGGTGCCCCGGAGTTGCGAGCGGTGAGGGATTCGCACGAGCACAGTAGCAGGCACCCAGAGGTGACCAGCAGCACCATGAGGAGGGAGTTGTTGTTGTTCATGAAGCCATGGTAGATGACCACCGTTGTGGATCTACCACCTCGATGCACTGGTATCAGTTCTCGTCCACTTCGGGAAGAAATCGGGACACAGAGCCGTCATCGTCCTCAGCAGTGGGCACACAGATGCTGCCAGCAGCACGATGAGCAGGGAGTGATGGTCCATGACCTGAGGTAGACGACCGCTGTCGTTCATCTACCACCGGTCACGCAGGCAGTGGCATCGCTTGTTCAAGGGCGAGGAACTCCTTCCAGACACGCCTCCAGGCGCGTCTGGCTTCTCGCAGAGAACGAAGCAGGGTGGCAGTCACTTCCTTGTTACGGCAGGCTCGCTGGTATTCACGCAGGTTCTTTGACCAGCGGTTCAGATGTTCGTCGACCAGTTGACGGGCGGACTCGATGCGATGATTCCAGTCCGCGCCCACTTCGGGTACAAACCGCGACAGCGAGGTTTCGTACATTTCCGTCTGTCGTTCGAGCTTCTTGCGCCACTGGATCGGAGCTTCGGTTCGCTTCAGGTTGCTGGTCAGGCCCAACCTCTGTCCGGTCCAGATCGCCCACTTGGCGGGATCGAAGTGGTACCAGCGCAGCCCGTTGCGGTAATCGGCGGGGAAGGAGTGATGGAAGTTGTGATATCCCTCGCCGAAGGTGAGGTATGCACAGATCCAGGAATCCTTTGAAGTGTTGCTCTCGGACCAGGGTTGTGTGCCGAGAATGTGGCACAGGCTGTTGATGGAGAAGGTCGCCTGGTGTGTGAACACGATGCGTCCCAGTCCGGCGATCAGCAACATCCCCCAGGGGCGGCCGATGAGAAGTCCCAGTCCCAGCGGCAACACCAGGTTCATCACCAGGGCGATGACCCAGTACCACTTCTGTTGCCAGACAACCAGCGGGTCCGCTTTCAGATCGGGAACATTACTCAGGTCGTCGGCCTGGTCATTTTCGTGGAAGATCCACTTCATGTGAGCCCACCAGAAGCCGCGAGTGGCATCGTATGGATCTCCGTGGTGATCGGTGTGACGGTGGTGACGACGATGGGCGGCGGCCCATACGATGGCAGAGTTCTGCAGAGTAGCTGCCCCGGCCACCAGTGCCAGGAAACGCCACACCGGTGAAGCTTTGTAGGAGCGGTGAGCGAACAGGCGATGGTAGCCAAGGGTGATCCCCAGCCCGGTGAAGATCCACATGGCGAACGTCGTGACCCATATCGCCCAGTGGCCACCCGAGTACCACAGGTAGATCGGGATCAGCAGGATTGCCAACAGTGGGCTGAGACTCAGAAAGAGTGCGTTGGACCACAGGATCGGTCCGTCATCACGATCCTTGATTGCTGCATGCTCAGTCATGGGCCTCCGCGTTAGGGTTCCTGGGCGTACACATATTTGGCCCTGTCCGGACCCGGAATACAAGCAATGTTGAGCCGGTTTACCGATTTTGCAGCTGCCGGGGCTCGAAACCAGCCCTTCATGCCAGTAGCGCCTCGATCACCTTGCCGTGGACATCGGTGAGGCGGTAGCGCAGGCCCCGGAACTTGTAGGTGAGCTGTTCATGGTCGATCCCGAGGATATGAAGGATGGTCGCCTGCAGGTCGTGCACATCCATCGGATTCGCGGTGATGTTGTAGCCGAGGTCGTCGGTTGATCCGTAGGTAAGGCCATCCTTCACTCCGCCGCCTGCCATCCACATGGTGAAACAGCGTGGATGGTGGTCACGGCCGAATCCCTGTGGGGTCAGTTTTCCCTGGCAATAACTGGTGCGCCCGAACTCTCCGGCCCAGATGACGAGGGTGTCTTCGAGCAGTCCCCTGCGTTCCAGATCGATGACGAGTGCGGCCGAGGCCTGGTCCGTTTCGCGGCACTGAGTACGAAGTGCTGCGGGTAGATTACCGTGTTGATCCCATCCCTGGTGGAACAACTGGGTGAATCGGACTCCCCGTTCGGCCAGACGACGTGCCAGGATACAGTTATTGGCGTAGGTACCGGGGGTTCTGGAATCTTTGCCGTACAGTTCGAAGATTTCTTCTGGTTCATCAGAGAGATCGGCAACCTCGGGGATCGAGGTCTGCATGCGCCAGGCGAGTTCATTACGGGTGTTGGCTGCGAGGATGTCCGGGTCTTCTCCCTGATCCTGGAA
>Ga0310122_10001055_pt1 | contig 17578 bp, 15 predicted proteins | sample CB6_Bottom_1051__FD_203503 | JGI IMG/M metagenome (GOLD analysis project Ga0310122, IMG submission 203503) | Marine microbial communities from Western Arctic Ocean, Canada - CB6_Bottom_1051 | ecosystem: Environmental > Aquatic > Marine > Oceanic | place: Canada: Western Arctic Ocean | collected...
GCCCCCTTGGTCGGAGACACGGGTCAGCGAAGCCGTCCGCGCGCCGGTTGTCACTCGGTGCGGGGCAGGGCTCGCCACCCTCGATGCTCCAGTCCGAGGTGAATCCGTACGGCCTCGGCAGTCATGGAGTCTTCGTTGTCGAACGTCGTCTGGGTTTCGGACCCGTCCGGATCCACGACAGTCACGACGTAGGCCCCGTTCTGCCGATGGCAACGAAGACCGATACGCTGAGACCGGTTCTCCCGGTCGTTGACGAACCACAGCATCTCCAAGGGGATATCGGTTCGCACTGTGGGTGCAGCCACCACCACTTCCAAAAGACGCTGCAATCGTGGGCCGCGGTGTGCAAGTCGGTCCTGCTGTTCCAAGAAACACATTCTCGGAACATCTGCACCCGCTGGCTCCCTCTCCCCCGGTGGGGGGAGAGGGTCGGGGTGAGGGGGGGATCCGTGCGTCCTCGGCCCACCTGTGAAACCCGGTCACAGGTTGTTCTCAGGATCTCCCCGACTGGCAGCGCCAAGGAAGACGGCGCATCACTTGCTTGGTCTTACGACGTCACGCGAACGCCGGGGACACGCTCAGGCCTGGCACGCGATCGTGGGAAGAGACCCTCAGAGACGGAGAGAAGCAATGACTCGTCGTTACGCGCTCTGCTGTTTGTCCATCGTTCCACTGCTCTCTCCGCAAAGCTGTGTCATTCACATCCACGACGGCGGACGCTCTTCCGGGGAAGATTGGGCCCGTGACCGTTCGGTTCGCGGTTCAGGCCGCGTCTCTGAGAGATCCATCCGCTACGCCGGAATCACCGGCGTGCACCTCGCCACTCTTGGTGAACTGGAGATCCAGTTGGGTGACACCGAAGAACTGCGAATCGAGGCGGATGACAATCTGCTGGAGCACTTCGAGATAGAAAAGAGGGGTGACACCCTGAGAATCGGTACGAGAGACGGCACCTGGCTGCGCCATCTCGGACAGTTCGTTACACACTTACGGTCAAGGAGCTCGAGCTCATCGAGCTCTCGAGCAGCGGCAACGCCCATGCCCGAAGTCTGCTGGTGGACCGTCTGGAGATCCGCGTTACGAGTGCCGGTGATCTGAGGGTGGATGAGCTTGAAGCGAACGTCCTCGAGGTGGTCATCAGCAGTGCGGGTCACGTCAGGATTGACGACGGTGTCGTGGACCGGCAGAACCTCCGCATCAGCAGTGCCGGAAACTATCACGGAGGATCCCTGCGGAGCGGCCACGCGACCGTGAGGCTGTCAAGCGTTGGGGTCGCACGGCTGTGGGCGGAGGAATCGCTTGACGCCACGTTGAGCAGCGTCGGGTCGGTCTACTACAGAGGCAACCCGGAGATCTTCGACAGCCATAGTTCCACAGGCCGGGTCAGACCAATCCGCTGAACCCCTAGCAGTCCGTGGTGAGAGTCCCGGGTCGCACCGAGACCGGCGAAGCGCCCGGATGGCAAGGCGCGACGAGGGAAAATCCCGGCAGTATTTGACCGAGAAGCAACGCAGCCAGGCGGGATGCAGCGCCGGTCGAATGCAGTGGGATTTCCACCACGGGTTGCGAGATCAAACGGGCGACCGTCGACGAGAAGAGGAAAGCCGGTAGTATTCGACTTGGTCCCGTACGAAACCCTACCTGCGGAGCACAAGGATGAACTCTCTCCTCGAACCCGAAGTCTTACAGGTTGTTCAGGATCGCCTCGGCGCCCTTCGACCGGACAGCGACGCCCGGTGGGGTCGAATGTCTGTGCATCAAGCCGTCTGTCACCTGGCGGACGCGTTCCGGATGGTTCTGGGCGAGCGACCGACCGACCTGCGCGGCAACCTTCTCTCGAGGACCGTGATCCGCTTCGTGGCGCTGACCCTGCCCGTGACATGGCCGAAGAGCGTCGCGACGGCTCCGGAGGCGGACCAGGAACGCGGCGGGACACCCCCATCAGAGTTCCGGGCGGACATGGCCGAGCTCGAGGTGCTGCTCGGCCGGTTCGTCGCCGCGGCCGGTCGCGATATGAGTACGCATCCGCTGTTCGGCCATCTCACGCCGGGCGAGTGGGGGCGGTGGGGGTATCGCCACATGGACCATCATTTGAGGCAGTTCGGCGTGTAAGGAGTCCGGTCAATGCCGGGCACCCGTCGACCGTTCAGACGCAGGTCCGCGCCCGCTACCTGCGGGCGGGCGCCTCGACACCCAGAGTGGCCAACCTATTTCTGATCGGGTCCCAACCGGACTGCCTCCGACGCCGGATGGGTATAATCGGTTGATTCTCAGAGATTAATGCCCCTCAAACCCGGCACCACTCTTGGAACCTACCAGATCACCGCCAAGATCGGCGAAGGCGGGTCCGCCTCCGTTCGCGACCATAGTGCTTCGGGCCGCGAACTATGGCGAGGTTTCGCCGTAGCTGCCGTGATGCGCGCGTCCGTGAGCGCGGACGCCACCAGAGCCCCCGTCGTCGGCACGGCCGAGGTCCAGTTCACCCATGGCTTCTTCGTCAGTCCAGGGACATACAGGACCTGGGACTTCGCGCCGGACGCCGATCGGATCCTGATGCTTGTGGCCGCTGGCGATGGTCTCGTTGACGAGCCGTTTTCTGGGGATCAGATCATCATCATTCAGAACTGGCGAGAGGAGCTGAAGCGCCTCGTACCGGTCCCATAGCCATGCCTCTCACATCCGGTATCACGCTCAGCCCGTACCAGATTCTCTCGCCACTCGGCGCAGGGGGGATGGGTGAGGTCTACAAAGCTCGCGATACGAGACTCGACCGCACCGTCGCCATCAAGGTCCTGCCTGAGCATGTTGCCTCGGACCCTGATCTGAGGCAGCGCTTCGAGCGCGAGGCGAAGACCACTTCCAGTCTGAACCACCCGCACATCTGCACGCTGTTCGATGTAGGCGAGCACGAGGGCGCCAACTTCCTGGTGATGGAGTACCTGGAAGGCGACACGCTGGCTCAACGGTTGAAGAAGGGTGCGGTGCCGCTGGAGCAGGTGCTCGAGATCGCTGTCGAGATCGCGGACGCGCTCGACAAGGCGCACCGGCAGGGCATCACCCATCGGGACCTCAAGCCGGGCAACATCATGCTGACCAAGTCAGGGGCGAAGCTCCTGGACTTCGGGTTGGCGAAGCTCAGGCCATCGGGGACGGTGGGCGCAGACGGCTTCTCGGCGGCAGCGACGCAGAGCGAGCCGCTGACCGGGCGGGGCACGATCCTCGGCACGCTGCAATACATGGCTCCCGAGCAGGTGGAGGGCAGGAGGCCGACCACCGGACGGATATCTTCGCCTTCGGGGCACTTGTCTACGAGATGGCGACCGGCCAGCGCGCGTTCAGCGGGGAGAGTCAGGCGAGTCTCATCGCGGCGATTCTCGAGCATGAGCCGGTCCCCATGTCCACGCTCCAGCCGGTGACGCCTGCTGCATTGGACTACGTCGTCAAGAACTGTCTGGCGAAGGATCCAGATGATCGGTGGCGGTCGGCGGGAGACGTTGGGCGCCACCTGAGATGGATCAGCGGCGGCGGTTCCCAGCCAGACGTGTCGGCGCTGGCGCCAGACGCGCCCCAGCGATCGAGGTGGCGGCAGGCGGTGCCGTGGGTCGTGGCTGCGGCCGCCATCGCGGGTGTGGTCATGGTCTCAGTCTCGCCTCTGGACTCTGGCTCGACGACGACCGCGGCCCGATTCTTAGCCACGACATCGGACAGCCTTCCCATCGTGGGCAGTGGCGAAGTGGATCTCGCGATTTCACCCGATGGGACCACGCTGGTCTATTCCGGGGGCGGTCCCTATGGCGTCAACGATGTCCAGCTCGTCCGGCGCTCGGTCGACGATCTCCACGCGATGCCCATCGAGGGCGGCGGCGAAGGGTGGCAACCGTTCTTCTCCCCTGACGGTCAATGGGTTGGCTACGCCACCTATCCGGAATTGGCGCTGATGCGGTTGCCGATCGAGGGGGGGGCACCGGTCACCATCATGCCTCCAGAGATCTTCGTTGTCGGTGCAACCTGGGCCGAGGACGACACGATCATCTTTACCCTCACCGGCTCGGGCCTGTATCAGATCCCGGTCTCAGGTGGAGAGGCCAAGTCTCTGACCGCCTTCGACGAGACGGTGTCGGTCGGTCATCGAACACCTCGCGCGCTGCCGGGGGGACGCGGGGTGCTGTTCTTCGTCCAGGGCCGTCAACGGAGCGATGATCAGGTGGCGGTGCTCGACCTGGACACAGGGGACTGGCGAACGCTGATGCCTGGGAGTGGTCCTCGGTATGCTGAGACAGGCCATCTGGTCTACGCGCTGGCTGGAGACCTGTATGCGGCGCCGTTCGACCTTGCAACGCTGACCGTCACGGGTGCGGCTCGAGTGGTGGTCAGCGGGATCATGGTCAAGGAAGGCAATGGCAACGCCAACTTTGCGCTGTCTCGGAACGGCACGCTGGTGTATGCAGTCGGGGGGACTCGTTCCGAAGCGAGGTCGTGTGGGTAGATCGACGCGGGCGGCAGGCAGAGACAGGCATTCCGGCCGGCGCGTACGTCACAGCGCGTCTGTCGCGGTTAGATGACAGAGTTGCCTTCCGCACAGACTACCCGATCAACATTGCCATCTGGGACTTTGCTCGCACCACCCTGGTCCGACCGCTTGGCGACCAGTTCGCCGGGCGGGCAGGGTGGCCACCTGACCTCGTGCACAAGTCCTTTGTCTTGATTCGACCGGGCGGCAATCAGAACCTTCATCTCATGCGGGCCGATGGCTCGGGCGCTGTTGAGCTACTCGTGGACAGCGAGTACAGCCACAAATCACACAGTTGGACGTCGGATGGCACGCGGCTCGTATTCAGCGAGAACGAAGAGCTTCACGTGATGTCGATGGACGGAGAGCGGGTACCAGAACCACTCGGGATACGAGGCGCTGGGTGGGAGATTTCTCCACGTGACTGGTGGATTGCGTACTCGACGGACGAATCTGGGCGAAACGAGATCGAGGTGCGTCCTTTTCCGAACGTGGACGACAATCGGTGGCTCGTCTCCGCAGAAGGTGGCATAGACCCCAGGTGGTCGCCGATGGGAGACGAGCTCTTCTATCGAGACCTGACGGGCCGGCTCATGAGCGTGCCGGTCGAGACGCAGACCGAGTTCGTGCACGAAGCCCCGCAGGTCGCGGTGGATGGGGCCGGTCTGGCCCCGACGTTCCAGAGCTATGACGTCGCTCGCGATGGCGCACGTTTCCTGATCGTCAAGGAAAGCGTGAACGATCCCCTGACGCAGTCGAAGATCGTCTGGGTCCAGAACTGGTTTGAGGAACTCCAGCGCCTCGTGCCAGTCCCATAGGAAAGTGAACCAAGGACCCGATCAGAAATAGGTCAGCCATCTGACCGCCTCTTTTCGATTATGGACGCCGGGACAAGGCGCACCCTCTTGCGTTTGAGCGCCCTGGCCTCTACTGTGGTGACTCAGGGCGGTGGCGGGAACGAAACGACCTGGACCCCTGATACCCCTGGGAGACTAGAGATGATCAAGAAGGCACTCGCGGCATTCTGTACGATCGCGATCGTCCTCACGTTTGCGCCGCCGTCGGCCGTCGCGCAGTCTGGCGACCCGACGATGCCGATGCGAACGCTGGAGGGCCAGCCAGACATCTCCGGCACCTTCACGTTCCGCACCCTGACGCCGTTCCAGCGACCGCAGCAGTTCGAGGGGCGGGAGACCCTGTCTGCGGAGGCGGCGGCGACGTTCGAGGCGTCCGAGCGAAGACGTCAGAACCGTGACCTCTTCGACCCTGAGACCGGTGCGCCGAATGCGGGGTATCAATCGCGTGAGGAAGGTGGCGTGCTGTCATACAACGAGTTCTGGTACGAGCGAGGCATCGAGCTGACCTCCGACAAGCGGACGTCGCTGATCGTCGACCCACCCGATGGCCGGTTGCCGCCGCGGACCGAGGCAGCCCGCGTGGCCTTGCAGGAACGGCGGGCCTATACGGAGGAGCACCGCTACGATTCGTATGAGAACCGGACCATGACCGACCGCTGCCTCGGGACCTCCGTCGCGGGGCCACCGCTACGGGCCGGCGCGTACAACAACAACCTGATGATCTTCCAGACACCGGAGTACGTGGTGATTCAGAACGAGATGGCGAACCAAGCGCGGGTCATCCCGCTCGAGGACATGGCGAGGCCCCCGTTCGCGCAGCTCAAAGGCATGTCACGCGGGCATTGGGACGGGGAGACCCTGGTCATCGAGACGACCCACTTCCGCGCCGACAGCGGGTTGACCGGCCCGAACATGCATCTGATTGAACGCCTGACCCGACTCGATCCCGACACGGTCGCTTACGAGTACACCGTCACAGACCCCACGGTCTACACCGTGCCCTACACAGCCATGCTGCCGTTGCGGCGCACCGATGGACCGATCTTCGAGTACGCGTGCCACGAAGGCAATATCGGGCTATACGGGATCCTGGCCGGCGCACGTGAGCTCGAACGACAAGGTCGCGTGCTGCGGCGCTAGTGGAGCGGCAGGCCAGGCCGGAGCTAGCCGATCCGTGCGAAGGTGCGTCCGCCCGAGCCGATCGCGAGCACGGCGTTATACATCTGCCCTCAGCGCCTGCGTCGCCTCCAACCGGAGCGCCCGTCGAATGGGCCCGATACACACGAGCCCACACACTCCGACCATGGTGGTCCCATACCCGACGAGCAGCGGTGCGTTCGTCAGCATCGTCTGCATCACCGCGCCCCTCCACTCCGATGAAATCGCCGCTGAGTCCAGATTGTCTATCGCCGTGAGCGCGACCAGGCACCCCATCAGCACGCAACCCGCCGCCACACCCGCCGCCACATGGCTGAGCGGCCGGCCCAAGGTGTCGGCAATGACGCGTGGGGCCTGCGCGCCCAGCGCTACGCGGATCGCGATTTCACGGGTCCGCCGCGCGACGGTGAAGGAAATCACCGAGTAAATTCCCGCCAGCGAGAGGAAGAGCCCGAGGGCGCTCACCAGCAGGATGACGTCGGCCAGAATGGCCCAAAAGGCCGCATCGTTATTTGTCGATCGGTCGAGCGTCTGGATGTCGTAGAGCCGGAGCGAGAGGCTCAGGTCGCTGGCGAGGCGCCTCAGCGTCGGCGACAGCGGCGCCGGATCGCCCCGCACGTGCGCCGCGAGATACACGGGATAGGTCTGCTCCTGACGCCGACCCAGCGGGCTATAGACGAGCGGTCTCACCGGGTTGTCCAGATTCATCGGAAGCTGGGGGTCCAGCACGAGGTCGGGCACGACACCGACAATCTCGAGCCACGGCCCCGGCTGCGGGTCCGGATTCGCACGAGATCGAGAGTCCTCCGCTGTGTGACGAATCCTCCGACCGATGGCGTTCCGACCGGCCAAGACCGTGTCCACGAACAACCGGTCAACGACGACGGTGTTCGCGCCCGCTGCCACGTCACGCGAATCGAAGCCGCGGCCAGCACGGACGGGCGTCTGGAACACCTCGAAGGCATCGAGGTCCACGGCACCCGTACCCACCTCCTGGCTGGAGCCCTCCGCGGATCCCCCGTCGTCCACCTCGATGCGGTGGACGGTGTGCCCCATGAGAGGCAGCTTCTCGGTCAACGTCACAGCCGCAACCGTCGGCTCCAATGCGAGTTGTCGTTTCAGCTCCAGGACGGTGGTGGCGTAGTGCTGCAGGAAGCTGTTTTCGTTCGTGTCGGCCCTCTCTGCGGTCCGGTTCTCGCGGTCCATCTCGAGCCGCACTCCGAGGTACTCTTCAGCCGGGAATGCGCCGTGATCGATGCCATCCGCGAGGCTTGTATCTGCATCACATACGCCACGTCGGTGAACAGCACGGTCGCGGCAATCTGCGCGATGATCACACTCGTCCAAATTTCTCCCATCTGCAGCCCGCCTGCGCTGGTGGTCGTCTCACGAAGACGGGCTCCCGACCATCGCCGCGTGACCTTCAGCCCGGGCAGCACGCCCACCACCGCCGCCGCAACGAATGTCAGCAGCACCGCGTAGGTCAGCGTCGTCGGAGAGAGCCCGCCAAGGAGCCAGAACGGCCAGTCATTCGACCCGCTCGTGACCGCGTCCCCAAACCGCTGGAACCCGTAGTTCGTCGCAGCCAAGCCGAGCAGCGCCGCGAGGGCGCCCAGCACGAGCGCTTCGACGAAGAGCTGCGTCACGATTCGGCCTCGGCCGGCACCGAGCGCGCCTCTCACCAGGATCTCCCGCTCCCGCGTCGCCGCTCGAGCGAACAGCAGCAGGGCCACGTTGCTACAGCTGAGAATCAGGAACAACGCCGCAAACAGGTTGAGCGCGTAGATACCCGCGCGCACGAAGAAGCCGGGTGGGATCCCCATAAAGGCCTCGGCGTACGGCAGCACGTGGGGCATCAGATCGGCGTATTCGTCCGGAAACTCGTCGGCAGCGCGCGCGACCACCGTCGTCAGCTCCGCCTGCGCTTCCGCCAGGGTGACGCCAGGCGCGAGGCGGCCGAACACCCGCACGAAACCTCCGCCCGGCGCCCGCGGCAGGTCTCCGGGTCGGAGCGGGATCCAGAGGTCGTGGATCGCTGGAAACCGGTATCCGTCTGGCATCACCCCGACCACCGTCGCCCGGGTGTTGCCCAGCCGCACGATTTGGCCGAGCACCGCTCGGTCCCCGCCGAAGCGGGTCTGCCACAGACGGTGCCCAAGCACCGCCACCGCGGGCGCTCCAACCTCCTCGTCCGCCTCTACTAGCGTGCGACCGAACAACGGGGGAACGCGCGCGACCCGGAAGGCGGCGGCGCTGATCTCGGCGACGTGCACCGGCGCGCCGCGTTCCTCACCCCACGCCAGATTTCGCTGCAACGACCGGAATCCGCCGACGTCGTCTACCGAGCGGAGCCCCTCCCGCCAGGTCAGGAAGTCGTATGAGGAGGGAGACGCTTGGCTGCTCCCCACTTGGTCCCAGTAGGTGAACCCCACGATACGCTCGCCGTCGGGCAGCCGGAGGTCCGGATTGGTCGCTCGTGTGATGACCTCGAACGTACCGGCGCCCGCCCCAATCGCCAGGGCCATGGCGGGGGCCCCGAGCAGCGTGAGGACCGGGGGTATCGGACCAGTATCCGGTACCCCGGCTTGAGATCGAGCGAGATGCCCGTGAGCCACGCCCACCCTCGACCGTCCCGCAGCGCCTCTTTGTGCTTCTCGACGCCGCCGAAGGCCGTCCCCGCGCGGCGGTGCGCCTCCTTGGGGGCGAGTCCCTCTTCGCGCACGAGGCGCTCCGTCTCCATCTCGAGATGGGCGGAACTCGTCGCTCATGCGACGTTCGGCGCCCTGACGAGCGAACAGGAGGCGCAAATGGGCACGTGTTCCGTCCATCCAGCTCATACGGCCCTCCAGTCGCGGCGTTGGGTGTTGGCCGCGCGTCTCTCACGTACTGCGCAGAACCGAACCGAGGCCCGCCGCGAAGCGATGCCAGCTTTCGATCTCCTTGCCAAGCGCGCGGCGACCGCTCGCGGTCAGCCGGTAGTAACGCGCCCGCCTGTTGTTGTTCGTCGTTCCCCAGTCACTCCCGATCAGTACCTGCTTCTCGAGCCGCTGGAGGGCTGGGTACAGCGAGCCCTGATTCACAACGAGCACGCCGGCGGAGATCTGCTGGACGCGTTGGCTGATCCCCCACCCGTGCATCGGCGCGAGCGAGAGGGTCTTCAGGATCACCAGGTCGAGGGATCCTCGAAGGGCGTCGGTCGGTGGGCGAGGGTTCACGGTTACCTCCACACGGCACGTTTCTGTAGCTGTCGAGTGGAAGCGTAACTCGTCGCTCCTATCGCTGTCAACAGGACCGGCCACGCCGTCGTGAGCGCGGTCAACCAACGCTCCGTGCCGGGTTGACCACCGGAAGACTGGAGCCGACGATCGCTTGCGCGTAAAATGATCCGCCCTGGGTTTGCGCGATGGACGAACTGCAAGCCCAGGGGACAGACGCACGGGTCCATGACGGTCAACGAGTACAACCATGATTGGAGGGATCGCTCGATGCCAAGATGCAAGTGTTACGCGCCCAGGGGTCGACGCCGGCGAGTCGCCGAGCTCGTGGTGCTGGTGTCACTCGTCTCGATGAGTGCACAGGCCCAGAATCGGATGCCGCCTATTCCAGACCAGGAGATGACGGAGGCGCAGAAGGAGGCCGTTGAGGAGTTCAGGGCCGAGCGTGGCGAACCCGGAGGTCCGTGGGCCGTGATCCTGCGTAGCCCGGACCTCCTCAACCGGCTGCGGGGCGTAAGCGACTACTTGCGGTTCAATAGTTCGCTGCCGCCTCGCTTGTCCGAGTTCGTCATCCTGATTACTGCCCGCGAGTGGACGCAGAATTACGAGTGGTCCGCGCACCATCGCCTGGCGCTCGAAGGCGGTCTGAGTCCCGATATCGCGGCGGCCGTCGCCGACGGGCGACGCCCAGCAGAGATGGCGAGTGACGAGAAAGCGCTTTACGACTTCTGCACCGCGCTGCACCGAGACGGGAGGGTGAGCGATGCCGCCTACGCGAGGGCGCTCGCCGAGTTCGGCGAGCAGGGCATCGTGGACATGGTGGGGCTCAGCGGCTACTACACGCTGATCGCGATGATGTTGAACACGGCGCGGACACCGCTGCCGCCGAACGCCACGCCCGGGCTAGCGCCGTTTTCGCGTTGACCGCCGACCGCCGATGGGGCCAGGACGCAAGTGGCAGGGCTGCTACGGTTAGAAACGAAACAGGCGCGTGATCTTGACGACGAACGCCAGGTTCTGGAGGGTGGGAAACTGCGGCGTCAAGGTGTCGCGCTGGTCGGTGTACACCACGAACAGCTCGCTGCCAGGCTGATACTCCCAGCGGAATCGGACGTTCGTGCCGAGGGTATCGGTGCCCGAGTTGAACTGCAGGAGCGCCGCCATGAACATCCGTGGGGTGAAGTTGTAGGTCGTGCGCGCCGCAATCAGCTCACTGGTGAAACGCCCCTGTGGCAGATCGATCCAGTTGAGCGAGATCGACGGCTCGACCGTCAGCTGTGGCGACACCCCGATACGGCCGAACGACAACCCGGCGCCTGTCCGCTCACCGCCAAAGAAGTCGCCGTGGTCGAACGTGATACCGCCAGACACGATGCGTTGCTGTCCCAGGGCATAGACGACGCGGGTGTTCAGAAATGAATAGCCACCGATGGGGATGGTGACGTCGCGCGCGATCTCGAACGGTGTCTTGAGCAGTTCAAAGTTGTCGGTCACCCCAGCGAACAGGCGGTCGCCGTTCTGGAACTCGATCCCGAACAACCCCAGCTGCAGTCGGGTCTCGAGCTGACCGGCGCCGTTGGTGGTGTAGTCGACGCTGCCCTGGTAGAGAAACTTCCGGATCGCCGCGATCGACCGCGGCCGCGGACTGTAGCGAAACTGGGCGAAGGAGCGTCGGAAATCGTCTCGCGGGACGAAGCCGATTTCCGGATTGAAGTTCGCACCGACCGCAAGCTGGTCGAGCAGGACCCCCCACCGGTCGCCGGTGTAGTCGAACTGGGCCTGGTAGCTCAGGTCGTCGCCCTGACGGCCCGGGGTCTCGCTTCTGGCCAGATAGGTGTTGACGGTCACGTTGTCGTAGAACGAGAACTGTCCGTCGAGGCCATACACCGCGTTGGCGCCGCCTCCGTCGAGCGCCACAGACCGTCGTGTTACCAGCACGCCGATGGCGCTCCGCCGCAGGATGTCGCGTTTGACGCGGACGACCGCGAAGTTGGTCGCGACCGCCGACGCGACCGGTTCTTCTCCGGTCTGCACATCGAGCACGCCGATGCTGTAGGGCCCCGCCTTGCCGGTGAGCCGGGCGCCCCCCGTGATCGGCACCGTTCGCCCTCCTTCGAGTCCGATCCGACGGCTGAAGAACATCACCGGTGCGCTGCCCGCGTATTCCTGGCCGCTGAAGTAGAAGCTGATGGGGTCGTTGCTGAACCCTGCCCCGAAATCGAAGATCCCCTGGCCCTCGAGGAAGAACTCGCGCTTCTCCGGAAAAAAGAGGTTGAACCGGGTCAGGTTCACCTGCTGCTGGTCCACCTCGACCTGTGCGAAGTCGGTGTTGTAGGTGAGGTCGGCCGTCAGGCCCTGTGTCACGCCCACCTTGACGTCGATTCCGACGTCTCCGCGAGTGCGTTGGACTGCGGCGGCGTCGCGTTCAGGTCGGTTGTCGCGTCCGAGATCGCGTAGGGCTTGATGTCGATTCGTCTCCCCGAGGCGGGTATCTGGAGGCCAACGAGGGTGGCGGCTGACGAGAACTTGAACAGGCCGTTGAAGCCGAGCGAGGCCGGGATCTCCGTCAGGAATGACACCTCGTTCGTCGACGTGACCCATCGTTGCACGTTGATGCCCCAGACCTGGTCCGGTCCGGAACGAAAGCGCAGCGACCTGAACGGCAGCGCCATCTCGACCGTCCAGCCCTGCTCAAAGCGACTGGTGCGCACATCCCACACGGTGTTCCAATCGATGTTGGGCGTCCGTTCGTTGGTGATGGTTGCGTCGAACAGCGCCCCCAGCGCGTTGGTGACGAACAGGAACCCGTTGCGCTGGTCATGGAAGGTGTCCAGCACGACCGAGAAGGTCTCGTTCCCGAACATGCCATAGCTGTCGCGCTTCATGTCGTTCGCGACGATGCGTTCCGGGTCGGCGCTCCAGCACCGGGCGGACACATAAGAGGGTGTCATCGTCGAACAGCACCCACACCTCCGTCTGGTCGGTGGCGGGCGCACCCTCGGTCGGCTCCTGCTGGATGAAGTCGGTGACAGGGGCGATGTCCTGAAACACGCGCTCATCGAGCCGGCCATCGAGCTGCAAAGGGGTGTCGAGGCGGATCGCGCGTATTGTCACTTGCGCGCCTTGCGCGATCGCACGGGTTGGCAGCCCAACTGCCATCGCCGCACATACGCACACGACCGCAACGCGCGCTCGTCCTCGTGTCAACTCATCGCTCCGTGGAGACCGTCAGAGGTTGGCCAAACATAGTAGGCTACCTTGTTTCCTCGGGCCCCTCTGCTATCGAATGTCTTGACTTGCCCGGTGTGTACACTCGTCGCGCAGGAACGACGTGATCCGGTTCCAGTCCAACGACGACGCGAGCTGCGGCGCCCGGAGAGGTCACATGACTAGACGCTATTGCATCGTCGCTGTTGCCGTTATGCTGTTACTTGCGAGCACGTCAGCCCTGGCGCAGCGGGGTGCCCGAAACGGCGAGTGGCGGTCGCACGGCGGCGACGACGGGCATATCCAGTACGCCGCACTGGACCAGATCAACAAGGACAACCTCGCGGACCTCGAGATCGTCTGGCGCTGGGCCTCGGTTGACGCGGCGTTACGCGAGCAGCATGACGAGCTCCAGGCCCGATCCGCCCGTATCTTCTTCCACGAGGTCACACCGCGCAAGGTCGGTGGCACCTTGTATGCGAGCACATCCCTCGGGCAGATTGCGGCGATCGACCCGGGCACGGGCGAGACGCGCTGGTCGGTCGACCCGGAGGTCTGGCGGGCCGGCCGGCCGACCAACCTCGGGTTCTTGAGCAAGGGACTGGCATATTGGACTGACGGCGACGGCGAGCGGCTGTTCTATGCAGGCGGGGCCGAGGCGACGCTCGTGTCGGTCGACCCGAGCACGCGCGCGCTGGACCCCGTCTTCGGCGATGGGGGCAAGGTCGATCTCACCCGGAACCTCGGTCCCCATGTGGCGCGGAACACCTACACCCTGACGTCGGCGCCGCTGGTGGCCGGCGACGTCGTCATCGTCGGCTCGTCGATCCGCGATACCCCGGGCACACGCGAGATCCCGCCTGGACACGTGCGCGCCTACGATGTTCGCACCGGCGAGCACCGCTGGACGTTCAACACGATCCCGAACGAGGCCGACTTCGGCAACCAGACGTGGGAGGCCGAGTCGTGGCGTGACGCCGGGGCGGTCAACGTCTGGACCTTGATGTCCGTGGACCCGGAGCTCGGCTACGTCTATCTGCCGGTCGGCAGCGAGGCGCACAACTGGTACGGGGGGCATCGCCCAGGCGACAACCCGTTCGCACAGAGCCTGGTCTGTCTCGACGCCGAGACCCGGACGAGATCGTCGCACTGGCGATCCCGTAGTGCTCCGTGGAGTCGGTGGCCGCTGGCAGCGTAGAATGACTCGATGCTGGACACGCACAGGTCGTGTCTCTCAGAGGAATCGCGAGACAAGGTGGAACCATGCACAGAGCTGACATCACGCGCCGCGGCTTCTTCGATCGAGCCCGGACCTACGCGCTCGGTGGTCTCGCGGGCGCCGGCGTCCTGCCGGGCCTCGTGCCGACGCGCGTCTGGGCCCGGCAGCCGTCCAGACCCGCGAACTGGCTGACGCTGACCGACGAGGCGGCCCTTGAGCCGGAGCTGCCCATCATCGATCCCCATCACCATCTGTGGGATCGACCGGGCAACCGGTACATGCTCGAAGAGCTCCTCGAGGACACGTCCGCGCACAACGTGCGGCAAACGGTCTTCGTCGAGTGCTCCTCAATGTACCGGGCCGACGGGCCCGAAGAGCTCCGGGTGGTGGGTGAGACCGAGTTCGTGCAGGGCGTCGCCGCCAAGAGCGCCAGCGGCCAGTACGGGGAGACCCGGGTGGCGACCGGCATCGTCGGTTCCGCAGACCTCAGGCTGGGCGACCGCGTCGCGCCCGTGCTCGAGGCGCAGATCGCGGCCAGCCCGCAGCGCTTTCGTGGCATCCGACATCGCGCGGCGTGGGCGGAGCCCCCCGTAGTGGCGCGGCGGCCGTCTGCCCCAGAGCACCTGCTGCTAGATTCGGAATTTCGCCGCGGCTACGCTCATCTCCGCACCTACGGGCTGTCATTCGAGGGCTGGGTCTATCACACGCACATCGCCGATCTGGCCGACCTGGCCGGGGCGTTTCCCAACACGACCATCATTTTCAATCATCTTGGTGGGCCGATCGGGGTGGGCCCCTACGCCGGTCGACGCGATGAGGTGTACGCCGCTTGGAAGCCGGCGGTGGCCGCGCTGGCGAAGCACCAGAACGTTGTCGCCAAGGTGGGCGGCATCCAGATGGTGGTCAACGGCTACGGCTGGCACGAGCGCAACCGCCCGCCGACCTCCGACGAGCTGCTCGAGGCCAACCGCGAGTGGTACGACTACATGTTCGAGCAGTTCGGGCCGGATCGATGCATGTTCGAGAGCAACTTTCCGGTCGACAAGTTGTCGTGCTCGTACACGGTGCTCTGGAACCAGTTCAAGAAGCTGACGCAGGGGTTCTCGGCCGGCGAACGGGCGGCCATGTTTCACGACACGGCCATGCGTGTGTATCGGCTGCCGAGGATTTGACGGACCCCGGACAGGAGCCTTCGACTCATGACAACCAGCCCGAACACTCACTATCGCGCCGCACGGCGTTCCCTCGGGTTGCTGATGCTGGCGAGCCTCGCCGCGCAGCCGGTGCACGCGCAGGACGACTGGCCCGCATGGGGACGCGACCCCGGCAACCAGCGCCACTCCCCGCTGACACAGATTGACACCAGCAACGTCTCGACCCTGGTGCCGGCGTGGCGATACGAGATGACGGAGGTGGGCGTGCCGTCACGGCCCGCCCAGTCGACTCCGCTCATGGTCGACGGCGTCCTGTATCTGTCGTTTCCGTACTACCGCGTGGTGGCTCTGGAGCCCGAAACCGGCGACCTCATCTGGGAGTACACGGCGCCCGGGACCTGGAACTCACCGGAGCACCAGCTGCACTGGACAGGTGGTTCGATGCGGGGGCTAGCCTACTGGGAAGGCGACGAGGTCACGTCTCCGCAGATCGTGTTCGGCACCGAAGAGGGCGAGCTGATCTCGCTCGACGCGCAGAGCGGCATTCCCAACGGCCGGTTCGGCAACGACGGGTATGTCGACCTGAAGACAGCGGACGTGATGAACGAGTTTCCGAACATGCACTACGGGATCTCGTCAGGCGTAGCGGTCTACAAGCACCTGGTGTTCACTGGTGTCCACAACGCCGACGAGACCGGATCGAAGGGACCGGCCGGCGACGTGCGTGCGTGGAATCTACGGACAGGCGAGCTCGTCTGGACGTTTCACACCGTGCCCCACCCTGGGGAGGTCGGTCACGAGACCTGGCTCGACGACTCCTGGCGCAACGTCAGCGGCGCCAATACCTGGACCTTCTTCACCATCGACCAGGAGCGCGGCATTCTCTACATGCCGCTCGGGTCCGCCCTCAACGACTTCTATGGCATGGACAGACCTGGCGACAACCTCTTTTCGGACTCGATCGTGGCGGTCGATGCGATGACGGGGGAGCGGATGTGGCACTTCCAGGCGGTGCATCACGACCTCTGGGACCTGGACATGCCGGTGCCGCCGATCCTGTTCGACGTGGAGCGGGACGGCGAGACGATTCCGGCCGTCGGGGTCATGACGAAGTATCCGGTGCTCTTCATCTTCAATCGGGTGACCGGAGAGCCGATCTACGATATCGAGGAACGGCCGGTCCCACCAGGCGACATGCCCGGGGAGTATTACTCGCCGACCCAGCCGTTCCCGGTGAAGCCGCCGCCGTTCGGGCGAATCCAGTTCACGATGGACGACATCGCGACGGTCACGCCGGAGCACACGGCCGCGTGCCGTGAGCGGTTGATGGCATACGACGGTGGGCGCAACCGCGGTCCCTACACGCCGCCGTCCGAGGCGGGGGCGCTCGTGTTTCCGTCGACCGGGGGCGGGACGGAGTTCACCGGCGGGACTTTCGACCCGAGTCTGGGGTACTACATCATCAACTACGCGGACACCGGACACATCAGTACGCTCGAAAGCGTGGACGACGACCCCGATCGTCGAGGCTACGTGGGGCCGCCCGAGTCGCGTCGGCGCTACTGGCACATCGTCGACCGGCTGACCGTCGACGGGTGGCCCTGCTGGCAGCCGCCGTGGTCCAGCCTGGTCGCCGTGGATGTGAACACGGGCGAGATCGCCTGGAAGATCCCGTTCGGTACGGTCGAGGGTGCGCCTCCCGGCCTCCAGACCGGCGCCCCGAATTCCCAGAAGGGCGGGCCGACGTCGACCGCGGCGGGAGTGCTCTTCATCGGGGGGGCCACCGATCGACGGTTCCGCGCCTACGAGACGAAGACTGGGCGGGAGCTGTGGAGTGTCGAGACCGAGCAGTTGATCAGCGGCGCAAATCCGATCACCTACATGGGTAAGGACGGAAAGCAATACGTGGCCGTGGCCGCGGGCACCACGCTACTGACATACACGCTGCCGTGAACCGGTCGCGATCCAGTTACTGAATCGGCCGTCATACGCCCCGGTCGGACGCTGTTCCCGCGTCGCACCCGCTCTAGTCGGCCAACCAGTGGAGGGTCTGCCGCCAGAAGCTCGTATACACTTGGTCGAGGTGCGGCGTGATGTCCGCGTGCATCTGCCACAAACAGGAGTACTGCGCGATCAACACCAGGACCGTGCCCAAGCGATACGGCTGATAGGCCAGCACCGTTTTGTTGCCCTCTGGGCTCGCGCCGACCAGGAGCGTCTGGCCGGTACCCTTCACGGGTCCTATCTGGTTCACGACG
>Ga0310122_10001056_pt1 | contig 17569 bp, 21 predicted proteins | sample CB6_Bottom_1051__FD_203503 | JGI IMG/M metagenome (GOLD analysis project Ga0310122, IMG submission 203503) | Marine microbial communities from Western Arctic Ocean, Canada - CB6_Bottom_1051 | ecosystem: Environmental > Aquatic > Marine > Oceanic | place: Canada: Western Arctic Ocean | collected...
CGGTAGGAAGAAGAAAGAAGGGAATTACAAAAATGGGGATCAAGTAGGTAAATGGACTATTTACAACGAAGATGGTTCAGTAAAATTAGTTAAAGAATATAAAAACTGAACTGAAAGCGAAATAAAAAAATAAAGAAATAATTATTTATAACGACACCATTTGACTTATTAGACATACAACTTCTTGTAGAAACGAGAAATAAACATGAAACAAGAAGTCAAAAAATGAAAAAGATGTTAAATAGTCTTTTATTCCTATCATTACTTGGGTGTTCAGACCTTTTTCTTCCGTATGAACCGGTAGAAGGAGAACCGCATTCTTGGGAATTAGAACTAACAGTAGAACCGGATCCAAGATTGGACTTGGATGATAATGGTTATTATCATTTAACGCTGGACAGAAATAACTGGCAAACACTTCATAGATTATCTGGTCATGTTTATAGAGGTGGAGAACCATTAGAAGTTCAAAAAATAAATTGGAGGAGTTCTCATTATTGGTTTATTGGAGATACTCTCGGATATGTTGTAAGCATAGGATTAACTGATGATCTTGAATATGTTAGTTATGACACGAGTTATGTAACATGGTTTAATGGATGGGAAGTACCAACTGTAAATTGTTGCAGTTATAGTAACGCCGATGGTGAAGTAAATACAATGTTTGCACCAGTTCAAAGTATGGAAGGTGATACGGTTATGATTACAATGTATTGGTATCATATAACAGAATTAGATTTTTCAGATTTTGGTAGGAGAGACGAGAGTTTTTATATTGTATTAGACTAGGAGAAAAAATGTGAAATATGTGTTGGTGGATAATGAAGATGATTTCGACCCATACGCAGATGTTAAGCGGCCCCGCCTACCAGGAGGAAATCAGGAAGTCAATGAAATGACCACCAAGGCCCACATTCGTGGGGTTTTTTGTTTGTGGGATGATGGGTAGATTTCCCGAAGACCAATCAAGGGCATCGGCTCTACTCAAGCAACAGCGTGAACTTTTTCGTCCTATTGTTGATAGTTATATGGGTAAATGGATCAAAGAAATAGGGGATGGTCTTCTTCTTACTTTTGATACAGTAACTGATGCACCACCAATTGAATACGAATCGAATGTTGCATTTAATACTCTTCCCAACCATCTTCAAAGTCAGGATGACCTACGTACTTGTCACAGTGAATACTTGGATGATTAATCAAATCTTCATCAAACTCTTCAATTAATTCATGATTTACCGTATTAAACACACTCCATGCATAACCATTCTCATCTTCTTCATCCGATATTTCTTGAAGTTCATCTTCAATCACATCTTTCCACTTAATAATATTTCTTAGTGTTGGTTCAAATGTAACTACAAAAATTTCATCATCTGATTCTGATGTATCAAATCCTAATTCAAATAACGACCATTTATGTGTGAAGTCACCAATATCATCATAACCAGTATCATTATAAACCTTCTCAAACCTTTCAATTTTCTGTTTTTCCAATCCCTCACAGTCAGATGAATCAGGAATCTCTTCCCAATCACCATACTTAATTAATAGATCAGAAAGGTTTTGAACTTCATTGTCTTGAAGTTTTTTAAATACCGACGTATCATAGTAATCCATGTTTTTATCCATATCGTCTGTTGAGTTACACTTAATAAGAATCGACATTTGATTTGTAACACTTATGTAGTCAGGAACTTCATACCAGTCCCCTACTATGTTCATCTCATCTTCGTCATCTACATCTATGAATAAATAATCTGATTCATTAATAGTCGAACATATTCCAGCATCGATTGTTCTGTTACATTTAAACAAGATGACTAACCCGTCATCATCTTGTATTTTATGAAAGATTAAATCATCCTTTATTCTTTTATATTCTTCAGATGAAGTAAACTCTGGTATACATTTATTTTTTAGAACGACCAATGAAACAGACAACGGCATTTAACTCTCCTTTGTTGTTTTAATTTTCACCATCAATTTAATTTGATTTTTTTCACTATTCCCACATTTGTGGGTTTTTTGTTTGTGGGATGATGGGTAGATTTGGAAATAACCAAAACTGAACTGAAAGCGAAATAAAATGTCAGAAGAACAAACACCCCTAAAATGGAAGTTTAAGACAGAATTAAATTTGGAGTAGATGGATGATAAAAAAGGATTTCAACGCCATTTATAAGAGCATTAGCAGTGTAAGCCTGCATCAATTCCCTGAAGAGACTCTTCGAAGTATGTATGAAACATATAGCTATAAGCTAAAGGAACTTCTTGATGAATTAAAGATCATGGAAAAAAACCAGAAGGAGAATCTGGATGCGCACGATGGCCTCCAAGCGGAAAATTTGAGGATAAAAGCAAAAAAGGTACAGTCTCAGTTCAATGAAATTGAAGATGAGAAAGCCAGAATATGGAAAGTTCTGCAAGAATGCATCTTAAAGGAAAGGTTAATTGCCAGATTTGGCAGTTCGTGGCTGGTGAACCTTAAAGAAACATTCATTATGGTCTTGATTGTGTTTGTATTGTCGCTTCTGTTTTATGATTTAACACACCCTAACCTGTCACTGGAAATAAAAAGGCTGTTTTTTTTCATAGATACGGGTTGTTGCATAATATTTTTAACTAACTTTTTTTATGAATTACGATTAGCAGATTCTAAAAAGTGGTATTGGAAAAGCCACATCATTGATTTTGTGACATCAATTCCATTCCCTGCTGACTTGCGGATATTCAGGACAGGAAGGGTATTGCGTCTGGCAAGATTGGTGAGGCTGGCAAGACTTACGCGTTTATTACGATTATTCAGGATTATCTTCTTCTTCTGGAGAGGGATGGATCAGCTTTCCGATGTGTTGAATATGAAACTTATGAAGAAATCTTTTTTCTATGCGATGATCGTTCTCATTAGTGGAGGGGTGCTCATCTATTTTGCGGAAAGAGGAGCCGGGAATAGTGTTTCCAATGTTAATGATAGTATCTGGTGGAGCTTCACTACCTTGGTAACAGGTGGTTTTGCTGATATCCATAATCCACTTACTGCTGGTGGCAGAATTCTGACGGTAATTCTGATAATTGCAGGGATGATACTGGTTGGTGTTTTCACAGCCACTCTTACGTCTATTCTGGTGGGCAATGAATCAGAAGAAATAAATTCATTGAAGGATGAAATTAATAATAAGATGAACAAATTAGATAAAAAGATAGATAAACTAATAAAGGAGCGTTAACATATTATATCATCATTATCGTTATATCCTTTTTCTGTATATGTTACCAGCAGCCGCTCCTTCCCAGAGTGTACATGAATTCAGCGCAGGCAGGCCCGGTCAGGTAGAGACAATTTCAGTTATCCATAAAGGATATTTTCAATTTGAATCAAACTTCACACCTGCATACGGAGGTGGGAGCATCATGTTAAGGACAGGATTTATCCAAAACCTTGAAGTCCGTTTTACACTGGATGACCTTTTGTCTGAAAGTTCGTCCACACCGGGAGGTTTCACCGCAGGTCTGCTCATGCATATCCGTGAGAATAAAGGGAAATGGCCTGGGATGGGTCTGGCGATATCTCTGTCGGTTCCAAATGCGGACGGACTTCAGATGGATGCTGGTCAGGTTGATTTTGTGATCCCTTTTTCTAAAAGTTTTACCGATGAACTGTTCTTGGACTGGCACCTGGCTGCATCGTATCCAGATGACGAACTGGCTTTCTTTTTTGCATCTTTGCTGGGATACGGCATCACGGAAAAGCTGGGTACATTTGTGGGTTTGTATAGTGGAAAATTGGCAGATGGATTATCTGAAACAAGTATTTCCATGGATGCCGGGTTTACCTATATGTTTAGGGACAATATTCAGCTGGATCTGAATGGTGGAATTCCGGTGTCAGATAAAGGAGAGGATCCCTTTATTGATATTGGTCTGGTTTTCAGACTGCCTAAATAATCGGGAAAAAGAATTCGTTAAAGGAGAAATAAAATGAAAACTATTGAAGACTTACTAAAATATTTAAAGGACAAATCGAAAGATGAATCTCAAATTAATTTAAGAATTTACACCAACCAACAAAGTACAAGAGAGCGGAACCTTTTTTATGAAATAGATGGTATATCTATTGACGTAATAAAATACAGTTATTGGGATGATTCTTATTGGAACGTAGAATTTAATATTAACGATCTAATAAAAGCATGTCAAAATTATTTAGATAATAAGAAAGGTAGTCCTCTCTCATCAGAATTAATTCAAATCATGGAAGATTTTGAATTTGAAGAATCAGGGCACCTTGATAATGGTTTTTCGATTGAGATTGAATCATCGGATTTTGATGTAGATGACTTACCGGAAAAAATTAAAAATGAAGATGATGAGTTAGATCCAGATCTTTTAATTGAAGAATATGATTATTCTGATTGGGAAGGCATTGATACTAGTTTAAACAGTATTGATAAAATATTTATAACGGATGATGGCGAAACTTTCAAGATAGAAATTCCATCATAGTCTTCTTATGTTAAAGAAAGAAATAAAAATAGTCAATGAAATGACCAAATCTGAACTGAAACAGAATATTACCAAGATAGAGCAGCTTCTGCAATCTGAGAACTATGAAGCTGGTTTTGAACTTCTAAAAACCATTAATGAGTTAGAATTAAATGAAACTTTGGCTGATTTAATTCAAAACAAAGTTGAAGAGAGATATTTTCAGGAGAATAGTGTTCAGAAAGAAATTGATAAAGGTCTTGAAATTCTTGAGGTATTACTTCCAAATCTGACCAGTCTTGATTTGAAGAATAGTTATTTGGAAAAGCTGGACATTTCCAAATTCACAAATCTATCTTCCCTCGATTTAGAGGATTGTTATTCAATAGAAACTCTAGATGGATTAGATAAGCTTAAACATCTTACGGATTTAAATCTAATAAATACACCTCGATTAATAGATTTAGATGTGAAAAAACTTAAATACCTTCCAAATGTTGTTGGATTAAGAGATGAATTAGGACTTATCACAGAAAATATTTCATTGGATTATTGGTTTGACACTCTGGATGAATTTCTAAAAAAAGATTTTGATTTTCACAAAGGCTGGTATGAAGGTGGATATTTTGGGAAATTTATTCTATTACTTATTAATGAAAGAGATTTCTATGATAATAAGTATGATAATTTGCAAGGTCCTGTTACTGCTCGTTGGCGTGCAGGCAGAGGGACACCAGATGAATTTAAAGATGCTTTGGGCGGTATGTGGATATGGCAAAAATGTATGAATTATGAATTAGAATATGCTCCAGCTAAAGATGAGGTAGTTGTTCTTATTTATACACTAGGCGAACCTATGACAGCTATCTGCTCTTATGAAAAAAATTCTTGCTCATTTGGATTTTCCTGCAATGATTGTAGCAATAGTTCTACTTTTGGTGACCTAATACAAGTAGACCCTGATGATGAATGGGTTCGCTGTTGTCCAGATTGTGTAAAAGAAAGAACTGAACTTCCTGAAGATGACCCAGAACATTTACCGAAAGACTACATCAACTAAATCAAAGTGTACAATTCAAGCCCCACATTCATGGTGTTTTTTGTTTGTGGGATGATGTGTAGATTTGGATATGAGTAAAAAGAGATAATATTATGGGATTTGATTTAATTGGCAAAAGAATTGATAATAGTCACACATCAGATGCAGAATTTGTTTTCCCAGTTAGTATTATAATTAATGGTGTTGGCTACGATAGTTTGGATGACTATTTAGAATCAAGAGGTCTGCCTAAAAATTCCATTAAGTTTAGTTGCAGTAATAGAAATTGGTATACAATCTGGCAATATGTGCAGTTTGCTAATGAGTTTGTAAACGAAGAATATAAATTTAAAGGTGATGAGTATGATTTTGAAGCAGGGGCATCAAATTCTGGCCATTTTATAAGTGAAGAAAAAGCAATTAGTCTTTACGACTGTTGTAAAAATGGGATAAAATGCAGTTATTTTGATCAATATATTGAAGATGAATGTACATGGGCAACAAAAGATGACGAAAAAAACATTATAGAAATGATAGAAAGATTTATGGTCTTTTGTAAGGAAAGCCAAGGTTTTTTAATTATTTAAAGACCATAAAATGATTGATGTGAGTTACACCATCAAGCACCACATTCGTTGGGTTTTTTATTTTTGGAATGATGGGTAGATTTGGAAATAACCAAAACTGAACTGAAAGGGGAATAAAATGGCTGAAGAAAAAAGGATAACATCATGAAACATGTGGACGTATTTCTTGACGTTGAGGCTGATGACGAATTATTAGGGCGAATAGTGATTGAATTACGCACAGATATTGTTCCCAAAACAAGCGAGAATTTTCGTGCCTTGTGTACCGGTGAAAAGGGCTTTGGGTTCAAGGGCAGTACGTTTCACAGGATCATCCCGGACTTCATGCTTCAGGGTGGCGATTTTACCAATCATAACGGGACAGGTGGCAGGTCGATCTACGGCAGCAAATTTAACGATGAGAATTTCACGCTCAGCCACACGAAACCGGGGACTGTGTCAATGGCAAATGCGGGTCCCAACACGAATGGCTCGCAATTCTTCATCACCACGATCCAAACTGCCTGGCTTGACGGCAAGCATGTGGTCTTTGGAACGGTGACCGAAGGTATGGATGTGGTCAAAAGCATAGAGGCATTGGGATTAGCGAGTGGACAGCCCTCGAAACATGTCCACATCAGAGATTGTGGTCAACTGTCAACGGAATAACACAATGGTGAAGACGGATCGTCATTTGATAAAAGCATCTTGGAATGACAGGCATGAACCCTGGATTCGGAGAGGTTGACAGGGAGTGAAAGCAGAAGAGAGGCTATTAAGAGAACCAATGGAATGACCAAAACAGAACTAAAATGGGAATCAAGTAGGTAAATGGGCTATTTACAACGAAGATGGTTCAGTAAAATTAGTTTATGAAAACTGAACTGAAAGAGAAATAAAATGAGAAAAATTGAAGATTTAGTTCTACTAGAAAAAATTGGAATAATCCTGACCATAATGGCACATGATTCTGATAATGAATTAAGCAAGGAAGAGGTAGGTCTAATTTTATCTGAGATTAATAGCATGCTTTATACTTCCGGACTGGAGGATACTGAATATGAACATTTGCTTTTGAATAGTGATGAAAACGTGGAGCTTAATCCTCTTGAAACTATGATTGGACACTTTAAATCAGTTCGGGGAACTCCTGCGTCATGGGAATTATGTCAATCATTGGTGAAGCAGGTAAAAGAAGAAATTAAAGACTATGATGATATCTTTAAGATTTGGTTGCGTGATGTAATTATTGCTGTTGCAAAAGCGGATGGGAAAGTCACAGATCTTGAGAAAGAGTGGGTGACAGGCCTAACAAGAGATCTGGGGTTGCCTGAAATAGACGTTGCAGATGCGGAAGAAGCTGAACAAATGCTTGTAAGAGCCGGATTAGAAGAGTCAAGTGATGGAGATGAAGAAAATACACCAGAAGAAAAGAATGAAAATGAAGATGAAGATAGAGATTATCCGGCAATTACTTTTAAAGTGCCTAAAAATGAAAAAGGAGAAACAGATACTGAAAAACAGCAAAAAATTGTAGACTATATACAGCGTTGGGGAGCGCCAACTAAAACTTATGCCCGCAGATTAGGTTTTAAAGCATTAATCCCAAGTTGGTTTGAAAAACTCAATGAAGCATGTCCAAAGTTTTCCTCGGATGAAATAGCATTTATCACGCATCATATAACCGAAGAAAAAGTTATTCCATGTATTCAATCCTATACTCCAGAAGCTTTTATGTCAAACTCTAAGCAGGTATGGTGGTGCGCCCCTTTTGTACTTTGGGCAGAGCAATTTGCATCATGGGTTTATATTGATAAAAATGGATTTTATACTGCCCATCCAGAAAATAGTGATGATATTACTGCAATTACTGGATGGGATATGATTGATTCTTTAGATTTGGAGAGAATTGAACCAAATCTGGTAGAGCTGAATCTTTATACAGTAGATGGAGGTAATTTAACCATTGTTGAATTCCTAGGAGAAGATAAGCAAGACGGTTCAATGATTGGCGGTTCCTACCTGGAAGTGATTGCGGCTATTTACAATGTTAACCTGCCCACTATTAAAGCAAGTGCCGGGCAACCAATGTGGTATCATGGAGTAGGAGGCGAAGGATTTAAATCTTTTGAAAAACCATCAGAATTGCTTTCTCAACAGAATTGGAAAGAAGGGGTTCATCGTGAAGACCCTGAATTTTATGGATATACTGGTGGTTCAACTTCTGATTCACCGTCAGATGATGATAATCTGCAGTGAAATGACCAAAACTGAACTGAAAGACAATTAAAAAATAAAGAAATAATAATTTGGAATATTGTTTATAACGACACCATTTGACTTATTAGACATTTAAATTCTTGTAGAAACAAGTTATAAAATGAAACAAGAAGTAAAAAATAGAGAACCCATCCCTTCAGTCTTGAAGTATGTCATGAAACAAAACCCAGCTATATCCAAAGAAGAAGCCGTAAAAAAAGCATTGGCAATGGAAGCACGTTACGACTCCGCCAACAAAGAACGGAACGAGAAAAGGAATGCAGAGCATAGAAAAGAGTGGGAACGCACCTTGCAGAAAGAAAATGACCATTGGGCTTTGGAAATGCTTTCTGGCGATGCATTAGCTGGTTATTTTGGAGTGGTGGACGATTGAAACATGAAGAAGAATGAATTTCATATCAAAACGCCATCAGATATTGGTAAACAGAAACAAAAAGTATCTGCGGAAGAGCTTCAAGTAATTAAATCTAAAATAGAGAAAAAGAACCGAAAACCGAGCAGTCGATGTCTATTATGTAAAATGACAATAGATGAAATTGGCGGTAAGCGGATTGTTGCTCAAAAAACGTTGGGGACTTTTTCATCTAAAACTTACCGAGGCGGCGGTGACCCTGATTTCCCTGATTTAAGTATCAAATTAGATGATGCCAATTATATTGTTCTTCGTGGAAAAAAGGGTATGTGGACTGATGAATTAATCGAGAGAGCAAAAGAGATTTATCTCAATAACGAGTGTCCCTGGTTCTGCCAAAAATGCGCGGGCAAGACCTGTCATATTTGTGGAGAAATCATGAATAACCCTATAGGATCCAATGTAATCTATGACGATGGATGCATACTTCACGTTGCTGCTTTGGGTTATAATCCGGGTTGCGTGAATGAGTCCTGTGAAAACTATAAAAGTGGGGTGAATAAATGAAAATTTTACGACGATTTGCTTTTAGCTTGTTCATATTCATTGTTAACGGTTCTGAAGCCGTTGAACCCACCATTCAAGATGATACGAAAAATATTATTATGACCATAGAACCCAGGCTGGATGTAGATGAAAACAGCTTTTATCATTTAACGCTTGATAAGACCCGCTGGCAGACGATTCATAGAGTCAGTGGCCATTTGAATTTTGAAGATGGGTCCCCTGCAGAATTGATTAAAGTATCATGGGTATCTGACTTATACTGGGTATTAGGCGATACACTTGGTTATATCGTTCACGAAGGACTTACGGACGATTTAGTATATGTAAGCTATGATACAACTTATATCACAGGATTTGATGGTATGGAAGTGCTTTTGTCCAATAAAGTCAGCTACAGCAATGCCGACGGCGAAATAAACAATATGATTGCACCCGTTCAGATTATGGAAGGGGACACTATGACGCTTTATTGGAGTTACTACGATAGCGTAGAGTTTAACGAAGGTTCCATTAAGATTGTTTTGGAGTGACTTATAAAAAACCTTTTTAAAGATCTTTTCAAAGTCGCTTTAAAAAGGATTTTGGTAAGTGTGCTTTTTAGCATTTTTTAATGTACAAAAAAAGCCCTCTTTCGAGGGCTTTCTGGAAAAGCAGGACCGACGTTACACTCAGCGAACCCTATTTTCCGTCGAGATAATATAAAAACGACACCATCTGTCTCTTTTAATTTATAACTTCTCCATTACTATGGGCGAGTTTTCTCAAATACAACGCCTCCTTCGGATTTTACAAATCTTAAGCAGTGGGAGAAAAGTAACCACGACAGAGCTTCTGCGGAGGTTTCAAGGAGGAGTTTCACTTCGAACATTACAACGGGATCTGTTGGCGCTCTCTGAAGCAGGGATTCCGCTGGTTTCTGAAAAGACAATGGCCAATGAGAACGCATGGTCATTAATGAGTCAGTTCCGATCTTTTATTCCACTGCCATTAGAAACAAATGAATACCTGGCAGCTCATATTTTAAAAGCCAATTTGAAAGTTTTTCAAAAAACTCCATTTGGAGAAGAAATACAGTCTCTCATTAAGAAAATAGACCAAATTGTTCCTGAAGAGGTTTTTCTTGAAACAGATTATGACAAAGCGGATAAACTTTTTGAAAATTATACGGCCGGAACTTTTGATTATGCACCTCATGGTGATACCATCAATAATTTGATTTCAGCCATACTACACAATAATATGTGTGAAGTCACTTACTACAACCCTTATAAAGGTGAACAGAAGAAATATCCCATCGAACCGGAAAAGCTTGTTTATTACAACGGCGGCCTTTACGTCATCGCCTATTTAAGAAAATATGAAAAGTTCAGATTGTTGGCCATCCAGAGGATTAAGAAATTGGCTTTAAAAGATGAGAAATATCCAAAAGATCACAACTTTGAACCGGAATTGTTCTGGAAAAATAAATTTGGCCTGTTTTCAGCGGATCAGGTAGAAGTAAAACTAAAGTTTTCAAAGGAAATTAGTCACCATATAGAAGGCAGAACTTGGCACCATTCTCAAGAGATAGTTAAGGAAAAGAATGGTGACGTGATTTTATTGATGAAAGTTGGTCTTTCACCTGAATTGGTTTCATGGATACTGGGATGGCACAAACATGTTACGGTACAATCTCCTGATGAATTAATTGATATAATAAAGTCTTCACACCGAGAAGCGTTAGAAAAATATAACTAATTAATTTTAAAACGACACCATCTGACTTGTTCCTCCTATAAATTGGGAGTAGAAAATGGAGTTAGATATGTCAAATACAATCAAACCACACACACTTTTTCTTAAACTTGGGCAGTATTTTTACGATCCTGAAGATGGACAGGAAATACCCAAAGTTGATATTCAAAAGCCTTCTATCATACGGCTGTCAAAGAAAGTATCATCTCTTTCCATTTTAAAGCCATTTAAGTTTAATCATACCGATTCCCTACTCATATCGTGCGCTTGGTTTGAAACAATCAAAGACGGATTGCGGCAAGTGGATCCATTGGACTTACTCGCACGCATTTACGGCAATCGTTCCGACAGTGTGGACCATTTAGATGAACTGGTTTCATTGGTGGAGCGCAATATTTTTTATTCACAGAAGAAACGTATTCGAGGTACAGCAGAAACATCATCATTTATGTCGTCATTCGAAAATAAGAAAATGGTTAGCGTGCTAAAATCTACATTGCTGGAATACGACTTATCATTTCATCGCAGTTTTGTGAAATTGTTATTGGATGAAGAAGAAAACATCCTCGAAGATTTCAATAAACCGTATAAAAATAACAAGGAATTTTTATCTGACTGGTTTCAGTATGTGGAGAATTTGGATGATTGTCGGTATAACGATTATCAAAATAACCGAATGGACAGTGATTTAAACGAAAGTGATGCCAACGATTTACTCAAAGTAATGGAATGGCGGAATCGGATTTTTTCTCGGACTGAATTAACAGATGAAGTTTTTCCTTTGCAAGATGTGATTGAAGAATACAGCCTGGATGGAACGGAAGCCACCATTTTGGTTTATTTGGTAAAAGAAGATATGGACGACAATCATACGGATAGCGATGATGTTTTGCAACTCATCAGCAGGAACCAGCATGAGAAATATCAAAATAGAGAATATATTTCGGATGATTCCAAATTGGTGAAATCAGGCCTTATCGAAACGACCGAATCGGCATTTTTTAGAAGTAAAGGGACAGACTTACGCATTGCGCCGGATATTGTGAGACACATCATTTTGAAATCCCCTGCTACGGATGAAGATCGTCTAAATCAAATATTGAAAGGCGATAATCTGTTTACCATCCTTGCGCCAAAACAAACCTTTGACGAACTTATCCTGCCGAAAGAAATGAAAAAGACCATTCGCTATGGATTGGGGCAATATGAACAGAATGTTGATTCCGTTTTGACGGATTGGGGTTTATACGATACAAGTATGGAAGTGATTGGCAGAGCGAAAAGGCAGATGGAGCCGGGCATGCTTATGCTTTTTGCAGGGCCGCCGGGAACGGGAAAAACCTTTGCCGCCGGCGCCATCGCCAAAGCTTTGGGAAAAAACCTACTCGTTACAGATGTGAGTAAGGTTCAATCCATGTGGGTGGGGCAGAGTGAAAAGAATGTCCGCCGAATCTTTACGGTGTTTGAGCGTATTGTGCGGCGAACAGAAAATCCACCTGTTTTGCTGCTCAATGAAGCGGATCAGTTTTTGTCTAAACGACTCGATAAAACTGGTTCATCGGTGGACGTCATGTTTAATTCCATGCAAAATCTGTTTTTGGAAGCATTTGAAAAACTTCGCGGTGTTCTCATCGCAACCACCAATATGAAAGAGAGTCTGGATACTGCATTTAGCCGACGATTTCACTTAAAACTGGATTTCCCCATACCTGGCGAGATGGAACGAAAAGCATTGTGGGAACTTCATTTACCCAAGACTATACCAGGTGCGGATGAAATGGACTTTCATTTCCTTGCGAAACAATATCAATTCACCGGTGGTCAAATTACCATCATCGTCAAGAATGCTGCTACGGAAGCCGCATCTCGGAAAGGGAAAAACAAAATACTAAAACTGGATGACTTAATTAAATACTGCGAAATTGAAGGGGCATCCACATTTGGAACAACGAATATGAGATTTGGATTTGAAGCATAGAATAAGACTATCATGAATTTATTAAGCACAATAAAAGCAAAACTAAAAAAGAAACCCCATAAAGAAGTCATTTTAATTATGGGCTACCAAGCTGTAGAAAAGGGTGAAAAATCCATCAATGCCTTTTTGAGATCAGAGAATTTGTATGATTGGTTAAGCAGCGGACATTATGATTACAAATATACAGCGGAACAATTTTTTGTAAAATTAAGCGCCGCAATAAATATGGACCCAAAAATTGTAAAAAGTGAATTGGGATTTTATGAAAAAACTGTCAAGGAATATGAAAGATATGAAGATGTATATATTTTCGTGAATACCAATTTTAAAAGAGCGTCTCAACCCATTTTTACATTAGCCTTGATGGAAAGTTTCCGCTTGATTCTTCCCGACAAAGAATCGCTCATTTTCAAATCGGACAAAGATGTTTTGGATATTATTTCTGATTTTGTAGCATCACATTACAAAGTAAATAAAGGCGAACTGAACATCTGGGGAAAAATAGACAATTACATTTATCATCATAATGATGATAAAACATACACCTTTGACAAAAAAGGAAAACTGTTTAAAGATGCACCGAAAATATTTGAAGATCATGCAAGCATACAACTGTAAGATTAAAAAAAGGTATGGTTACAAAATTTGCAATGGTAAAAAGAGAAAAACTCTTTTGTGTTTTCTGCTATAGAAAAAAAACAATGAAACAACGTATAACAGCCTATTGGATTTCACCCACGGGAGACATTTATCCGGTAGAAAAGACACATATTCAAGCTGTAGCAGAAAACACTGAGTTGTATGGAACTACCTTTGAAAAAGTAAAAAGAGAGTATGATAAATATGGTGAGGTATTCCCATTCCAGGAGCATAAAGCAAGACGGAATATTTTGACAAAGATTATTAAAAATGGATGGATTCGAATGCGCCTTCACTTGAGATCAGGTACATGGACTGCTGAAACATGGGAATGGGGAAAAAGAGAAATTGAAGCATTACATAGTTGTAAAAGTTTTATGGAAGAAAATGAGAATTTTAGTTTGCTAAAATGCATTAATCCACAGAATAACCAAATTATAACTAATATTTTTCTTGGTTTTCAGGGGTGGCGGGAGGTAAAATAAAACAGATATATAGTATCATAAACTAAAAATAAGGAGTAAACAATGGCGTTTAATAAAAATAGTGTTGTGCATAATATCGCATTATTGTATTGTGCTTTTACACATATAACAGATGGAGAGGTGTCAGATGAAGAATTGCAGGCCGTAGCTGGGCATTCTTTTGCATGGATGGACGCTCTCGGAGTTGATTTAACAGGTGACGATAAGGTCGATATAGATGATGTCAAAAAGTTGCTATTTGAAGATGTTATCCCATATTATAACACATTAGATACTAAATCAAGAATATCATCATTTGTTGATACTGCAATGATGTTAAAATCTCTTGATTGGTGGAAGGATGAATTCTCTGTCGGGTTTCTGAATGATCTTAAACAGATAGCAAATTCTGATGGGAACTATCATGAGAATGAAAAAAAATGGATTGAAATCACAGCAGATATATTTGGTGTGGATTACGAAGCGTAGTTATTTTTTTTAAGAAAATGTATAGAAAAAGGGCAAGTATAATATTTGCCCTTTTTCTATACTTATAAGTTATAAGAAAGATGAATAAAAAGATGAACCCAAAAAAGCAATTTGAACAAGAGTTAACCAAATTAATAAACGATATAAAAGATCTGTTTGCTAATATGTAAAAAATAGATTTGTGGTGTTTTTAACCTTACAATCCAAGTGTCTATGGAAAAAATAATAACTAAATAAGCACAGCCCAGGAATTTCTCATGACAAATCCAAATTACCACCAGTGGCCTGCCAAAATGCAGAATGAGTACGATAAAACGGCGAAAAAGATTCAAAAATATGGTCATACTATCAAGGGTATAAAGGATGTAAGGCATTTTGCTTATACGTTGGGAGCATCTTTCAGTACTGGTGCTGAATTTCTTTCCTTTTTCCCTCTTGGAGGTGAAGGCCTATCCACAATTGGTGGGGTAATGAATCGAATTATTCGTTTAGTGAAAGATGGTGGTCTTACCCTCAATTCTCAAATTCTTAATAATGAGAGTGTATATTATTTACCCATTGGTATGGTTGTACTGACTGATGACATAAAGGATATGGCTGAATCTGAATGGGCAGGACAGCTCCAACGAGATGCATTTCTTGCTGAATTTTCCACCGATGACCATCAATTATTCCTGCTCCTTGCTTCTGATAAGGATGGCAACCTTCCCTGGGAACCTGAATGTGGAAATTATTGGCCTGATATTTGTCCCCCGCGTTTGGTCGCTATTGCACAGGAAATATTAACTGATGATGATGATTTCTTAATGCGAAAGAGTAAAGATGATGATGATTATTACACCACTGTCCGCGGTGTTCGTTATCCCATGTTGGCTGAACTTTCACCCCAGGATATGATTAAAGCTTATGAGATGGGAGTTAAAGAATGGTCCGCACGTTTCCCAAAAGGAAACTATGAATTACTTCTTGCCACTCTTACCTCGTTATTCAAAAACGAAGTTGTCGTTACTCGCGTGATGAATAACAATTTTATGTATTTCGACATCAACAATATTTCCGAAAGTTTTAAAGATGATTTTCCAAATGATCTGTTTGATCCTGATGATAAAACCAGATCTTCCTTTTTTGATGGAAAGAAGGAATAAATATGAAACCTAAACCTTTAAGACCCATCCACTGCATAGGTTTTTTCCTGTATGCCTTTGGTCATGTTACCGATGGAGAAATAACCTATGAAGAAAAAGAGCAGATTATAAAACAGTTGAAAATCTGGTCACCAGAGGATGTCTGTCCTGATTTTGATGCTTTAGTCTCAGAAATCGTAGATTGGTATGCAGATGTACATAATTCTGGGCAGATAGAAATGCAGAAAACGGTTGGGTTTTGTGCAGGCAGTATTAAAAATTTCTTTGAAGCACAAAAACCTACTGCATCTGTAATTGTGAAAAAACAGTTCATCGATGCCCTTGTTGATATAGCTAAAGCTGATGGTATCATTAAAACTTCTGAAAAGGCATGGCTGAATAATATTTCTAATGTTTTAGAAGTTGAAACTCCAGATGTTTAAACCTACAGGCAATCTATTAACAGATCTATTTGGCACAAAAGACCTTGTATCCAAGTCTGGCCAGTTCAATAAATTTCTGAAAGAGAAAAATCAAGTCCCGTTCGTGCATTTTGACGGCGAGAATGATCTGGAAAACGAATTGTATGTCATCAAGGGTAATGGTGAGAAAGTAACCTTCAAGCAGATCTATGATGAACTTGATTATAAGCTGAACCGGGGCCCGATCTTCTATTTTTCTGAATGCGTTGTAAACTACAGTTTTAAGACCTTTATTATTTTTGTACAGGATGGCTGGATACTGGAAGATCCAAATAATGAAGGAGCCATTGCTTTATATCCATGGGATGTGTGGGGGGAGGTCCTGTACACGAAACATAAGGATATGAATGCCCCTGTGATCCTGATGGCTTATCCAACCCAGAAAAATGCATTTGAGTTGAGCATCAGCCCAGAGCTTAACATCAAGGACAATGTAGTCATGTCTCCGTCAGAAGGGGGCGGTGTCACCGCTAAATATACCGATGAACTCCAGGCGATTATGACCTTTGCCTATTTCATTTTGAAAAGGTACTGGCAGGTTGTGGAAGATAACCGGGATAAACCAACCAACAGCATCCCTCTGGAACTGCTCTACATCCTGAATGAGAAATCTATCAGTTCTCTGGATGATGAACTCCAGACTCATGAATCACAATCAGGGCCGGAAAAGCCGGAAAAAATGTATAATGCCCATGTGTATGCCTTTTACTACCTCTACTTTGCCAAGATTACAGACGGCGTTTTAACAAAGGAAGAACTGCATACCATCGCCGATAAGATCGCGCTCTGGGTCATGAATGATTTTCCCAGGGACCAGTTGGAAGCAAAGGTGCGCTCCATTGTACAGGAAGCAAAGCAGTGGTACGACTCACTGGATCCCAAAGCCCGGGAAGAAGAGATTATCAAAATATGCGACTGGCTGAAAATACATTTATCCGAGTTTGGCGATTATCATAAGAATTTTTTACAGGACCTGGTGGATATTTCCAGGACAGATGGAAATTACAGTCAGAAGGAAAAAGATTTGATTCGCCATACTGCAGAGCAGTGGGGGATTGAATTTGATGTAGATGGTTAATTTTATCGAATTAAAGTAAAGGTGAAATAAAATGTCAGGACCTATTTATAAAGCTAATGGAAAACATGTCAGTTGTTATTATGATGAAATGTTCTATGAAACTCTTGGTGATGACTTCCAACGTAATGATTCAATAGTAATCGTTGAGGTAACAGGTGAAAGTTTTGAAGATTTTATCGATCCAGAAACCGAAACTGAAGCATATAAAATATTTGAAAATTTCAGCTTTAAGGAGATAGGTTATGCCAATTATGGTGACTGGGATTCTCTTTCACGCATAGTCGGTGAAGAT